>Ga0222712_10006769_pt1 | contig 11260 bp, 4 predicted proteins | sample C33_657DmetaG_FD_165043 | JGI IMG/M metagenome (GOLD analysis project Ga0222712, IMG submission 165043) | Estuarine water microbial communities from San Francisco Bay, California, United States - C33_657D | ecosystem: Environmental > Aquatic > Marine > Unclassified | place: USA: California... | reverse complement strand
CATTCGCGGTAACGGCAAATCCTGATGCAGTTAATAACCCACCTGCGCCGCCTCCAGCGGGGCCATACCCTCCTGCGGTTCCCCCACCAGCACCACCGCCAGCCACCACCAGGTATTCAACTGTGGGCGTTATTCCTCCTCCAAATGATCTTTGGTTTTGAAAAACAGCTTGTAGTGCGCCACTCATGTTAATCCGCTCCCTGAAATCAACCAAGTTGTGGTAGTCATTTTGATGGCAGTGGCCGACCCATACCGAGCCAAACTGCGTGAACCTGTAGTACCTGCACTGCTGAGATACATGGTGTCAGTGGTAATTGCAATGGTTACCACTGCGGCAGTCATGTTAATAAATGTGATTGCTGTGCCAAGCGGGTAAGCAACAGAAGCATTTGCAGGAATTGTAAATGTCCGAGCATTTTCATCAGTAGACGGGTGAAAAATTACCTTGCCAGAGTCTGCTAAAACTGCTGTGTACGCTGCACTTTGACTATTAATTGGAACGTTTCTAAACCCTACGGCATCTGTTCCGTCTACTGTGCAAGATGATAGTGTGCCACTGGCTGGTGTGCCAAGTGCTGGAGTCACTAGCGTAGGGCTGGTGGCAAATACCAATGCGCCGGTACCAGTTTCATCTGTCACTGCTGATAGTAAATTAGCACTTGATGGTGTGGCCAAGAATGTGGCCACACCTGAACCCAATCCACTTACACCTGTGCTGATAGGCAGCCCAGTACCATTTGTAAGAGTGATCGAGGAAGGGGTTCCAAGTGATGGGGTGCTTGTAAACGTTGGGCTTCCTGCGCCGCCAGACACAAGCAGTTGACCGGACGTCCCTGCAGCACTAAACGCTAGCTCTGTTCCGTTTCCATACCCTACTGCTCCAGCAGTGGGTAAGTTACTGCCATTGATAATAACTGCCATTGTATGCTCCTAAATTAAAAAATTACCCATCGCACCCCAGTATTTACTGTTGCGTTGACACCTGTGGGAATTGTTATGGGACCAATTGCCATGCTGCTGGTTGCAATTGTTATGTTTGATGCCAACGAAGTTGTGGTTGTTTGAATCAATGCACCTGTTACTATTCCAGTTGTTGTGATATTTCCACCTGTTAAATTACCAGTACCCATACTGATTCCAGTCTCAGTAGCACTGATAGTTTGCGAGCCCAGATCAATGGTGTTGGCTGCCAGATACAGCGTATTCCATCTTTGAGTTGGACTGCCTAAGTTAAAGGTTACATTAGAACTGGGCAGCAAATTACCAAGTACATTGCCCGACACACTCAAGTTGGTTGTGTTCACTGATGCTCCACTGGTAATGTTGCCGGTTACACTGACCGTGGTACCTGTGTGAGTTGTGGCATTGACATTGGCTCCGCCTAATACATTGCCACCTGTAATATTACCGGCTGCGCTGATCAATCCACCTGTTAACAAATTACCGCCGGTGACATTGCCGGCAAGTGATATGTTGCCACTGCCTAATATGTAATTGCCACTGATGTTGCCAGTTACTGAAAGATTGCCACTTCCAGAAATAGTGCCTGTAATATTGGCGGTGCCAGCAATGGTTATATTGCCAAAACTGGTTGGAAAACTTTGATCTACCCATTGGCTGCCCACGCTATCATTAATATACTTGTACAACACATCAGTAGACGAATTGTACCATTCATCCCCGGCCTCCGGATAAGTTGGTGCAGTAGCCCCTGTTGTCCATTTATAAACTCGTGTGGTTCCTTGTATTAGATTGCCGCCAGTGACATTGGCTGTGGTAATTATGTTACCTGTTAATGCTACCAAATTACCTGTGTAAGTGGGCAGAAACGCAGCCACTTCAATATTGCCATAACTGCCAGCAATACCAGTCAGTTGTGAACCATTGCCCAATATGTAATTGCCAGTGACATTGGCTGTGCTTGTGATGTTGCCGGTAGATGAAATTAATCCCCCTGTATTAACATTTCCGCCAGTTACATTGCCACTCACGCTGACACTTGCACCAGTTATTGCACCTGATGTGGTCAAGTTGCCACCTGTCACAGTACCCGACACTGATAATGCAGTTAATGTACCAACTGACGTGATTTGTGTTTGTGCAGCATTTACGCTGAATGCCGAACCAGTTAATGTTAACCCTGTACCGGCTGTGTAACTGCCGCCGCCCGAACTGGTCTGAGCAAATACCAGAGAAGTAGTTCCCAATACAATGGGATTGTTAGTGGTCAGTTGCCATTGCGTATCTGCATATACTGTGCCTTCGGTAACAGTGACCAGCATGCCAGCTGACATATCACCGGTAGCATCACCATCGCTGCTGCGTACCCAAGTGCCGTTGGCACCATTGCCCAATACAGATACTCGATACAACCCATTTTGACTGGCAGTTGATTGAGCTGTGACCAAAACTCTGTTAGATACCGCCAGTAACACACCGTCTATTGTGTCTACTGCTCCGTTGGTAAGAGTGACATTGGTGGTTGCAACAACCCTTACGGCCTGTTTAAAGTCTATGTCTGATATTTGTTCGGCACGTATCTTGGTTAAAGCCATTTTGCACTCATAATAATTAAATATTTAGTCAAAAAATAAGACCTTCGTGGGTCCTATTTCTTTACTGAGTGTTTTGAGTAATAATTACATTCTACCCACTACAACTAGTAGTTCTGGTGTAATCTCTTAGAGATTTACCAATTACAGACCCTATAACTGGCGTTGCACATGCCAATGCAGTCTGAATTGTGGTCAACTGTGAGCATGTAAACAATTCAAAGCAAGATTAAATTTATAGAAGAATCTGTAAAACTTTAATCAAAGAAAAACATTTGCCAAAGCCGTCCGTTGTCTGGCTTCCAACCAAAGTAATCTCTTGCACTATGTAGATACCCAGCATTAAAAATAACCAAACGGTTATAAACGTTACCAAACATATCCACTGTTTCAAATTTGGTACTATCAAAATTCCTAGACCCTGGCTCAAAACATTGCATAATTTGAGGATGGGATTGATGACGGATTTCTGTTCCTTTCAATGCATAAGTTGCAGTGCCAGATTGATAAGGTGCGTTGGGCGTAAGATATAGCATACCGGCCAAGGATTGATCGTCACAGTGATACACCAAAGGCTCTCCAGCAATGCAATATTGAAATTTTCCGTTCATACTATGATCCCCCCACCTGGTAATTTTACGACCAATAATGCGCTCAAACTCCTCTTTGAGTCCTGGGAACAAAAACTGTTCAAAAGTTCTACGTCCGATGTATCCATATTCACCATCGGGGCTGATTTGGTATTCTTGTGCTAATGCAAACTCTCGCACAGCATCTGGATCAACATAAAAATTATCAACCAGCCAGGCGCCGGGCATCTTGCTGGGGTTAATTGCTGAAAATAGCGCAGGTGCAGTTGCTTTAACTGTAACCGTAGCAGGTGCTTTACCTGTAACCGTAGCAGGTGCAGTTGCTTCAACTGTAACTGTTGCGTTTGTATTTTTAGGCAATCCACATGTGTCAAGATTTTTATCTACTGCACTTGTATGCATGCTGTCCAGGTCATGATTAGTTTTGAGATCATACATAATCTCTCTAGACTCTTCTGTTAATCCCACCCACCAACTTGAAACACCTTTTTCAAACAATAGTCCGTATTTTCCAGGGTATTGTACATCAGTCAAGAGAGGCTGGTGATCAAAGTTAACAATTTTTAATGCCATGCATGCTACAGTGTAACTATCGTGCCATTCTTTTTGACGCTCATGTAGCCTGCTGAGTAAGAAGTATGCTTCTGGCCTATCAACCAACAGGTTGATGGCTTTTTGTAGTAATACCTTTTGAGTGTCATCACGAGTTTGTTGTTTTTCAAAACACAGCGCCATTCTCAACAGTGCTTCGTACTGTTCTAGATCTGTTTTAGCTCGTTCAGCAGTTCTTAGATAAAAAGAAATCGCCGCACCAGTTTGCCCAATAGACTCATATTCTCGACCAAGATTAAAATTTGCCTGGGTGTCTTCTGTATTTTGTATATACTGCTGCAGATATTTCATTGTTTATTTGGATAAAAGTTAACAGGCTTCAATGCAGGGTGTGCTGCATTTTCGCATGAATTGCAAATTTTATAGCAAGTTTGTGCTTCTGGTATTACGTCTTCGTAGGGTTGAGTATTTAGATTACCAATAATGTTATCTAGGCCATAGTCCATGCAACACAAACTAACATCACCATTGGGCAGCAGAACGTTGTGATATAAATTTTCCACACACCCACAGGTTCGAGGCCCGTCTTTATGTTCCATTCGATTCCAACGATTTTTAATTCCCAGCAATTCTGGCTTTAATATGCTTTCACGAGTTAAGTTACCAGCACGATCCCACATCTGATACGACGGTGCCCAATCAAACAGGTGTTTGATTGCTGGGTGTACTTCAGTACCCATAGTCATAGTTGTGAAGTTTTTTATTTTGGTATGGTTATTTTTAAACCATTCTAGTAACTTTATATAACCGGGCGTGATAGGGTGCTTGGCCAATAGTTCACTGTCTGGCAAATGCAATGTAAATCCGCCGTTTGGATTGCCGGCAAATGGAATGTGTGCTATTGCTGTAATATCCTCTACACTCATTCCAATTCCTGTAGTAAACACACTCACTGGGTGGCCACGCTTGTGTGCATACAACACCATATCTGTGCAATACTTGTTCATCCACGGTTCAACAAAACCAGAAAATGTAATTCTAACGTCAGTTGGCACCGTTTTGATCATTGATTTAAAATCTTTCAACGTCATGATTCTCTTGCCGTTATACGATTTTTCAAGTAACCTTTGCGGGCAAAATACGCAATCAACTACACAACCTTTTTCTGGAATACTGGTTGTAATTTCTAATGTAGGTGCCGGATAGTGTGCCCACTTCTTTTTATTTTCAAGTGTCACACGATTGTCAATGTACACATTTATAGCACTGTAATATTCAATAAACCAATCGCACCAAAGATCATGTTTGATATCAACATAGTCCATACTCAAGACTCGATGTGTTGTTAGTTGTCGTAAATATGTGTCTCGAAATTTTCGAAATTTATTTTTGAGTTCTGGTGTGTTTAAGTGGAATTCGCCAGCTACCTTCTTTACATTTTTTACAATCCAATCAAAGTTTTGATCATTGAATATATCGTACTCGCCGCCTTCACAATCTGTCTTTAAGAAATCAATTTGTTTGATGTTGTTTTCACGTATCAGCGTTGAGAATTTGATAGTGTCTATTATTGAACCATCTGTGCCGTCGGTTATACTGTGCTTTGTTTCATCGTATAACCCGGCCAAGTAGTTAACACCATCTCTTGCACCAAGTGCTTTGTTGATTGCAATCGACGGAACATCAATTGTTGCAAGATTCTTAACCAATGTTTTAAACAAATTAGTTTCAGGTTCTAGACAATAAATCTTTGATGGGCGCTGATCAGAGATGCTCCAACTAAATGGACCAACACTGGCGCCAACATCAAGTACTACATCGCCCTCTTCAACTGGATAGAACCGTTGATACACATTGTCTCTGAAGATTTCGTTACTTACTACATTGCGAAACCAATCATTATTGTTAATCTTGCCCCAATCAAAATTGGGTGTCGCAACAGATTGTTCAACCAGTGGCACTAAATTTAACAACTCGTCGAGCAAGTGTTGGGGCATTTTTAAAATAAATGCACAGTTGTCTTGGAATCCAAAACTCAACAACAAATTATCTTTATAAAACGCTGCACCACAACAGAATTCCACATCTGCTGCCATAAAACTAAAGGGTTCAGTGTATTTAACAATGTTCCATTGTTTGTCCCAAACAACAAATCGATGTCGGTACACTGCATCCTTTTCGCCTGCTTCTGACTTGAACAAGTCAACTTCGTGTGTGACTGCTAGGTAATGATCGCCATAAGGAACCACGTGAGAACTGCCTCTAAATGCTGGTACGTCGGGGATAAATTTAGACTCATCTAAATGCACAGTCTTTGTGATTTTAGAATGTATATCGTAATGAACAACTTCTGTGGGATTAGCCCACTTGACAAAATGATAGGGTTTATCAATTATTGGCATCCAATTTTTTTCACAATAGCTATCTTTGTTGCCCGGGGTCGGGATACGAGTCCTTGACAGTTCATCTACAAAAGTTGTTTTGGCCCGTATCTCACTAAGTTCCATTCTACCTTCGCCGTTGGTGGTAGTATCTCTGCGTACTCCGCATAGATACAGTTTATTGCCCCATCTAACCAATCTTGCATCTTCGAGCCCCACAAACTCCCACTGTGGTTCACAATCAAATTTACTTGTATCAACACTGACCACATGCTTAATGGATAAATCGTCGTTGAGTATTGCCAAGTAGTTCCAGGTTCTTAAATGTCTGTCATTCTCAGGATGTAAGTATTGTAGTGGGCCGTATCTGTGTTGGAATTTTTTGTTTTCTGAGTGATACAGAGTATAGTTGACATGGCGAATATTACATAGTAACACTCCATTATCAACATACACACTTGGGTTCATTAATCCAGTGCCGTTGGTAATTTCTGCTGGGATGAGCAAGGAGTGTATACTTCCGCCCAATTCAGTGATTGGTTTAACCAAACCAAATTTAATGCTTTGTTGATATAGATTCATAGAAATAGTACTGTGGTAACAGTACTATTATACAGGATTATTTATGATCTGCCAACTGCTACTTCAATTATGCCAGGAATTTCTGAATCGTAATCTTGTAATGCTTTGCCAATTAACACACCCGGTTGGTAGATACCGTCTTCCATGCGCATGGCCACGCCAGGAATTGAGCTAGATACCAATCTGTCGCCTTTGGATATCTTGCCGATTACACGACAAGGAACACGACCAACCAGCGCAACATTTAGCACATGCTCACCAATTTGGAAAGCATTCATCAAGTGAGCCGGTTCAGTACTAATAACCCCAGCGATTCCTGGGTCAACTTGTTTGGAACATATAGTAATTTCAGAACTGCCGCCAAATACCATAACAGTGCCTGGTTCGTAATCTGAATCAGATGCATAACTTTCTGCCAAGTCAGCGTACTGTGCAGTGGTTGCAGTTACGGTTAGAACATTTGTGGCAGCATTAAAAGAGAATGCAGTGGCAGTGGTTCTAACACTGGGTGTTTGATTTGTCCCTGCTGATGCAACAAACACTGGATAAAACGTTCCAGTGGTCACTGCGGTGGCATTGACTGCTGTGCTTGGCCCAGTGGCACCTTGAGTACCTGTAATTCCTTGAGTACCGGTTGTACCTTGAGTACCGGTTGTACCTTGAGTACCGGTTGTACCTTGTGCGCCAGTATTTCCTGTAGTTCCAGTAATACCTTGAGTACCTGTAATGCCCTGAGTACCCGTAGTACCTTGAGCGCCAGTATTTCCTGTAGTTCCAGTAATACCTTGAGTACCTGTAATGCCCTGAGTACCCGTAGTACCTTGTGCGCCAGTATTTCCTGTAGTTCCAGTAATACCTTGAGTACCTGTAATGCCCTGAGTACCCGTAGTACCTTGAGCGCCAGTATTTCCTGTAGTTCCAGTGGTTCCTTGAGTACCTGTAGTGCCCTGAGTACCAGTAGCACCTTGAGTACCTGTAGTGCCCTGAGGACCTGTGGTTCCTTGTGCGCCGGTAGTACCTTGTGCTCCTGAACCTGCAACTGGTGAGCCGTTTCCGTAGTAATAATTGCCACCAACAATGTTGCCAGTAGCAGAAATTAATCCGCCAGTTAGTACATTACCACCAGTGATGTTACCAGTTGCGCTGGCTGTGCCACCTGTGGCCAAATTGCCACCTGTTATTGTACCGGTTGTACTAACTGTGGTGCCAGTGATAACTCCGCCCACAACACTTGCGCCTGTAATGATACCTACTGCACTTATTCCACCACTTGATGTAAACACGTTAGCCGAGTTGTTGTACAACCAAGTGAGGAATGGGCTACCAATTGGGCCAATTTCAATACCGCCACCGTTGGCTGCTGCAGAATTGATTGCATTGTTGGCAAAGTTAATGGTCAAATCATTTGTACTGACAACATTAGAGTTGATAGTAGTTGTTGTGCCGTTGACTTGCAAGTTACCATTGATCACCACTAACCCTGCGTTGCCAACTGTGGCTGGGTCAATGGTAAGTGTTGTACCCAAACTGCTAATTGTGTCGGTAGTAAGTGTAATATTACCAGCATTAACGTTACCACCTGTTACATTACCTGTAACGCTTGCACTGCTTCCAGTGATAACTCCACCCACCACTGACGCACCCGTAACAATACCTGTTACACTAGAACTTGATCCGGTGATAACTCCACCTACAACACTTGCACCCGTTACTATACCGCTAACACTAGAACTTGCACCAGTGATTGCACCTGCTGTGGCCAAATTGCCACCTGTCACAGTACCGGTCGTGCTAACTGTGGTACCTGTGATAACTCCGCCCACAACACTTGCACCTGTTACGATACCTGTGACACTTGAACTTGATCCGGTGATAACTCCACCTACCACTGACGCACCAGTTATGACACCGGTTACACTGACTGTGGTACCCGAATGCAGTGTTCCTTGTACGTTGCCACTGGTAATATTGCCAGTCACTGCCAATGCAGTCAACGTACCCACACTTGTGATACTACCTTGTGCTGCTGTGCTCAATGTACCTGCAATACCAGTTGCACTGACATTGCCTGCTGTGACGTTACCAGTCACTGACAATCCTGTCAAAGTGCCCACACTGGTCAAACTAGATGTCAAGACATTTGCACTCATGGTGTTGCCTGTCAATGCACTTGCAGCAACCCCAGTGGCTGTGACATTGGTCAAGTTAGCACCATCACCATAGTAAGTACTACCAGTGATTATACCACTGGCACTTAATGTTCCAGTCACTGCTACTCCAGTAGAGCTTGCTACCAGCACATTACTGGTACCGCCTACTCCTATGGTAGCAGGACCGTTAGTGGTAGTAATAGAAACGTTTGATGTTCCATTCACAATGCTGGTTACTGACGCAGTTGTTTGTAACTCACGCACACTGATAGTATCCCCAACTAGTGGTGCTCCTGTAAATATCAACGCCGTACCTGACACTGTATATGCAGTGGTCGGCAATTGTACCACACCGTTTATTGAAACTATAACAGAATCTGTTGTGTAATTTGCAGAACCCAGCGTGAACGATGTTGTTGTTCCATCACCTGTGAATGTTTCAGTAGTGATTATTGTAAACGACGATCCTACTGTGGCCCACTGGGTTCCTGTATATTGTTCAAGACTGTTGCTAACAGTGTTGAATCGTATCATACCAGCCACACCAGTTGGTCGTTGTATAGTGTTTCCCGTTGGTACCAGCAACGATGAAGTTGCATTAAATGCTACCAAAGCACCTGTGGTCTGTGTTGCACTTCCAAAACTAGCTGTGTTTGTGCCAGCGTCAACATAGAACACGTTGGCCCCAGTACCGTTGACTGAGAAGTCAACATCGGCCGCAGCAGTGTTAACTGTTATTTTTCCATTTGTTCCGGTGATGTTATCACCTGATATAACAATATTGCCAAGTGTTGCAATACCACTTGTGGCAACATTGCCACCGGTGATGTTGCCTGCGGCCGAAATTAATCCGCCAGTGAGTACATTACCACCAGTGATGTTGCCAGTTGCACTTGCAGTTCCGCCGGTGGCCAAGTTGCCACCTGTCACTGTGCCAGTAGTACTCGCGGTAGTACCTGTGATAACGCCACCAACTGTGCTGGCAGCAGTTGCAATACCTGTAACGCTGACACTGGTACCAGTAATTGCACCGGCAATAGCTGCGTTGTTACCTGTGATGTTGCCTGCGGCTGAAATCACGCCGCCGGTTAGTATGTTGCCACCTGTGATGTTGCCAGTTGCACTTGCAGTTCCACCAGTGGCCAAGTTGCCACCTGTGATTGTAACCCCAGACGTTATTGTACCTGCAGCAGATATTAATCCACCAGTTATCAAATTAGCACCTGTGATATTTGCTGATCCAGTAATATTGCCAGTTGCTACCAGTTGTCCACCAGTGTTTAGGTTTCCACCAACAACATTGCTGGTTGCAGTGACGCTGAGACTATTAACTGCACCGGCAGTGTCCACATTGCCACCAGTTATATTGCCACTTACGCTGACACTTGTGCCGGTGATAACGCCACCTACAACTGACGCACCTGTTACTATACCTGTGACACTGCTACTCGATCCAGTGATAACTCCGCCTACCACACTGGCACCAGTTACAATACCTGACACACTGCTACTTGCACCGGTTATTGCCCCAGCAGTGGCCACGTTGCCACCAGTGATGTTGCCACTTACGCTGACACTAGTACCAGTAATGACTCCGCCTACAACTGACGCACCGGTTACGGTACCTGACACACTAGAACTGGCTCCGGTGATTGCCCCGGCAGTGGCCAGGTTACCACCAGTAACTGTAGATGCAGCACTGATCAATCCACCGGTCAATATGTTGCCGCCCGAAACGTTTGCTGTGGCAACAATATTGCCAGTTGCTACTACTCTACCGCTGGTAACTATATTTCCGCCGGCTACGTTACCACTTGCAGTGATATTGCCAGATGAACTTATACTTGCAGATTCAAATGCTCCTAGTGAGATTAAATTACCACCTGTGATATTGCCAGTTGCAGTGACGCTGAGACTATTAACTGCACCAGCAGTGTCCACATTGCCACCAGTTATATTGCCACTTACGCTGACACTAGTACCAGTGATAACTCCACCTACCACTGAAGCACCTGTTACTATACCTGACACACTGGCACTTGATCCAGTGATCACCCCACCAACTACTGACGCACCTGTTACTGTGCCTGACACACTTGCACTGCTTCCAGTAATAACTCCGCCTACTACACTGGCCCCTGTAACCGTGCCTGATACACTGCTACTTGTGCCGGTGATAACTCCGCCTACCACTGACGCACCTGTTACTATACCTGTAACACTGGCACTTGATCCAGTGATAACTCCACCCACAACACTCGCACCGGTTACGATACCTGTAACACTGCTACTTGATCCGGTAATCACGCCACCTACCACGCTGGCTGCTGTGGCAATACCCGACACGCTGACACTGGCACCGGTGATGTCACCTGCAGTGGCTACGTTGCCACCTGTGATGTTGCCTGTGGCTGAAATTAAACCACCTGTGAGTACATTACCACCTGTCACAT
>Ga0222712_10006767_pt1 | contig 11260 bp, 9 predicted proteins | sample C33_657DmetaG_FD_165043 | JGI IMG/M metagenome (GOLD analysis project Ga0222712, IMG submission 165043) | Estuarine water microbial communities from San Francisco Bay, California, United States - C33_657D | ecosystem: Environmental > Aquatic > Marine > Unclassified | place: USA: California... | reverse complement strand
GGCGAGCGCCGGCGAGCGCGCGCGACGTCGGGGTCGAACGCTCACGCTCACGCTCACGCGAACGCATCGGCATCGACGCGAGAGACGGAGGCGGTGGAGATCGATTACGACGGCGCGGGAGACAGCGAACGAACGAAGGCGGCGAGACGGAGCGGGGATTTCGAGCGGCGGAAGGGGCGAACGACGCGGGAGACGACGGCGAGCGCGAGCGAGGAAAGCGAGAGGGATCGCGACCGGGCAAAGACGAGGACGAAGAAGGATTATTACGGGATTTTAGGCGTTGAGTTTAACGCGAGCGAACAAGAGATTCGAAGGGCGTATTTGAAGTTGGCGTTGCGGTCGCACCCGGACAAGCACGCGGACGCGGCGGAGGCCAAGGCGAGATTTCAGGATATTGGTGAGGCGTATCACGTTCTGAGCGACGTCGATCGCAGGGAGGAGTATAACGAATCAAAGGAGTACGTGATCGACGATTTCGGGTTGCAGGAGTACTTGAAGCGGTTTCATAGTTTTGTGTTGACGTCGCAAGGATTGAGCCTGGGCGCGACCTATAGCGGCGGCGAAGCGGACGACGACGTGCAAGACGAGCTTCGAGCGTTTTTAGGGTTCAAGTGAGCGCGAGCACACGCTCAGGGGTCGCATCGCGCGCGAAGATGTCGTCATTTGGTAATCAGCGCGAGCGAGTGGATGTGCAAAAGCGTCTGCGAGCGGCGTGCACCACTTTTCGAGCGCTTCGAAGCGAGTGGGCGGATGCGCGTCTAGAAACAAAAGACGCGTTGACTATCATGGCAAACGCGGCATTGGAATTGGAGAATGTTCATTTAATCAAGTTGCCGAGGACGCTCGCGAGCGATGAGCTGCGCGAAGCGCTTAAGTTGCGTCGCGAAGAGGCGCTCGTCAAGGCGAGAGATGCCGTCATCGAATGCGCGTCGCACGTCGCCAACATTCGCGCGGACTTTGAAAAGCTCGCCGACACCGATCGATATGTAGCCATGGGATCGGATTGTGGTCTTTCGTATCCGGATGACGGTCCTGTGTTTAAAACGCTCACGTTTAAAGAGTTTCGCCGAGCATTTGAAAGCGTCAACTCCATGTACGTCGAGGACATCAAGAGCAAGGAGGAGCTGCTCGAGAAAATCAGTGATGCAGACGCTATGACAAAAATGAATCGCGATATGTATTTGGCAATCATCTCGCTGTGGATCTTAGATCCATACCTAAATGTCGAAGCTGTCGATGAATTCGACGAGTTGATTCTGCACGCCGAACTCGGGTATTAGCGGTATGGTATTAGCGCCGAACGCGACGCGCTCCAGGATGGTGCCGCCCGAACGCGTCGCTCGCGATCGCGCTCATAGGGGCTGTGTAGGTTTATAATGTAGGGATTTTGCGCCATCGATGTATTATTCATTCGCTGCAACCGTTTGTCCAGCTTCTCTGAACGTTTTGTTCACCTTATAGACGGGTCGAGACCGAAAAAAAAACTACGTGACGTGAATTCGAAATTACAACTAACAACCAACCGTTCTGGGGGAAGTGGATGGTTGAGAATTTTGCCAAATCACACCACTCGCTGTCGCGCGACCCGGGTTCGAACGGCGTCGAGCGCGCGCGAGCGCGATGAAAACTACTTCATGAACGTTCGCGTGCGCGCGAAACCGCGTCAGAAGCGCCGTCGTCGACGGTATTCAGCACAACCAGATCGAGATGCATTTCATGAGTTGCAAAATCGATTATGCCGCGTAACACCGTCGACGCGAACCCGTTCGCGAATGCAACGCGTCGCAGAGGTGCGCTGAAAAGGTTTTCATCGTCGTCGTTCGCTTTCGCGGCGCGGCGTGCGGTTTCAACACGAACTGACGACGAAACGTGATTTAGGGGAGTAGATGGTTGAGAATGTAATGACATTTATCCCATCTGTCGGTCCGTTAGTTTTCGCCTTTGCAAGCACATCGTGGTACGCGAGGATTTGCGATGCGTGGAACCAGCGGCGCCATGTGTTACGTCTTCCGCCCATCGCGACGGGTCGATTTTCTTCGCGCGCGGGAGGGCGCGCCGGGGGCGCGCAGGCGCGCCGCGAGCGCATCGATCGCGTGCGGAGTGACTGACGGCGGTGTTGTCGACGAATCGCGCGCAATGCAGTTCGAGGCAAAAATTTGTGGTTCCGATCGTGCTGGGGCTGAGCGGAAACGAGGGAACCAGTCGTCACCCCTTGTTTCCACCCCATGCCGATCACCACGCTTTCGCACCTCACGGAGTGGCCTCGACGCCCTCTCGCGGCGCTGTATTGCGGTCCGCCGCCGTCACGCTTGAAGTTGCTCGCGATGACACCGATGCCGACGACCGTCGCAGAATTGAACGTAGTCCGGGACTATTTCATTAACGGTCCCCACGACGACCACCACGAGGCGATGGCTGACGCGTGCATGACAATATGCCAAAAGTATGAGCGCTACATGTACGACAGCGAATGGATGAAGATGTCTACTGCAGACCAAAAAACGCTCATGACGCGCAATTGTTCACGAGTGGAGACGATGCGCGAGTCGTGCTTTCGAAAACAATCATATCGCAGAAGACTGCGACGCGTCGTTTAAGGCGTTGATGATGGCTGAAGGACGAGCGAAGACGTGGGCTCAAATAAATCGACAACTCGACGCTGGGGTATCAAACATGTTCAAAGACTCGAGCGGCGAACGCGTCCACGCAGACCTTTACGCGCGGACGGGCGGGTGCCTCTGTTGGGGCACCTGGGCCCTCGTCATCGCGCCTGCGTCGTACGAAGTGTGGGCGAAAAACGAGCTTCCGTGTTTGTAATGCTACCGTTCAGTGCCACTGCATGCAGTGGCACCGCTTCGAGCAATTGTTGTGAGGTCATGACATTTGTGTTATGGGCTAATGTCGATACCAATCGCTTGAGTTATGACTCAACGGTTCGAGAAATATATATAATGATTCGAACATGCGTGTGTTCTTAGGACAACCACACGCATATCACTTCCGTATGAACCGTTTGTCTGATATTTCTTGATAAATGTATTTATTGTAAAAAAAGAAAAACTTGATAGGCTTAAAAAAGTTAATATACCGTGCAACGACCCAGAGTCGAACTGGGGACCTTGCGCTTGTTAACGTAGGCTTTTTCAGAGAAGACTACTAAGCGCACGCTCTAACCAACTGAGCTATAGTTGCTGTTGTTGTACTTTAAGGACCTTTCAGTCCATTATCGCATCCGTTTGAGGAAACCAGGATAAAACGATCAGCAGTTTCCCTCCGCGAACTAACTTGGCAAAAGTTATTGGTTTTTTATTTCCCCGTCGTTTCGACGTCGTCGTCGTCGTCGATCGCGCCAGGGCTCGGCTCCCGTCACGTCGTCGTGTCCCTCGTCGTCCGCAGTGGAAAAACATGCGTCGCACGAGCTCGATGCAGGACGTCAAGGCGTTCGTGAAACACTTCCCCGAACACCTCTCTTGGCGCGCCAAGCGCGAATCGTTCCGCCACGAAGCGTTTCAATACGCCCTGTGGGTCCCGTTCGCGCTGCTCAGCAAGCAGTTTGGATTCCTCACGCTGTCGTACTTGTTCGCCACGTGGTTCGTCTTGGGCGAGGCCATGCTGTTGTACATGCACGCGTCAAAGTCGAAGATTCTACGAGCGCTGCGGTGGTGGCACGTCGTGGGGGCGATCGCGCTCGGGGCGCTGTTCGCCGGCGTACCGCTGCGACACACGTTTGGGCGCTTCGTGCTGGAGTACGTGTTCTTTGGCGCGCTCGTGATGGCGTGCGTGTTCCCGTTGATTCCGAAAGATTTTCGACGGGATGTACCGGATATGATCTACGCTTTGGGGTTTTTGAAGAAACCGGCGTTGAAGAAGGAGTGATTCGATTCGACTCTTGGCAAATTCTTTAGACATTTTCTTAGACCTCCGCGCACACACTATACCTACTACTACATACACCTAGCTGCTACTATTATTAGAACCACCACCACTCATCGTCGATGACACTGACTTCAGCAACTCCTCCGCGCGTTTTAACGCTAACGTATCGGTGATTTCATCCAATAAAAAACCATCCATGAGCGCCTTGGTATCGCCGATCGTCAACTCGGGCGCGCGGTGATCCTTGACTCGGCCCGCGGCAAAATTATACGTTCGAATTCGTTCGCTTCGATCGCCAGAACCGATGAGTGAGCTACGCAACTCGGCACGCTCTTTCGCGAGTTTTTCGCGCTCGAGTTCGTACAATCGCGCGCGCAGGAGACTGAAAGCCTTTGCTTTATTCTTGTGCTGCGAACGCTCGTCTTGAATGACGACGACGATGCCCGTGGGAATGTGCGTGAGTCGAACCGCGCTTTCCGTGGTGTTCACGTGCTGACCGCCCGCGCCAGACGCACGCATGGTATCGATGCGCACATCCTCTTCTTTGAGGTCCAGTTCGACTTCTTCGGCGTGTGGAAGCACGGCGACGGAGGCGGTGCTCGTGTGCACGCGTCCGAGCGTTTCAGTTTCGGGCACGCGCTGCACGCGATGAACGCCCGACTCAAATTTAAGCCTTCCAAAGACTCCGTCGCCCAAAACCTCTGCGCTTGCCTCGCGAACGCCCTTACCGTCCGTTTCCGAGATGTTCAACACTTGAAACGACCATCCACTCTTACGGCTATGCAACATGTACATTCGAAACAATTCGGCGGCAAAAAGCGCGGCTTCGTCGCCACCCGTGCCGGCGCGCACCTCGAGAATAGCCCCGCGATCATCCGCTTCGTCTTTGGGCAAGAACATCATCTGCAATATCATTTCCTCTTTCGGTAACGTTTGGTCAATGGTGCGCAGTTCTTCTCGCGCTAACTCAGCGAGTTCCGCATCTTGTTCGTCATCGGCGTCGGTGCTGGCGGTTCGCCCCGCCGTCAACTGCTCCAACGACGCCTTTTCTTTGCGAAGCGCCTCGACTATACGGTACTGCTCCACGATGGGTTCAAGTTTGCTCAACTCTTTGTTAGCCTTGATCACTCGATCGATCGCGATGCCCTGTTCCGATAGCAACGCCGTGAGCTCATCACGGCGTTTCAATACGAGTTCCGCGCTCGAGTCGATGGACGACGACGACGCGATGACCGTCGCGTACCCGCGCTTCGACGTATTCATCGCGCGCTCGATTTTTGAACCGACGCGAATGAGCGACGATTCGCGAAATCGCGGCGCGATGAGCTGCACGCCGATGGGCATACCACTAGAGCGCGAGCGTCCCGCGGGCATGGACATCGCGGGCAAACCGGCGAGTGATGCCGGCACCGTCATGACATCCGTTGCGTAAGCGAGTTCAGGTCGCATAGCTGCGACGTCTTTAATCTTTGGCGCCGTCGAGACGCTGGCCGGAGTGAGCAATAAATCCACGCCGCCGTTGTCGAACACATCGGTGAAGTCCTGCATCACGAGCGAACGAACTATTTGCGCTCGAGTGAAGTACTTGGCCGTGCGCTCGCTGCTCAACGCAAACGTTCCCACCAAGAGGCGACGACGAACTTCGTCGCCGAATCCGGCACTTCGCGCCTTAGCGATGGCGATTTGGAATTCCTCTCCCAAGAACTCCTCGCGCGTGACCTTTTTCGTCAAGTCGCCGTAGCGCACGCCGTCGTAGCGAGCTAAATTACTCGAAGCCTCTGCCGGGGCGAGGATGTAATAGCACGCTAACGCAACCTCGGTGTGCGGCATCTTCACCGGCACTATTTCTGCTCCGAGATCCTCCATCGCGCGCGCGGTTTCGTTCCACGCGTCGTAAACCTCCTGCGTCAACTCCGGCACGGCGTATTCTTCGGGAATACCAACGCGCACTCCTCGAAGGGATTCGTCGTTAACCGTCTCAGCGAGCATTTCTTTCGCTACAGCGTCTAAATCTGCGCACCTCTCCACCGTCGTCGCATCGAGCGCGCACTCGCCTTGCATCGCCGCGAGCACGATCCCGGCGTCGCCCACCGTGCGCGCGAGCACGCCCACGGTGTCCATCGAGCTGCAATACGCGATCAACCCATGCCTGGAGACGCGTCCGTACGTCGGTTTCAACCCAACGACGCCGCAATACGCCGCGGGCAATCGCACCGACCCCCCGGTATCGCTCCCCAGGGCGTAATACGCCGACCCGTTCGCCACGCACGCCGCGCTCCCCGCGCTGCTCCCCCCGGCGACGCGCTCGACGTCGAGCGGATTCCTCACCACCCCCCGCTTCGACGTCACCCCGTGGCTCCCCATACCGAACTCATCCATATTCGTCATCCCCACGAGGACGCCCCCCGCGCATTCGCGCAAGGCGCGCACGCACGCCGCGTCGCTCGAAGGCCTATATCCTCGTAACATCGCGCTCCCCGCCGCGCACTCCACGTCTCGCACCCATATATTCTCCTTCACCGCGAACGGGACGCCATCTAACGCCGAACGTGTTGAACACTCGCTCGACGACATTCGTCGTCGTCGTTCGTCGCTCGCCAACGCGTCGCGTCGCGCTCGAGCCGCGACGAGCTCGCGTCGCTCGTCGTCGCGCGCGAACGCGTTCGCCGTCAGCTCGTCGCTCGTTATTCTCACGAGCGCTTGGTGCACCAAGTCCGTGCTCGCGATCGTGCCTTGACGCAACGCGCGCGCGGCGTCGGCGACGCTTCGTGGCGCACTTCCGCGCATTTCCAAACGACGATGAATGATGATTCATGATGATGATGACTGATGATGATGACTGATGATGCGGCACGGGCCTCGGTCGGTCGGTCACTCGATCTGGTCGGTCGGTCACTTGATCGGTCGGTCGGACACTCGGTCTGGTCGGTCGGACACATGGTCGGTCGGTCACTCGGTCTGGTCGGTCGGTCACTCGGTCTGGTCGGTCGGTCACTTGATCGGTCGGTCGGACACTCGGTCTGGTCGGTCGGACACGCATTCCGAGAACTGGTCGCGCTGGGGGTCGTTTGCCTCATTTCTAGCCGACCTGGGACACCCGCCCGCGCATCGCGCGACGTTGACGCGAATGCGAATGGAATCGACGTCGACGTCGACGTCGATGTCGATGTCGATCACGAGGACGAGGCGAACGGTGGGGAATCGATGCGCACGAGGGAGGACGACGACGACGACGAGGAGGACGACGAGGACGATGGCGATGGGCGCTGATGATGACGATGATGACGATGATGATGACGATGACAAAGATGATGATGATAGATTAAGTGCGATTCGATGGACGCGACGAGAAAGAGACAAAAACGACGGAAAGGGAGATAAATGGCATCGAGCGCGAGCGTTCGTCTGTTCGGCGTTCGCGTTCGCGGCGTTCGCGAGCGAGGGAGTGGACGGAGCGCGAGCGCGAGCGACGTACGCCGACCCGGTGGCGCCGTTCGCGATGGAAGGCACGGTGGAGAAGGAATACGTGATTAATGTCATGAGCGATGATGGGAGGAAGATTGTGGGACGACGTCGAGGGGTGAGCGCGAGGGCGTGCGCGCGGGGGACGTCGGAGAACGGGCGAGCGGCGAACGGGCGCGCGGTGGTGGTGACGCGCCCGCTGAAGTGCGCGGAGGCGAGCGTGCGAGGGGAGGTGACGAGTTTTGAGGAGATGTTGCCCGCGTGCGCGCCGGCGTGTCGCGGGGCGTGCGGTGAGGCGTTGAGCGAGTACGCGGAGGGCGTCAAGCGCGAGAGCGGGTTTGGATTGACCAAAGAGCAGCGAGACAAGGTGACGAGGGCGTGCGAGACGACGTGCGTGAAGGATTGTACAAAGTCGGGGAGATTTTATGATTTTATCATTCCGTTTCGGTTTTGACGCGTTCTTCGCGTCGCGTCGTATGTAATATTAACACCCGTGTTGTTCGTCTAGTCTAATCTAGTGTTCGTCGTCGTCAGTCGTCAGTAAACGCGGCGAGCGCTTTGGCGTAAGCCTCTTTTTCATCCTTGGCCGCGGCTTCGTATTTCGCTTTTCGTTCGGGATCGAGTGCGGCCCATCGCTCGCCGAGAACCTTCGCCACGGCGCCTACTTTGTAATCTGGATGCGCCTCGACGACGCTAGGACGCTCATCCTTGCTGAACGCGAAGAACGCAGAAAGCGGTTTAGATAGCCCCGGAATCTCAACCTTTACTTTCAACGGTTTCTTCTTCTCTTCGACCTTCGTCGTCGCGCTCGGCGCCGCCTCTAGAATCTCAACATTTACTTTCAACGTTCTCTTTCGCTTCTCCTTGACCTCCGTCGTCGCCGCATCTGGTTCGGCATTCTCGTTGACGTTCGTGTTCGCCTTGGATTTAGTCTTCTTTGCCTTGGGCTCAGCTTTCACCTTGGTCGTCTTTTTGGCGTACCGCCCGCGAGTGCGCGCTGGTCTTTCCGCCTTCTTGCGCAGTATCTCCACCGCGTCTTCTAATGTGAGATTCGACAACTCACCAATTCGCTTTTGTACAGTTTTAGAAATCGACGCGTTCACGCTGTCGCACGCGACGTAGTATCCAAACGGACCAATGTTTACCGTTATCGCGCTCTGCGTCGTCGGGTGCGCGCCGATGGTTTTGGGGTATTCAAACATCCCGATCGCGTCCTCGAGCGTGAGTTCGTTCGCGGTCTTACCGATGTTAGCCACGCCCACGCGGCGCGGCGCCGCTGGCTTCTTGGCTTTTTTCGGCTTTTTCCCATCCTTCGCCGGCTCGGGCTCGGGCGCGAGTTCTTGCGCGCCGAGCTGAAGGTACGGACCGTACGGACCCATTCGAAGCGAGATTTCTTTTCCGCTCACCGGATCGATACCGAGCGTTTTTGGGTACATGGTGAGCACGGAATCTTCTGAGGGCGTGATAAAGTCAGGGTCATCCGTCTCGCTCACGATGGCTCCTCGCAACGGTTGGAGCGGGTGCGTGAATCCACACGTCGGGTAGTTGCTGCACCCGATGAATCCACCCGATTTCGACGGCTTCAAGCCTAATCGCCCAATCTTGCAGCTCGGACACCGCCGAGCGTCGGTGACTTTCGCGTGCTCGATCGACTTCGATGCATCGATCTGGTGGCCATCCACCATCTCATCTTTATTGACGTGCACATGACCGTCGTACTTGGTCTCGCCGAATAAATGACTTCCGAGCTTCTCGTCCAGTGCGTCGATGACTTCGCTCACGCGTAAAGTCGATAGGGACTCTACTGTTCCTTCAAAAGGCACCCACCAATCCGAAAGCAATGGCTTCCACGCGGCTTGCTCGCTCGACACGTCGTCCAGTTTGCGTTCTAAATCCGCCGTGAACCCATAGTCGACGTACTTTGGGAAATAATTTGTCAAAAACGCTGAAACTAACCTTCCGCGCGTGGTTGGGATGAGCGCCGCGCCTTGTTTAGCAACGTACTCACGCTGCGCGAGCACTTTAAGAATGGGCGCGTACGTACTCGGCCGACCGATTCCTCGCTCTTCCAACGCTTTGACGATCGAGCCATCCGTGTAACGCGGTGGCGGCATGGTTTTATGCTCCGTCGCCGCGCTTCCTTGGTTGCTTCCGTTACGGTTCACTCGCAGAGCATCATCCCGAGCTATTTCGGGAAGCCATGCATCATCGCTCGCCGGTGCATCACCATCGCTTTTCGTGCTCCGATAGGCGGCGAGGTAACCGGGAAAGGTCAATCGATGCCCGTTTGCTTTGAGCGCCAAATCGCCCTCCGTGGATTCAATGTCCGCTGCAATTCGATCGGTGAGCGCCGGAGACATTTGCGACGCCATCGCACGCGACCAGATGAGACCGTATAATCGCGACTCATCGCTCCCGGGACCGAGCTGCCGCGCCACTTGCGCGGGCAACCGCCTCGCGCTCGTCGGTCGAATCGCTTCGTGCGCCTCTTGCGCGTTCTTTTGCGTCTTTTTGAAATATCTCGGTGACTCTGGAACGTACTCATTCCCAAACAGCTCTCCCGCAGTTGCGCGCATTTCTTCAATCGCGTACGGCGCGACGTACGTTCCATCCGTACGCATGTACGTGATCAAACCTTCGCCCGCGCCAGCGCCTTCGTATAGGCGTTGCGCCGCGGACATGGTTCGCGAAGCCCCGAATCCGAGCTGCTTGTTCGCCTCTTGCTGCATAGTCGACGTCGTGAACGGCGGACCAGACGTACGCTTCGCTTCACTCTGCTTCACGTCCACCACGCGCAAGGTTTCGCACTCGCGCACGCGCCTTGCGTACTCACCCGCTTGCGCCGCCGACGCGATTGTAAATTTCCCCAACTTCACGCCATCCACTCTCGCGAGCGCGGCCTCGAACGCCGCACCATTTTTAGTGAGCATGTCCGCATTGATACTCCAATACGGTTCGCTCACGAACGCCTCGACTTCCTCCTCGCGTTCGCACACCAATCGCAACGCCACGCTCTGCACCCGTCCCGCCGAAAGGCTCACGCTCGATGGTAACTTTCGCCACAACAATCCAGAGAGCGTGAATCCAAACAAATAATCCAACGCTCGTCGCGCCATGTACGCATCCACCATGGGCGCATTAATCTCCCGCGGCGCGTTCACCGCTTCTAAAACCGCGCTTTTCGTAATCTCGCTAAACGTCACGCGCTTCACATCCAAGTCGTCGCGTAACAACCGCTTCTCCTTCAACACCTCTAACAAATGCCACGATATCGCCTCTCCCTCGCGATCGGGATCCGTCGCCAACAACAAAACATCCGCTTCGCTCACCGCATCGGCGATATCCTTCATCGCTCCGCGTTGCCTCGTCGTCGACGTCCACGTCATCGCGAACGCCTCCCGCGGTCTCACGCTCCCTCGTTTATTCACCAAATCCCTCACGTGTCCATAACTCGCCAGCACTCGCGCGTTATCGCCTAAATACTTCTCAATCACCTTCGCCTTCGCCGGGCTCTCGACGATCATCACCGTTCGCGTCGTCCGCGGCGTCGAGCGCGTGTTCGAAGCCGCGAGAGTTTCGCTCGCGCGCGCGAACGCGCGGGACCGCGTCGTCATCATCACCGACGCTTTCCAATCGCGCGCCGAGGACGACGAAGTGTGAAGCGTGACGACGCGTGCGCGCATTCGCACACGCGCGATGAGTGCGAATGCCATTCGTAATCGCGCGCGATGGCGCGTGTGGCGAACGTTCGACGACGACGACTTGACGGGGATGCGTGTGTGGACCCCGGGTACACATACGGGACGGTGGGTGTGTGTGTGGACCCCGGGTACACATACACCCGACCCTCCCCCGAGTGGACGAATCGACGTCGTTCGCTCACTCGCGACGCGCGCGCGCGTTCGGTTCGCGCGATGACGGG
>Ga0222712_10006765_pt1 | contig 11261 bp, 18 predicted proteins | sample C33_657DmetaG_FD_165043 | JGI IMG/M metagenome (GOLD analysis project Ga0222712, IMG submission 165043) | Estuarine water microbial communities from San Francisco Bay, California, United States - C33_657D | ecosystem: Environmental > Aquatic > Marine > Unclassified | place: USA: California... | reverse complement strand
GTGCTAACATCTTTTTTGAACTTTTGAATCAGAGACATTGTTTTGTTTTGTTGCCTTAGTATTATAAGGTGGAGACTGTGTTTAGTCAAGTGTGCCAGTGAAGAAACTGGCGATCGGGGTGACACGGATCGAACGTGCGTCTTCTTGCTCCCAAAGCAAGCCGTCTACCTCTGACTTACACCCCGTTACGAATTTCATAATGAGTTATTCTATGGCAATTAGCACATAAAACATCACACTTTAATATTTCATTATTTAGTTTTTCTTTTCCAAGTCCTCTATCAATCATATTTGCAATATCGTATTCTTTTTCAGAAGGATTTTTATGATGAAATTCTAAAACTCTATGATCTGGATTTCCACATCTAGAACATTTAAGAGTTTTTTTCCATTCAACAAATTCTTCTTTAATACGTTGCTTTCTAGGTTTTTTGGAAAGTGAATAACAAGGGACACATAAGTGTCTTTTGTATTCAACTCCTTTTATTATACCAGCTTTTGCAAATTCGTCAAGAGACTTTTCACATCCACAACACCTACAAACTCTCGTTTCCATTTGGGAATACTATTTGTGTTCCCAAATATTTATACACGATCATTTAGTTCGGTGTATAAGCATTATACCCATAATGGGAGCGATTGTCAATCCCGCTCCGCAAAGTCCTAACCAGATCGGGCTTGCTGCAAGTGTTTCCACAATATGAAAAATCATCTTCCTCTCCAATTCTTGTATTCATAATACATGTATTGGTCCGCTTGGTCAAGTCCCTGTAAAGGAGATTGAACATCCCAATGTGACCATTCAATACAGAACTGTTTAATATGTATATCATTAGCAGCAGTCTTTACTCCAAGCATTCTTGAAAAGGCAGACATTGCAAACCAATATCTCTGCCTAATGTGCGGTTCCATTTCCCTTATAGTCTTTGGAGTCATAGTATCCTCCTCGTGTTCCAAAGTAAAGTGTAGATAACACAAATGGAATAGCAACAAAAATAAGTGCTTTACCTAACATGATGACCTCCAAACATGTATCGCATACCATTCAAGATTTTTGCTCCGAATGATCCAAGATTGCGTGAGTTAAATCTTTCAAATAGTGCCGTAGTAATAACAGGAGCGGGAACCCCCAAGTCCACAGCGGCAGAAACAGTCCAACGACCCTCACCGCTATCGGAAACTCCACCAGAGAACTGTTTAAGGCTACCATCCCTGCGTAGCACATCAGCAGTAAGATCAAGTAACCAACTGCCAACCACGCTACCGCGACGCCATAACTCAGCAACCTCAGCAACATCAATGTCATAGCAATAACTTTCTGGATCTGCCATTGGAGCGACCTCAGCATCTCCTTCTTTGACATACTGTGCTCCGTTATTAGCATTCTTTAAGATATTAAATCCTTCGGCATATGCTTGCATCATTCCATATTCAATACCGTTATGCACCATTTTCACAAAATGTCCTGCACCTGGACCACCACAATGCAACCAACCAAACTCTGCTGAGGTTACATCCGAGTCAAATTGAGTCCTCGAGACAGCGGTGATTCCTGGTGCAAGGGCATCAAAAATGCGCGAACAAGTGGCGACCGCAGTATTTCCGCCACCAACCATAAGACAGTATCCACGATCCAAACCGTAAACACCACCGCTAGTGCCACAATCAATATACTGGATACCAAGTTTTGCCAACCGTTCTGCTCTTTTCCTACTGTCTTTAAAATTGCTATTGCCATGATCAATAATAATATCTCCTTCACTACAATATCGTAATAACTCATTGATTGTCTCCTCTACAGTTTCGGCAGGGACAACCATCTGGAAAATTCCTGGTTGAACACCACCAGTTTTTTTAGTTTTAACTACTTTAACAAGATTTTCAATATCAGTTGTAATTCCATCCATATATCCCTTTTCATATGCTTCATTTGCTTTTGCATAATTTCTCCTATAACCCCAAACTTCTATACCTGCTCTCATCATACGACGGGACATTCCTTCGCCCATTCTTCCTAGTCCGATTAATCCTACTCTCATAAAACTCCTGGATATGCGTGATTAAGCCCCCAATAAATCCAAATTGCCATTATTGACCCGTAAATAATCGTTAAAGTAAAAAGTGTTTTACCCATAGAACTTAGTTAAGAGTAATTTTAAGAAATGGAAGTAATGGTGGAATTACTCCAACCAACCTCAACAGTCCCTCAGCAAATAGAGCAAGAACCACCCAACCGACGCACATACTAATGATAGAAGCATTACGGTTGTGTCTTCGGATAGCATCATCGATCATTTCCTGTACTTCTGTACGAGTTACATAATCATCATCAAATGGTTCCATCATTTCTCATCTCCAAGAAACTTTGCAAGAGGATCTCTTCGGGTTTTGACTATTTCAACTGCTCTCTTATAGAACATATTATCTGTGTTCCCAGAGGCTTCAAAAGTCTCCTTGATCTTCACCCAGTTAAGGTAGGTGTGCTGATCCATAGGTTCTAAGTTCAATACTACTAGTTATACTAGTGGGTATTTTAAAACCGTCAAGTTTGTGTTGATACAAAAATATAGATTAAGAGAATCTAAAATTTAGTAACAATTCTTAAACGGAGAGAACAGGAATCGAACCTGCGAAGCTTTTAAACCCAGCCGCTTTCAAGGCGGTGTCCTCGACCAACCGGACTCTCTCCAAAATAAGTCCTCAACGGACTTCAAAATCTAGGCGTCTGACTTTACGTTGACGTCTTGCTTCCTGAAAGGCAAGATCTTCATTCGTTAATACACCAGATTTTAATTTCGTATGATAAGAGTTTAGCATAACAATAGATGATAAGTCAACTGCCGAGATCTTATCTCCACGAATTGTTGCCATATTAGGACAACCACACGTCACAGTTTTGGTGAGATGCCCCTCTAACTCCTTACCACAGGAACGGCATCTAATTCTTAAATTTTCCATTACATTTCATTCAGTAAAAGATCTTAACATCCAAACAAACTTACCGTGAGACTCATTTAAATCATCAAGAAGATTAATAGTTCCTCTTGATTTTTGATTTTCTGCTTCAACTGCAGCAGAGTTCAACATGGTAATTACTTTTTTATGATCTTCTAAAAGATCTTTGATCATTTCCATTGAGGAAATATTAGTCTTTGCTTCTGAAACTCCAGAAACTTCTAAAACTCTAGAAAGAGAGCTAATAGGTTTAACACCTAAAAATCTCATATGTTCCGATAGTCTATCAATCTCCTCTTGAACTGCAAGATACTGCTCACCAAACAAATCATGGATTTGTTTAAAATCGGATCCTACCACATGCCAGTGATAAACCCAAGTTTTTTGAAATAATAAAAAGAGAGATGCTTGCGTATCACTCAGAAGTTTATATAAAGATTCCATTATACTTCTTTTTTTGAAGTATTTATAAAGTGGGCAATCACGGATTTGAACCGTGGACTTTCTGCGTGTAAAGCAGACACTCTGACCGCTGAGTTAATCGCCCAATAAAAGTCAATATTGACTCATAAGATATTCTACAGTATTTGCTACATCATTCATAGCATCACGAAGATTTTCTCTTTGACCAGATTCTTGTTTGATAATTGGTCTATGATCGTCAGTAAGAGTCCAACGCCACTGCTTCATTTCATTACAATACCAGAGATTAATTTTCATTCTTGAAATACTCCAGTTCAATCCATTTGAGAAGAGTATTATATGAATAAATTGCTGCTTCATTGCAGTTATTTTTTTTCATATCTTGAATATAAAACTCAAGAGCATCAATAACCATCTCACGGTCTTTTTGGGAAATAAGAGACATAAAGTTCCTAACTCGTGTCTTATTATATACTAAAAAAGGGGGTTTTGTCAACCCCCCATATGTATATTAGTTACCGATACGACCAACAGCAATACGTGCTTTGTTGAGCACTGATCCTGCTAAAGGTACATACCCCAAATCATCAGCAATCATTTGTGCTTTAGAACTAAGAGCATAGTTCAGAGCAGAACGGATATCATCAGTCTTAGCACCATTACCTTTCTTATATGCAAGGATCCAAGTCAGAGTTGAAATGGGATATGCATTTGCACCAGAAGGATTAGGGTTTTCACCAGCAAGGTTTGCATCCAAAGTAATGCTATTCAGAGCAGCAGCACCAGTCACAGCGGAAGGACCGACAAATTTACCTGCCTTATTTTGAATAACTGCTGCCTTAAGTTTGTTGGCACGAACAAATCCAGTATTTACATAACCAATAGCACCAGGAGTGTTCTTGATAGTTCCTGCAACACCTTCGTTACCCTTACTACCAACACCAGTAGGCCAATTAATAGACTTACCTACACCATAAGTCCAACCACCAAAAGCATCCAAAGAATTAGTGAATGCAAAAGTAGTTCCGGAACCATCAGAACGATGAACAACTTTCATCGGACCAGCAGCACATCCGACTTGCTTCCAGTCTTTAATACGACCAGCAAAAATATCCACAGTTTGCTTTTGAGTGAGTTTTAGAGTGCAACTAGGATTGTTATAGGCAACAGCAATCGTTCCACCAATCATGGGAATTTGAACGACACCACGCTTTACTTTTGCTGCTTCTGCGGGTTTGATTGGTTCATCGCTTGCTGCGAAGTCAACCGTTCCCGCAAGGAATTGACGAACACCAGCACCAGAACCAACGGACTGATAATTAACCCTACTCCCAGAAGTTCGTGCATAGTCTTGGAACCAACGTTGATAAAGAGGTGCAGGAAAGGTGGCACCTGCACCATTCAAAGTAGTCCCAGCAAATGCAGCAGCAGGAGCAAGAGCAAGACCAACAGCAATAAAGTTTTTGAGTTTCATAAAATGTTTTAGAAGTGAATTGACTTCGTAAGTAATAATACTGGAATCAAACCTTAAAGGCAACTAAGATTTGGTTAAGGTTTTCATTACCTAATAAAAAGCACCCCATAAAGAGGTGCTTTCACTCAACTTATGAGCATCTCATCAGAAGTTATATTTAACACCTAATTTAAAATTAGAAGTTAAATTTTCCACTTCACCTCCAGTTAGTGCCCAGTATTCACCATAAACATTAAGTTTATTAGTTACATCTACACCAGCACCCACTTTTCCAGATAACTGAACATTAGAGTTACCACTTTCAGGAGTTACTAAAGCAGGTCCAAGTTGCCCATAATAAGAAAAATTACCAGAAGTACCTTCATACCCAGCATGTGCCTCAGTAACTGTTCCAACATAATTGGAACCAGCAAGACCAGCATTTGCTTCAATATTCACAAAAGGTCCTGCAAAAGCAGGACCAGCAACCATTAAAGCAGAAGCAAGAATGATTGAATGTTTCATAATCAGAAAGTGAACTTGGTCTGAATTACACCACCATAGTTGGAAGATGTACCAGCAAATGCCTGATTGTTAGAAGCATAGAACACTGCAGGAGTAACAGTAATGTTATCGCTTACACGATACTTATAGAATACTTCCCACATTGTTGCATCCTTATCCAGTCCTTCTGCATTGCCAGGTTGACCCACAGCAAAACCAGCAGAATTACCTTTAGCAAGTACATCACTCCACTGGAGACCAGCATACCAAGTCTGAGAATCGGTAGCACCAGCAGGAGTTGCTGCACCTTCAGCATTCAGACTTACAGTGTTCCAACCATAACCAGCGGACACTGAAGGAACAATACCAGACTTAGAGGGTTGCCAGTAAGCACTCAAAGCATAACCGTTAGAGGTTTGACCTGGAGCAAGAGCACCAGAGGCACCAGCAACACCATTAAAGGTACGAACACGGGTTCCTTCAGTACCATAACGGTAACCAAATGCAATACCATAGTTAGGAGCACGGTAACCAATCTGTGCCAGAGTGTTCAGAGCACTCTTTTCGTTGAATTCACCTTTGGTAGAATCACCACCATTTTGAGCAACATAGTTCAGACCAGCAACGAAACCACCCTTACCTTTCTTGGTAGGTTGTGCCCATTGAGCACCGAAACCAGCACCAGTTGCCTTGTTATAGACACCAGGAGCACCAGCAAGTTGGAAGAAATCAAGAACTTCCGACTTATATGCAGTAGGAATCCAGGTCATTTCAGTGTTACGAACCAGAGCACCAGCAGTCAGAGTTACACCTTTAGCAAGTGCAGGGAAACTGTAGTACAGACGGTCAAGAGTGACTGCATTTGCAGTGCTCTCTGCCTTATCCAGTTTGAACAGGGAAGAAGATGAACCGAAGGGTTGACTGGAGAAGTTACCAGAACGCAGACGAGTGCGGAGCAGGTCTTTACCAGTAAACGAAGTATCAAGGTTCAATCGGAGATCGTAGTTGAATGCAGTATTACCAACATTCGTACTTGTCTCTGTTCCAGGGGTCCAAGCATTATCTACACCACCAAGAACGAAGTTTGCTTCGCCTTTAAGTTTGGTAGTGGTAGAGAATTGAGTTGCTTCAAGAGCACCCACTTTGGTTTCCAGACTTGCAACCTTACCTTGAATAACGGTGAGTTCATCACGGAACTCATCAGCAAGACGCTTGAGTTCATCAGTATTTTCAGTCACACGATCAAGGCAAGCATTCAGAAGTGCTGCTGCCTCATATCGGGTCATTGAACGACCACCAGCAAAGGTTCCGTTGGGATAACCAGCGACGCAACCATAACGCTCTACAAGGTTGCTAAGTGCCTGATATGCCCAATCGGTAGGACGGACATCAGAAAGTTGATTAATGCTTGTAACCTGTTCCGCAGAATATTGATTGACTGCTGCCATATTAAGGTCTGCCGCATTCGCAGCAGCAGGAGCAATCATTCCCAGAGCAACAGGTGCAAGCATCAGTTGTTTGAGTTTCATAAAGTTTGTTTTTTTAGTACTAAACGACATACTGAGTATCCGTGCAAATAGTTGCGGCACGGTCACGTCAGGGTATTTATCTTAACATTTTCTTTGGGATCAGTCAAGCTTTTACGGTTTTTACGATCCTATAAGCGGAGTATCGGATTCGAACCGACGACGAACTGCTTGGAAGGCAGCCATTCTACCACTGAATTAACTCCGCGAATGGTGGGGATTTACCCAGCCTCAGAGTTTCCTCTTCATAGGCACGGAACCCCACGCACTTCACTTCACACGGACTAGTAAAGTATAAGACAGAAATAATATTCTGTCAAGAGCCCCATCTCGGATTCGAACCGAGGACTACTCGCTTACAAGGCGAGTACTCTGGCCACTGAGTTAATGAGGCACGTGAGTCGGATATGATGATCCCGACTCTTATGGAAGAACCAAAGTCCATCCAACTCCCCCAGTCCGACTCGAACGAACAACCCCAGTGTTAACAGCACCGTGCTCTGCCAATTGAGCTATAGGGGAATGAGTGTGCCGTTGTGGGGGAATTGAACCCCTACTTCTCCAACTCCCTTGTCGGGGTGTCCTGACCACTAGACTACCAACGGCATTTGGTGGCGGGGGGAGGAATCGAACCTCCTGCCTGAAGCTTATGAGACTTCTGTGCAACCGTTACACTTCCCCACTATGATGGATTAAGTGTGATATACCTCATCAGGGCATAACAGGGACTTAACCTCTATCTCTTTATATAGTAACAAACTTTGGAAAGTTTGTCAAGCGTCCTTTGAGAGATTCGAACTCCCGACACATAGGTTCGTAGCCTACTGCTCTGTTCCACTGAGCTAAAAGGACAGGCGAAGGGTCAGAGACTTGAACTCCGATCTTTGGTTTTGGAGACCAAGATGCTACCAATTGCACCAACCCAACAAGGTGTCCGTGAGAGGATTTGAACCTCCAACACCTACCCCCTCAAGATAGTGCCTCTTCCAGTTGGGCTACACGGACTGGCTGAGAAACTAGGACTCGAACCTAGATAAACTCCTTCAAAGGGAGGTGTCCTACCATTAGACGATTTCTCAATGGGGTGCCGTGAGGGAATCGAACCCTCATATAGAGAACCACAATCTCCTGTCTTACCATTAGACTAACGACACATGGCAGTAGATGGATTTGAACCACCGACCATAGGAATATGAGACCCGTGCTCTGCCAGACTGAGCTATACTGCCAAACGGAAGTGGTTGGATTCGAACCAACGGTGCCTATTACTAGACACGGAATCTTAGCAGGATTCTGCGATAATCCTCTCTGCCACACTTCCAATGGAAACAACTGGACTCGAACCAGTGGTCTTTCGATTATCAGTCGAATGCTTTACCAACTAAGCTATGTTTCCTTGGTATTCCTAACGGGATTCGAACCCGTGCTGCCACCTTGAAAGGGTGGTGACCTAACCGCTAGTCGATAGGAACTTAATGCTGACGGCATTCTGGATTATCAGCTCCAGCGCAAATCAGCAACGACCCATACGGGATTTGAACCCGTGTTCTCCACCGTGACAGGGTGGCGTGATAGACCGCTACACTAATGGGTCAAGGTGGGAGGAGCAGGATTCGAACCTGCGAAGGCAGAGCCGTCTGATTTACAGTCAGATTCCTTTAGCCACTCGGAAATCCTCCCATATGGGTCACCTGAGACTCGAACTCAGAACTTCCACGTTAAAAGCGTGTTACTCTAACCAATTGAGTTAGTGACCCATCATAATATGGATAAATATTCAGTTGTCTAGGTTCTGGTCTCTCGACCACTTGATTAGAATACCACCGTTTGGCCTCTGGGGGGAGATTGGTGGACACTTGCGAAACCGTCACAGGCAACAAAAAAGGGGAGGAAACTTTTGGTTTCTCTCCCCTGTCTTTTTGCTTTTATGGATTACATCTTACATATGTCTTTCCATATCCACAAACAGGGGAGCACCCTCAATATGCCAATAGCGGCAATCGAGATTACTAATCTGTTTGTTGATTGTTTGGAAAGACATTGTTTCGACCTAAGTGTTTTTATTTATAAGACTTTTTTCCCAAAAAGTCAAGTGGAGAATAGGAGACTCGAACTCCTGACATCAGCCTTGCAAAGACCGCGCTCTACCAACTGAGCTAATTCCCCTGGCGCCTCAGGTAGGATTCGAACCTACGGCTAACCGCTTAGAAGGCGGATACTCTAGTCCACTGAGTTACTGAGGCAAGAGACCTCCTGGTTTGTGCATCGTTGAGAGGCATAGGAGGGGCAGGTCTTACACGGAGTTTGGACCCCCCGTTGCCTATGAGAGTATTATATCACTCAGAAGAACACCCGTCAACCCATATAGAGCAGATTCTCATAGGAGGGGCGAGTGCCTTACATTCATCAGTATAACACACACTCTCATCATTCTTCAAGTCCATATAACGTGGTTTATATTTCTTATCCGCTTCCATAATAATGCGATCATATTCTGGAGTTACATCATGAATTGCCTTATCTAAGTCTCTTACAATTCTTCTATTTAATTTTTCAGGATCCTTTATAATAAAGTCATTAATAATTGTTTGTGGGAAATATTTTCTTTGAATCTCATCTAATAAATCCCAAATTATATTTTCTTTAATGTTGGTGCATTGAGAAAGACCTGCAATTAAAGAACTTAATATAATTCCTATTATAGCGTACTGTTTAATATTTGGTTTCTTTTTTCCAAAATTAAACATAAGGGAGAGATACTCTCCCTATTTATCACACTGCTGCCTTTGCTTCCTTTCTTGCTACCTTCTCGTCAGAAATCTCTGCTCTACGTGCCTTAGCAAGTCTAGCGATTTCTTGAAGTGCCTTACGGGCGCGGGTTCCTGCAGCACTATTACCATTAGAAAACTTACCATCTTCTAATTGCCAAGCTGCAAATGCATCAGTGATTTGTTGTACTGTATCTGACATAATATTTTCAGTAAAAAATGTACATCTATATGTATATAAGAAAAGGGGAGGTTTTTTCAAACTTCCCCTCTTAATATCAAACTTCTACCGTGATCAGTTTGGAAGCATACTCATGAGCATACGAAGTGCGGGCACCGTGATGCCCCCAACCAATCCAACTATACGCATAGTCCATGTAACGATTGATAGACTTGCCGGGAGTTTTCATCCTGTCTTCAATCTCTTTCCATTGGACTTCATTCGTAAGATAACGAAGTTGCGTGTGAATGCTTGATGGTGAACCACCAATCTTCTTAGCAAAATCACCCAATCCATAATATCTATTGGCAGATGTCCATTGAATCAGTCCGTAACCGCCACCGCAGTTACTCCAACTGGTTCTGCTACCACCTTCACAAATGTTAGGAATAAAAGTAGATTCCTGACGAATATTGCCCATGATGGTAGCAAGGGCGTTTCTGTCTTTAATACCACGATCCTGGAAAAATGCCAGGGCGACATTTTCATGTTCATTACACCCTTTACAAATTAACCTTTTCTCTTTTGGCTTTGGCAGTGCAACCTCGCGGATTGCTGTCTTCTTTTCATCTACAAGATTCATTTTAATTGCCTCTTCCACTGGAGGGGGAGGACCTTGCATCTTATAGTTGACGAATGGCAGTGATGCCGTACTGGTTGTAACCGTTGCCAGAAGAGGCAGGGCTACTGTAAAGATATTTTGCATTAAATTTGATTGAACTCTACATCCCAATAGAAGGGGGGTCTACCGCCCCTCTCGGGGGGCACCTTCCTGGGCTCTAATTTCACATCAAAGTCTCATGATGTAATCCCTGTAAAGGGATTTTCCATATTAAGTTTTTATTTAGGATTTGTCAAGGGGTATAAAATTTTTAATAAATATTTCCAGTGTTTATTCGCAATAAAAGAAAATGAAAAGACTTCTATTAGCCTTTTCGTTATTCTTCGCAATCCCAGTTAATGCTGCTGAAATTACATCAAAAATCACTGATTCCGTTCAATTGAAAGTTGATGGTGCTGCTGTTCAATCAACACGAATTGGTGCTTCCTATTCAATGTCAGGAACAAATGTTCAATTCAGTGGTCAGAATAATAGTTTTGGTCTAAGCCAAACTGGAGGATATTCTGACGCTACTCCTACTATCAATACATCAGGTCAAGCATTTACTTTCTCGGAAAGTTTCAATGCTGCTGATACTCCTGTTACCACTCAAACAGTAACGAATGGTGTTATCGGAACACCAAATCTCTATGGAGATAGTGTAACTCAAGTTGGTGGTGAAAAAGGATCTCTTGCAGGTACTCTTTCCCCAACTGGCGTTCCTACTGTTACTGCTGGTGGTGCTGGTACAAGTGCTACTGCTCAAAGATCCATTGAATTAAGCGTATTCAAATGAGACATTTAACTCCCG
>Ga0222712_10006763_pt1 | contig 11261 bp, 7 predicted proteins | sample C33_657DmetaG_FD_165043 | JGI IMG/M metagenome (GOLD analysis project Ga0222712, IMG submission 165043) | Estuarine water microbial communities from San Francisco Bay, California, United States - C33_657D | ecosystem: Environmental > Aquatic > Marine > Unclassified | place: USA: California... | reverse complement strand
TGTGGAACTATGGTACTCCTTTTTCATGCTTGCCGGCAATCATGACTGACCTACAAATCACAGAAACCTTCAACAGGGTAGCAGAAGATTTCAGGCCATTCAACATCAATGTAACCACAGATCTTGCAAAATTCCTTGCTGCACCAATTTCTCAGAGAATCCGTATTGTTGTAACCCCCACCAGCGCATGGTATGCAGGTGTTGCTGGTATCGCTTATGTAACATCTTTTACCTGGGGAGACGATACACCCGCTTTTGTATTCAGCGATCGCTTGGGAAACAATGCCAAAAAAGTTGCCGAAGCGGTATCTCATGAAAGTGGACATACCTTAGGCCTGTATCACCAGTCTTCTTACACTACAACATGCACGCTGAACAGCGCTTATCATACCGGCATAGGAGCAGGAGAAACTTCCTGGGGACCCATCATGGGCAATGTTGCTTCCAGAAATGCAACGCAATGGAGCTTTGGTCCAACACCCAATGGCTGTAGCTACCTCCAGGATAACCTTAGCGTCATCACTACCACCAACGGATTTGGCTACAGACCTGATGATTTCGCAGATCTCTATACCAATGCAAGCCCAGTCACGATCAGCAACAATGTATTTAACAAATCTGGTGTAATTGCCACCACTACAGACAAAGATTATTTTAGATTTGACCTGAGCCAGAAAGGGATGCTTAGATTGAATGTTACACCCTTCAGCGTTGGAGCAGGCAATAACGGTGCCAACCTTGATGTCAAAATCACCCTCCAGGACGCAAAAGGAACTGAGATCAGGGTTTATGATATCACTGATTCCCTGAATGCAAGAATTGATACAACATTGAGCGCTGGCACCTACTATGTAATCATCGATGGAACTGGCAATGTGAATGCAGGCAATGACTATGGTAGCCTTGGTGCCTATACCATTGACGGAGAGTATAAGGCCATTGCAACAAATACAATTGCTAGTGGAACGACCAATACCACAACATTGATGGTAACAGGCATTCAAGTAAAGAATGGCAACAAAATCAACTGGAACAGCAACAACCTCAAAGGAACTGCTGCAATCAGTGTAATGGTTGCAATTGAGGAAGGTGACTTCAAGGAAATTGCCAGACCTGCTTTAAACGCCAACAGCTATGTACACCAAGTAGTTGCGCCAGCGGCATACACTTATATGTTGAAATTCATTGAAAAAGACGGCTCTGTGCAATTCAGCAACAGTGTTACCATTGAAAACAAAAACAATGGAGCAGGAATTTTCAAAGTAATCAAACAAGCCCAACAACCGGTAATTGTGACTGCAGCAGAAGCTTACGAATACCAAGTAGTAGACAATTTTGGTCATGTTATCCTTGCGGGAAAAGCTGCCGCCGGAAATAAAACAATAGATGTGAGAAACCAGCCAGGAGGAATATATAACCTGAGGCTGATGAATGCAACTGAACAAAGAACTGAAAAGTTCATGAACAGATAAGTAACGATTTATCATAAATGGTAATATTGGTTGGAATGAACCCTCCCTTGTCTAAGGGAGGGTTCCCTTTTTAGAGGAAGAGCGCATTTTTACGTAATTACTGCAAGATTTAACTGAAGCGGAATAAGTACAAACACTCAATCGCCATGAATAAATACGTGAAGTATAATAAGTCAATAAAACCCAGCGTTATTTTGTTGTACAAACAATAAAACAATAAAAAAAACAGATACCAGCAATTCAGTAACGCCCGTTTTTGATCCAATATCCAACCCAACCCAATCCTATTCCAAACCATCCAATAACCATTCTAATGAAAAAGTTTTCTCTCATCGTGCTATTCGCATCCCTCATTGCTGCCGGCACTGCAAAAGCTGCTCCTACACTCAATAGCTTCCCAACGGCAACTGCAACTATCCTTCTTGACTTTGATGGTCACGATGTCAACAGCTCCATGTGGAACTATGGTACGCCATTTTCCTGCTTGCCTGCCACAATGACCGATGCAGAAATCACTGAAGCATTCAACAGGGTAGCAGAAGATTTCAGGCCATTCAACGTTAATGTAACCACAGACCTTACAAAATTTCTTGCAGCACCAATTTCTCAAAGGGTGCGCATCATCATTACACCAACAAGTGCTTGGTATGCAGGCGTTGCTGGCATTGCATATGTTACCTCATTCACATGGGGAGATGATACGCCTGCTTTCGTTTTCAGTGATCGACTGGTTAATGATCCCAAAAGGGTCGCAGAGGCTATCTCTCACGAAACCGGACATACCCTCGGTCTCTACCACCAGGCTTCTTTTGATGCCAATTGCACACTGACAAGCGCTTACAGCACAGGAGTAGGAACTGGCATCACTTCCTGGGGACCCATCATGGGAAATGTAGCCTCCAAAAATGTAACACAATGGAACTATGGTGCAACACCCAATGGATGTAACTATCTCCAAGACAACCTCAGCGTCATCACTACCACAAACGGATTCGGATACAGAACTGATGATCATGCTGACCTGTTGAAAAGCGCTACAGCAGTAAGCATAACAAACAACATTTTTGCAACCAGTGGTATCATTTCTACTACCACAGATAAGGATTTTTTCAAGTTTAGCCTTGGAACAACCGGCAACTTCAAATTAAATGCAACCCCATTCAATGTTGGCAGCGGATTTAGCGGTGCTAACCTTGATATAAAGGTCACGCTGATGACCTCCAGGGGAGCTGTCATTGGTAATTACGATTTTACTGATTCCCTCAACGCAAAGATTGATACCACACTTAAGGCAGGTACATACATTGTTGTTGTAGATGGTAGCTCCAGCATCAACATTGCAAACGATTATGGCAGCTTGGGCGCATACACCCTGAATGGTTCTTATGGTGCAGCAAGTACAACCACCACTAACACTATTACTACCACAAACGGTAAAAAAACTGCTGCAAACCTTTCTATCGAAATTGTGACTGAGAAAACACAAAAAGAAATTTTCAAAGTAATCAAGCAAGCACAGCAACCAGTAATTGTGAATGCAACTGAAGCATATGACTATATGGTGGTTGACAACTTTGGCCGCATCATCCTCAACGGAAAGGCTGCCGCAGGTACAAAAACCATCGACATCAGAAACCAGCCCGCAGGCATCTATAACTTGAGGCTGATCAACGCAAACGAACAAAGAACTGAGAAGTTCATGAACAGATAACAAAACGACTTATCATCAATGGTAATATTGGTTGGAATGAACCCTCCCTTGTCTAAGGGAGGGTTCCCTTTTTAGCACACGCGTGCATCGGGCTGATCTGCTTATCTTTGCAGCATGACAGCATCCAACATCAGGGTACGTTTTGCACCCAGTCCAACAGGAGGACTCCACCTCGGGGGGGTCAGAACTGCCTTGTTCAATTATTTGTTTGCCAAAAAAAACAATGGAACCTTCATCCTCAGGATTGAGGATACCGACCAGGGACGTTTTGTACCTGGGGCAGAACAATATATCCTTGACTGCCTTGAATGGTGTGGCATTTCTCCTGATGAAGGTCCTCACAAAGAGGGTGCCTATGGCCCATACCGTCAATCCGAAAGGAAAAGCAGTTACAGAAAATATGCGGAGCAGCTGATAGCACAAGGACATGCTTATTATGCATTTGACACCCCAGAGGAATTGGAAAAAATGCGTGAGGCCTTCCGCACCGAAAGCAATCCTTCGCCACAATACGACAGCAAAATTCGTCTTGGAATGAACAATTCCCTGACATTGCCAATTGACAAAGTCGATGAGCTGATCAATCAGGGAACACCTCATGTCGTACGCATCAAAATGCCGGCATCCACTGAGATCACCTTGCATGATATGATCAGGGGTGAAATTATATTCAATACCGATCAGGTTGATGACAAGGTCCTGCTCAAAGCGGATGGAATGCCTACCTACCACCTGGCCGTTGTGGTAGATGATCACGAAATGAAGATCACCCATGCATTCCGGGGCGAAGAATGGTTGCCCTCCGCACCAGTTCATGTGCTGCTTTGGGACTATCTCGGTTGGAAAAACCAAATGCCTGAATGGGCCCATCTCCCACTGATTTTGAAACCGGATGGTCAAGGAAAACTGAGCAAGAGGGATGGAGACCGTTTGGGATTCCCCGTCTTTGCCATGGATTGGAAGGATCCAAAATCAAACGAATTGACCAAGGGCTTTAAGGAAATGGGATTTCTCCCTGAAGCATTCATCAACATGCTGGCCATGCTGGGATGGAATGATGGAACCGGTGAGGAAATCTTCTCCCTTGACCAGCTTGTTGATCGTTTTTCCATCGAAAGGATACATAAGGGTGGTGCAAAGTTTGATTTTGAAAAAGCCAAATGGTTCAACCAGGAATGGATCAAAAAAAGCGAAACCAAGAGACTGCTTCCTTTGGTACAAAAAATATTAAAGAATCACGATATCGAGGCTAATGAAGAAGCGCTTACAGACATCATTCCCATGGTCAAAGAAAGATGCCAGCTGCTGAATGATTTTGTAGCACAGATCGCCTATTTCTTCCAAGACCCTGTGCAGATTGATGTGGCATCTGTTCAACCAAAATGGGATGAAAAAAAACAGCTGTTTTTTGAAGGCTGGACATCAACCCTACAGCAGGTCGATACCTGGGAAGCAGCAGTGATTGAAAACACATTCAAGGAAGCCGCTACCCTTGCTGGCATCAAACCCGGAGAACTGCAACTTCCCCTCCGCATCATGTTGGTCGGTGCCAAATTTGGCCCCACTGTTTTTGACATCGCCTTCAGGATTGGAAAAGAAGCTACCACCAGAAGAATTGGACATTGCCTGACACTATTGGCACAATAACCAACACATGGAAAATCAACAAACAAAGAGACCGCTTCGTGTACTGATTGCAAAAGTAGGACTGGACGGGCATGACAGGGGAGCAAAAGTGATTGCCACATCGCTCAGGGACGCCGGCATGGAGGTTATTTATACCGGTTTGAGGCAAACGCCTGAGATGGTTGTTGAGGCGGCCTTGCAGGAGGATGTTGATGCTATTGGTGTAAGCATTCTCTCTGGTGCGCACATGACTGTTTTCCCCAGGATCATTGGGTTGATGAAAGCCAATAAAATGGATGATGTACTGCTGACTGGCGGTGGCATCATTCCAACAGCAGACAGACTGGCGTTGGAGGCCATGGGAGTAGGTCAGCTTTTCCCTCCAGGTACCGCTTCCACAGAAATTGCTGACTATATCAAAGACTGGACCAGTAAAAACAGGTCTTTTTAATGCCAGTACATTCATTAATTTTGCATCTCTAAATCATACACATGGAATTCAGGATTGAGAAAGATACAATGGGAGAAGTCAGTGTACCAACCAATGCGTACTATGGCGCCCAAACCCAGCGCAGCATTGACAATTTCAGGATTGCCCAAGACATCAACAGGATGCCAAAAGAAATCATTTATGCCTTTGCTTACCTGAAAAAAGCGGCTGCCATCACCAATTTTGAGGCGGGTGTATTGTCAGAAGAAAAATCAAACTTGATTGGTGAAGTATGTGATGAAATCCTGGAAGGAAAACTCAATGATTATTTTCCTTTGGTCGTATGGCAAACCGGAAGTGGTACGCAAAGCAACATGAATGTCAATGAAGTGGTTGCCTACAGAGGACATGTAAAAAAAGGCGGTTCCTTGAATGACAAAGAAAAATTTCTTCATCCCAATGATGATGTAAATAAATCACAATCCTCTAATGATACCTTTCCAACAGCGATGCACATCGCTGCGTATAAAATGCTGATGGAAGTAACGCTTCCAGGCATTGAGCTGCTGAGGGATACGCTTGCAGCAAAAAGCAAAGCGTTTATGCATGTGGTAAAAATTGGAAGAACCCATTTTATGGATGCTACGCCATTGACCGTCGGACAAGAATTCAGTGGCTATGTATCACAACTCAACCATGGCATCAAGGCCATCAAAAATACACTTGAGCACCTGTCAGAACTTGCCCTTGGTGGAACAGCTGTAGGAACGGGCATCAATACACCGGAAAATTATGCAGAACAGGTGGCCAAACATATTGCAAAGCTTACTGGACTGCCCTTTGTTACTGCAGAAAATAAATTTGAAGCCCTGGCCGCTCATGATGCCATTGTCGAAGCACATGGGGCACTGAAAACAGTGGCTGTCAGCTTGATGAAAATTGCCAATGATATCCGCATGCTGTCTTCAGGACCCAGAAGTGGTATTGGCGAGCTCTTCATTCCAGACAATGAACCCGGTTCATCCATCATGCCTGGAAAAGTAAACCCTACCCAATGTGAGGCACTGACCATGATTGCGGCACAGGTATTGGGCAATGATGTGGCCATCAACATTGGTGGAGCTACCGGTCATTTTGAGTTGAATGTTTTCAAGCCCATGATGATCTATAATTTCCTGCACAGTGCGAGATTGATCGGAGAAGGTTGCGTTAGTTTCAACAACAAGTGCGCAGTTGGCATCGAGCCTCTCTATGAAAATATTGACAAGCACCTGAACAACTCCCTGATGCTGGTTACTTCACTGAATACCAAAATCGGATATTATAAATCTGCTGAAATTGCCCAAAAAGCCCATAAGGAGGGAACAACCCTAAAACAAATGGCAGTGAAGTTGGGATACCTTACTGAGGCTGAATTTGATGCATGGGTAATCCCTTCAGAGATGGTAGGAAAAATCAGCTAAGGCAACTTATCCCAGGTCAATTTCAGTATTGTCGCCAATGTTGAGCGTCCTGGTCTCCCCTTTGATTTCAGTATCTGAACCAATCAGGGAATCATGCAATACGACATCGTATAATTTGGAATAAGCCCCAACAATCGAATCCTTCACAATTGAATACTGGATCAGGGTCTTTTCTCCAATCGAAACATTGGGCCCAATGATGGAATTCCTGATTTCACAGCCCTGAGCAATGCTGACGGGTGGGATGATAATGGTATTTTCAAACGAATGTTCAACAGCGACCTCACCACCCCATTTTTTCAGGAGGGTGGCATTGCCTTCGAGCAAGGTTTCCTTTTTCCCGCAGTCAAACCAATTGGAAACCTTGTAGGTGGTGAAATGAGTTCCCCCAGCAATCATGCACTCCAAGGCTGGCGTAAGCCCATGCTCCTCCCCTTCCTGGTTTATATTGCCCATGATGTTGGATAAACAATCAAACAACAGGGATGTTTCTTTGATCTTGTAAATGCCCACCAACGCATTGTTGGTTCTTGGAATCTGAGGCTTTTCAATCACCCGGTTAACATTCCCCGACTCATCTGTTTCTGCAACACCAAAATTACGGGGATCATCCACTTTTTTCACACCAAGCACTGAACCTTCAGTGGCAAGGAATTCAGTGGCATTGTATTCGCAAATGGTATCTCCCAATACAATAATAACCTCATCATTGGCTACTGCTTCTTTGCACAAAAACACTGCATGCCCAAGGCCTTTCCGCTCATGCTGTTGAATGATGGTAATGTTGAGATGGGGATAATAGGCCTTTGCATAGTCCTGGATCTTGTTGCCCAAATACCCTACAACCAACACAAAGTCCTTGATGCCAGCATCGGCCAATTGATCAATAATGATGCTCAGGATGGTCTTGCCTGCAAGTGGAATCAATGCCTTGGGTTGTGTATACGTATGGGGCCTTAGTTTTGTTCCGGCTCCGGCAACAGGTATGATCGCTTTCATCTGATTTTTTTTGTTTTAACGCTGGCTGGCAATGAGCAGGTTCAGGTCGGTGTATTTCAGGTTGAAGCGTTGGCTAAGGTGAAAGTTGGTAAGAGATCCCTTGAAAAGATAAATGCCGTTACGGATGTTCAGCTGGTGCCATACCAATTTTTCAAGACCGCCCTCATCGCCTATGGTCAGCAAGAGCGGCATGAGTACATTGCTGATGGCCTGTGAAGCAGTTCTGGCAAATCCGGATGGAATGTTCGGCACACCATAATGGATCACTCCATATTTTGACACAACCGGCTCTTCATGTGAAGTCACTTCAGAAGTTTCAAAACAACCCCCACGGTCGATGCTCACGTCCACAATTACTGTCCCCGGCCTCATCATAGAAACCATCTCTTCACTAACCACCACAGGGGTTCTGCCTCCTGAAGAGGTCAGGGCGCCTACGGCCACATCACAGGTTTTGAGTTGTTTGGCCAATACTTTGGGTTCCAGCACTGAAGTCCATAACCGCACACCAATATTGTTCTGCAACCTTTTGAGCTTGTAAATATTGTTATCAAAAACCTTTACACTGGCACCCATGGCCAATGCAGTCCTAGCGGCATATTCACCGACAATGCCAGCCCCAATAATGACAACCTTCGTGGGGGGAATGCCAGAGATACCGCCCAGCAACATGCCTTTGCCATTGTTCGCACTGCTGAGGTATTGCCCGGCAATCAGCATCACTGAACTACCTGCAATTTCACTCATGCTTCTTACAATGGGATTATGACCAGACTCATCTTTCAGGTTTTCAAAAGACAGTGCTGTCACTTTTTTTTCCATCATCTTTTCCAGGATATGTGATTTCATCACGGGAAGATGAATGGGAGAAATGATGGTTTGACCTACTGTAAGCAAAGAAATTTCTTCCTCTGAAACAGGAGCAGACTTGACGACCAATTCACTCCTGAAAATTTCTTTTTTATCATAAACAATAATGGCACCGGCCTCTGCATAATCCTTGTCGGAAAAATGGGCCCCCTCGCCTGCCTTGTTTTCGACTGAAACTGTATGGCCATTGTTGACCAAAACCCCTACCGCATCTGGACTCAAGGCAATCCTGTTTTCCTGAAAGGCATTTTCCTTTGGAATGGCGATGGATAAAGAAGAACCCAATGGTTTGATATCCAGCGTTTCTTCAAGCGGTTCGAAACTGATTCCTGAACTGATATAGGGCTTCCTTGGCATCATTGATGAATAATGTTCAAGTTAATCAATTTTTACCTGACATTACCCTTATATGACGATGATCAATGTCTGGGGAAGTCAAGATCACACGGAGGATATTGTTCGGAATAATACCCAAGGCTTTTTGTGGCCATTCCACAAGGCAGAGGTCGCCACTGTAGAGATGGTCCTCAATTCCGGCCCTCATAGCCTCCTCCTCGCCTTCTAGGCGATAAAGGTCAATATGGTAAACCCTGGTTCTTGGGCCGAGATTGATGGCCTCATATTCATTCACAAGGGCAAAGGTTGGACTACTCACCATCTCATGTACACCCAATGCTTTGCACAAAGCTTTGACCAGGGTGGTTTTTCCTGCACCCAGGTCACCCTCGAAAGTAACCACCTCGTAAAGACGAACATGCGCAGCGAGCTGATCCGCTATTTCAGATAAAGCTGACAATTCGTAGGTTTGGTTCATCAATTCCATATCCTGCAAAGGTAATTTAATCAGTAAATTCGTAGTATGGAAACAATTCAGTGGAAAGTGGACGGGATGACCTGTGCAAACTGTGCGCTTGCCATCAACAAATACCTTGGAAAACAAGGGGCGCAAAACATCAGGGTCAATCCCATCGATGGAGATGTTTCATTTGACATCGTTGAAGGCTCATCAACCCATGTGCTGAAGGAAGGTATCAATGATCTTGGCTATAATGTAGTAGATACTAAAATCCCTGAAGGGACCAAGAAAAGAAAACTATTGTCTACCCAAACACAGCGCCTGATTTTCTGCCTTCCTTTTACGTTGGTATTGATGTTACACATGCTGGAGCGATGGATCCCCCTTCACTGGCTGATGAATCCATGGTTACAGTTGGCCCTCTGCATTCCAGTGTATCTGGTTGGCATGTCCTTCTTTGGCAAAAGTGCCATCCAAAGCATCCGCAACCGAATGCCCAACATGAATGTACTCGTTGCACTGGGTGCCTCAGCAGCATTTTTCTACAGCCTGATAGGAACCCTGATGGGGCAAGGCGAGCAGTATTTGTTTTACGAAACTGCTGCAACCATCATCACGCTGGTCTTCTTTGGCAACTACCTTGAGGATGCATCCATGCAATCGACACAAAGAGCACTTAAGGCACTCATGAAGTCTCAAAAGGTAATGGCCAACATGATTGCATTTGATGAGCACCACCAGGAAGTAATCCTGCCGATAGAAAATACACAACTGAAGGTTGGAGACCTGGTGCTGGTAAGAAGTGGAGAGCAGGTTCCCATAGACTGTAAAATTCTCTGGGGTGATGCACATGTAAACGAATCCTTGCTCACTGGCGAAAGCATTCCCGTACACAAGGTGGCAAAAGACAATATCATTGGAGGCAGTATCGTGGAATCAGGTTCTCTGAAGGCACAGGTCACTGCAACCGGAAATGATACGGTACTTGCTGGCATCCTCAACCTTGTAAAACAGGCCCAGGGCGAAAAACCACCCATTCAACATTTAGCAGACAAGATCAGTGGAATTTTCGTTCCACTGGTGGTGGGTATTGGTTTGTTGACATTTATTGGAAACTATATCTACTTGAACAATCTCCCGCAGGCGGAACATGTATTCACCCAAGCATTGATGCGCAGCATTGCAGTGCTCGTGATTGCATGCCCCTGTGCCATGGGTCTGGCAACACCAGCAGCCATCGCCGTTGGCATGGGAAGGGCTGCAAGATCTGGCATCCTTTTCAGGAATGCAACAAGCCTCGAAAACTTCAGGAACATCACGCAGGTGGTATTTGACAAAACAGGAACCCTTACCACAGGATCCTTTGTGCTGGCTGATCACAAAGCCATCAACATGGAAGAACAGGAATGGAAAAGCATTGTCTATTCACTTGAAAAATACTCCAATCATCCTATCGCACAATGCGTCTCAGCGGCGTTCAAAACAAAGGATGAAATACGATGGAGTACCATTGAAGAAGTAAAAGGCATAGGAATGAAAGGAACGGACAAGGATGGAAACATCTATTGGGCTGGCTCCTACAAAATTGCAAAAGACAAGACCAGCGAGGATTCCCATAACGTATACCTGTTGAAAAATGATGCACTGATTGGATGGATTGACGTGCAGGATGAAGTGCGGACGGAAGCAAAGGAGATCATCTCATACCTGAAAGGACGTGGATTGAAAACCATCTTGCTCAGTGGTGACAGGAAAAAGAAATGTGATTACATTGCATCGCTGCTGGGCATTGACCAAGTAATTGCAGAGCAAAGTCCGGAAGAAAAACTGGCAACAATCGACCACCTCAACAAGGCCACCCCCACCGCCATGGTGGGCGATGGCATCAATGATG
>Ga0222712_10006762_pt1 | contig 11263 bp, 6 predicted proteins | sample C33_657DmetaG_FD_165043 | JGI IMG/M metagenome (GOLD analysis project Ga0222712, IMG submission 165043) | Estuarine water microbial communities from San Francisco Bay, California, United States - C33_657D | ecosystem: Environmental > Aquatic > Marine > Unclassified | place: USA: California... | reverse complement strand
GATGGCCGCGTGCGCATCGTTGAGGCCAAGAGCGGCAAGGTGCAGCGCGAATTTTTAAGCGTGCCGCTGAGCCCCAAGAAGGACCGCGCCGCCAGCGAGGTCATCGCCGATGGCAGTGTGCGCCCCATCAGCGAAACCGCTGCAAAGGTGGAGACCCTCAAGCCGGGCCTGAGCCTGCGCAGCATCAGCGTGCAGCCCCAGGAGATTGCGATCGGCAAACCCAGCGAATACGCGCAACTGCTCATCACCGCCACCTTGAGCGATGGCACCATGGCCGATGTCACCCGCATGGCCAAAATCACCAGCGCCAATGACAAGATCATCCATGTGGACAGCCGCGGCATGGCCCGTCCCGGAGTGGACGGCGCCACGGAGGTGCGCGTGGCCTTCATGGGACAGGCCCAAACCCTCAAGGCCAAGGTCACTGGCATGGCCCAGGCCCTCAAGCCTGACTATGTGCGGGATGTCATGCCCTACCTGAGCAAACTGGGTTGCAACATGGGCACCTGCCACGGCGCCAAGGACGGCAAGGCTGGCTTCAAGCTCAGCCTGCGCGGCTATGACCCGATCTACGATGTGCTGGCCTTCACCGATGAACTGGCCAGCCGCCGCAGCAACCCCGCCTCGCCCGAGCACTCGCTGATGCTGCTCAAGGCCAGTGGCAGTGTGCCGCATGAAGGCGGCCAGCTCACCGTGCCCGGCGAGCTTTACTACGAAACCCTCAAGGCCTGGATCAGTCAGGGCTGCCAACTGGAGCTGAAATCCGCCCGCGTCACCTCAATTGAGCTCTTTCCCAAGAACCCCGTGCTCGAACTCATCGGCTCACGGCAGCAGATGCGTGTCATTGCCCGCTACAGCGACGGCTATCAAAAGGATGTCACCGCAGAGGCCTTCCTGGAAAGCGGCAACGGCGAGGTCATTGAAGCCGACAAATCCGGCCTGATGACCAGCCTGCGCCGTGGCGAAGCCGCCGTGCTGGCGCGCTTTGAAGGCGCCTACGCCGCCACCACGATCACCGTGATGGGCCAACGCGATGGCTTTGTCTGGAATGAACCTCCGAAGTGGAACAAGGTGGATGAATTCACCGCGCGCAAATGGCAGCGCCTGAAGATCCAACCCAGCGAGGTCTGCAGCGACGAGGAATTCCTGCGCCGCATTCACCTCGACCTCACCGGCCTGCCGCCAAAGCCTGAAGCCGTGCAGGCCTTCCTGGCCGACAAGCGCGAGCAACGCGTCAAGCGCGAGGCCATCATCGAGCAGCTCATCGGCAACCCCGACTTCGTTGACCACTGGTCCAACAAGTGGGCCGACATGCTGCAGGTCAACAGCAAGTTCCTCGGCGGTGAAGGCGTGGGCATCCTGCGCGCCTGGATTCGCGATCAGGTGGCCAAGAACACGCCCTACGACAAGTTTGCCTACCAGATCATCAACGCCAGTGGCAGCACCAAGGACAACCCCGCAGCGGCCTACTACAAGATCATGCGCAACCCCGAGGAGTTGGTGGAGAGCACCACGCATCTTTTCCTCGCCACCCGCTTCAACTGCAACAAGTGCCATGACCATCCCTTCGAGAAATGGACCTGGGACCAGTACTACCAGACCGCCGCCTTCTTCGCGCAGATTGACCGCAAAAACGACCCAGCAAGCGCCGGCCGCACCATTGGCGGCACCGCAGTGGAAGGCGCCAAGCCGCTGTTTGAAATCGTGGCCGACGCCCCGCAGGGCGAGATGAATCACCTGCGCACCAACGCTCCCGTGGCGCCCAAGGTACCCTTCGATGCGCAACTCATCCCCGCCAATGCCAAGACCCGCCGCGAGCAGTTCGCGCGGTGGATGACCGATCCGCAAAACGATTACTTTGCCATGTCCTACGCCAACCGCGTCTGGGGCTATCTCACCGGCACCGGCATCATTGAACCCCTCGACGACATTCGCGCCGGCAACCCGCCCAGCAACCCCGAGTTGCTGCAGTACCTGACCAGCGAATTCATCCAAAGCGGCTTTGATGTGCGCCACCTCATGCGCGTGATCCTGCGCAGCCGCACCTATCAACTCTCGCTGAAGACCAACCGCTGGAACGAGGACGACAAGACCAATTACTCCCACGCCAAGGCCCGCCGCCTTCCCGCCGAGGTGCTGTTTGATTCCGTCTTTGCCGTCACCGGCTCCGTGCCCAACATCCCTGGCGTGCCACGCGGCACCCGCGCCGCCCAACTCATTGACGGCCAAACCCAACTTGCCGACGGCTTCCTGACCAACTTCGGCAAACCGGCGCGAGAGAGCGTCTGCGAGTGTGAACGCAGCAACGAGGTCAACCTCGGCCCCGTCATGGCCCTGATCAGCGGACCCACGGTCTCTGACGCCATCAGCGACCCCAACAACGCCATTGCCAAACTGGTGAAGGAAAAAGCCGACGACAGTCAGCTCATCAGCCAGATTTTCCTGCGCGTTTTGGGCCGCAGCCCAAGCCCCGCCGAAGTGCAGGCCGCCTTGAAAAGCATGGCCGGCATGGACGCCGAGAACAAACAACTTGCCGCTCAACTGCAGGCCGAGGAGGCCAAGCAAAAGCCCATCATCGCCGCCGCCGAGGCCCAACGCCTGCAGGCCATCAGCAAGGCCAAGACCGCCCTGGAAGCCCATCAGCAGAAGATCGCCCCTGAGGTGAAAAAGAAGGAGGACGCGCGCAAGGCCGCAATTGCCGCCGCCGAAGCCAAGGTCAAGGCCGCCTTCGACGCCGCCGCCAGCCAGCAACCGCGCTGGGAGCAGTACCTTGACCTCAGCACGCCATGGCATCCCCTGGAAGTCAAGGTGCAACGCGCAGCCGGTGTCACCAAGCTTGAGACCCTGCCCGATGGCTCACTGCTGGCCACTGCCCTTCCCGATGGCAAGCTTACCTCAGGCAACTATCAGCTCATGGCCAAATCACCGCTGGCCAACATCACCGCCATCAAACTGGAAATGCTCGCCGATGACCGCCTGCCCAGCAACGGCCCAGGCCTTGCCCCCGATGGCAATTTTGTGCTCTCGGAATTTGTGGTCAATCTGCAGGCCAACGGCAAGCGCGGACGCGCCAATGCCATGCCCCTGACCTTCAAGGGTCCAAAGGCCGATTTTGAGCAGAACCAGTTCCCCATCACCGAAGCCCTGCGTCGTGGCAATCGCGACCGCGGCTGGGCCGTCAGTCCTGAGACCGGACAGCGCCATGAGGCCATCTTCCCCTTGGACAAGGTGGCCAAGCTTGAAGGCGACAGCCTGAGCATCCAGATGATCAGTAACTTCCAGAATGGCCGCTACAACCCCGGTCGGTTCCGTCTCTGGGTCACCGACTCCCCTGCCCCGCGCTTTGGAGTGTCGGCGGAAATCGCAGCGGCCTTGCGCGCCCCGGCTCAAAACCCACAGCAGAAGGCCGCCTTGAGCGCACACTTCCTCAATCAATCGCGCGACTACCAGGCCCAGAAGCGCCTGCTGGCCAATGCCCGCAGGCCCGTGGCTCCCGACGCCCAGTTGCTGGCGCTTGAGGCCGCACACCTCGAGTCTCAAAAACCCATTGTGATCGACCCCAAGCTGTTGCAACTGCGCCGCGATGCCGGTCTCAGCGCTGCACAGATCGCCCAGCGCCGCCTCACCGCCGCGCAGGACCTGACCTGGGCCCTGATCAACTCGCCGGCCTTCCTGTTTAATCACTGAGGTCATCGGGCCCACGGGGCCACCGCCACAGGATCAGCGGCCAATCCTTGGCATGGCCAAGGATTTGCGCCATGCTGGGCACTCGCATTGCGTGACTTCAGCCTCGACTCCCACCGCCTTTTTCCTGGCCGGGCCCACGGCCTCGGGCAAGTCGCGGCTTGCGGCGAAGCTGGCCGCAGCCATTGGCGGCGAGGTGGTCAACGCTGACGCCTTCCAGCTTTACCGCGGCCTGGACATCCTCACCGCCAAGCCCGATGCGCAAACCCTGAGTCTGGCGCCACATCATCTCTTTGGCCTGCTTGATGGCAATGTGCAGTGCGACGCGCAGCAGTATGTCAAACTGGCCCTGCCCGTGCTTGAGGACATTGTGGCGCGCGGCCGCTGGCCGATTGTGGTGGGCGGCAGCGGTCTTTACCTGCGCGCGCTAAGCCATGGCCTGGACCCCCTGCCTGCAGCCGATGCGGCCTTGCGCGCCCAACTCGGCACGCTGCCCCTGCCGGAGCTGGTGGCGCGCCTGCTCAAACTCGACCCCGATGCCGGCGCACAGGTTTCCCTGCTCAACCCTCGCTATGTGCAGCGGGCACTGGAGCTCTGCATGCTCACCGGCAAGCCTCTGGCAGAGTTGCGCCCCAACAACCCCAAGCCCGCCCGCGGCCCTGGTCTGCGCCTGGACTGCCCGCGGCCCCTGCTCTGGCAACGCATCGAGGCCCGCGCTCAGGCGATGCTCAATCAGGGCCTGCTCGAGGAAATCCAGCGGGCAGGCGCAGTGACCGGAGGCTTGGCCAAGGCCATCGGCCTGGCCCCTTGGCGAGCTCACCTGCAAGGAGAACTGCCCCATGCGCAGGCCCTCGACGCAATGATTCTGGCCACCCGGCAGTACGCCAAGCGCCAGGACACCTGGTTTCGACGCGAGGGCTGGATGCAAACGATTTGCCTCGAGGGCGACGCTGGGGCAGACTGCCTGCTGCCAATCCTCTTGGAGCAATTTCCATGTCTGAACCAAGCCCCCTGACCGTCCCCGTTGAACTGGGCTCCCGCCGCTATGAGGTGGAGATTGGCCATGGCTTGCTTGAGGGACTCGGGCCCTGTGCAAGGCAACATTTTGGGGACAAGGCCCGCGGCCTGTTGCTCACCGACGCCAATGTCGAACCCCTGCACGCCAGGCGCGCCCTGCAAAGTCTGCGCTCGGCCGGGCTGCAGGTGGAATTGATGGTGGTGCCCGCAGGGGAAGGCAGCAAGTCCATGGCCTGCGCGCAGCAAGTCTGCAGCGCCATGACCCGCGCCGCTCTGGACCGCAAAAGTTTTCTGGTTGCCCTGGGCGGTGGCGTGATCGGCGACCTCGGCGGCTACTGCGCGGCCATTTATCAACGCGGCATCGGCTACATCCAATGCCCCACCACGGTGCTCAGTCAGGTGGACAGCAGCGTCGGTGGCAAGACAGGGGTGAACCTGCCTGAGGCCAAGAACATGGTGGGCTGCTTTCATCAACCGCGCCATGTGCTCGCCGACATCGGCACCCTCAAGACTCTCGCCCCGCGCGAGTTCAACGAGGGCTTCGCGGAAATCATCAAGCACGCCTGCATCCGCGATGCCGCCATGCTCGAGGCCATTGAGGCCGTCGCCAAGGGTGGCGGCGACCTGCCCGCCCTCATTGCGCGCAATGTGGCCATCAAGGCCGCCATCGTCGAGGCCGATGAGCATGAAACCCTTGGCCTGCGCGCCCTGTTGAATTTTGGCCACACCCTTGGCCACGCCATCGAGGCCGCCGCCGCCGGGCCGCACTGGCAGGAGGCCGGCGCAGAGAGCCACGGTAACGCCCTGCTGCACGGCGAGGCCATCTCCCTGGGTCTGCGTGCGGCGCTGCATCTCTCGGTGGTCAAACGCGCCCTGCCTCAAGACGAGGCCAAGCGCGTGCTGCGCCTGCTGGAGGCGTTTGCCCTCCCACTGCAACTGCCTGACTCCATGAGCGATGAGGCTTTGCTTGAGATCGCCGCCAAGGACAAGAAGTTTGAGCAGGGCAGCATTCGCTTTGTGCTGCTCAAGGCTCTGGGTAAAGCCCAACTTGAGCACGATGTGACCACCGCCGACCTGCGCAGCGCTTTGAGCCATCTGCGCCAGCCAGCCAAACTTTAACCCCCCATGGCCACGGCCCCAAGCACGCTGCTGCAGCGCCTGCGCGCGCCTGCCGATGCGCGTATCGCCTGGGGAGTCGCCGGTCTTTGGTTGCTGGTTTGCGCCGTCATTCTTCCCTATCAGCACTGGGACTTTGCCCAGCGCAGCAGCATTTTCGGTGGGATCCTGCGCAAGGCCCAACAAGACAGCGAATGGTGGTTTTGTTTGACCGCACCCCCGCTTTGCGCCTGGATGATCCACCGCGCGCGCCGACAATGGTCTACCCTGCCCCTGCAGGGCCATTGGAGTGGCGCGGTCCTCACGGCTGCTGCGATGGCCTGCTTTTGGTTCGGTTATCGCGCCGACACGGCCTATGCGGGCTATGCCGCGCTGCAACTGCTTGGTGCCGGCCTGCTGCTGGGCATTGGCGGCTTGGCCTGGTGGCGCGTGCTGGTCTTTCCCTGGATCTTTCTGATCTTTACCTGGCCCATGTTGCCCCTGGAGAATCTGCTCGCCGTGCCCCTGCGTCTGCACACCGCAGGCATGGCGGCGGGCTTGCTCAACCTCATCGGCTATCCTGCGGTGCATGAAGGTACCGGCCTGATGTCGGCGGCTGATGCCGTGGCCGGAGTGGCAGCAGGCTCACGCTTTCAGCTCGATGTGGATCAACCCTGCGCAGGCATGCGCTCGCTGTTCTCACTGCTGATGATTGCCGCACTGCAGGGATGGCTGGGGCTGCGCCAATTCGGCCCGCGCCTGCTGCTGATGCTCTGCGCCGTTCCCCTGGCCGTGTTTGGCAACCTGCTGCGCCTGTTGCTTCTGGCCATTGGCGCCACGCACCTGGGCAGCGAGGTGGCCATCGGCCGCCGCGTTGGTGAACATCAGGAGATGAGCTTCCTGCACAGCATGGCCGGCTTGCTGGTGTATGCAGTGGCGCTGGCAGGAATCCTCCTGCTTAGCCGTTGGCTGGCTTCGCGCGAGAAGAGAGTCACCGCGCAGGGAGTCCGACTGAAATTGCGCGGCGACACCTCGGGCCTACAACTGCTCCTGCTCAGCTCACTCATTGCGCTGACGATTGCCCTTACCCAGCTCGGCCCTTCGAGCTTTGCGATCGGGCCACTGGGGGTTAAGGCGCCCATGCCTCTGCAAGTCGGCGCCTATGTGGCCACTGCCAACCCCGCCAGCGCTCGCGAGAAATCCCTGCTTGATGAAGATGTCCGCATTGAGCGACAGTTTTACAGCAAACCTGGCCGCAGCATTCTGGCCACTCTGGTCATGGGCGGGGCGCAAAAGCGCTCGCTGCACTCGCCAGAGGTCTGCCTGCCCGCTCAAGGCTGGCAGCTCAGCGGACAATCCAACCTCATTCTCACGGGCCCCGACGCAAGCCCCATCCGAGCCACCCTGCGACGCATGAACCGACTGGTGCAGGGCCCGGGCGGCTCCCCCGTCATGCTGCGCGCTCTGTTCATCTATTGGTTTGTGGGCTCCGATGGCAGCACCTGCGCCACGGACCTGGAAAACTCCTGGCGCACCTATGCCGACGCGGTGCTCAAAGGCATCAACCACCGCTGGTCCATGCTCACTTTTTTTATCCCACTTGAACCGGGCGCCAGCGAGGACCCCTACGCTGAGGTCGCAGCGCTGGAAGAGAGCCGCAGCTTCATTGAGGAGCTGCTGCCTCAGATTCAGTCAATGCGCTCAAGCGCCGCGGCCTCGACCCGATAAGTCCAGGACTGCGGCCACTGCGATTGCTGCATCCACTCCAACTGCGTGGTGGTGATGATGCACTGAGAATCGGTGGGCAGAAGCTGCATCAGCGCCCGCCGACGATGTTCATCCAACTCGCCGAAAACATCGTCAAGCAGCAACAAGGGCGCGCGGCCCTGAGCATCACAGAGCACCTTGGCCTGCGCCACCTTCAGCGCCAGCGCCAGACTTCTTTGCTGACCCTCGGAGGCGAAGGCATCTGCCGCCAATCCATTGATCTGCAAGAGCAGTTCGTCGCGGTGCGGACCAAGCGCCGTCTGCCTGGTTTGCGCCTCCTGCTCGCGCAACTCGCGCAACTGTGCGGCCAATGAACCCGGCTTGCTGCCGGGCACATACTCAAGGGAGGCCTGCTCACGGCCGGCACTTAAATCCGAATGTGCAGCACTCACCTCCGGCCGCAGCAAGTCCACCAGGGCAGCGCGGGATCGCTGAAGCAGGTCAGCCTGATCCTGCATGACCTCGCCGAAGGCGTCCACCTGCCGCCAATCAATGACGGCGCTGCGCTTGAGGGCAAAGTTGCGCGAACGCAGGGCGCGCTCGTAATCGCGCAAGGCGCGCAGGTAGGGCGCGTCGAGTTGGGCGGCCGCAAAGTCGAGGTAACGCCGCCGATGCTCGCTGCCTCCGCGCAGCAAATTCATGTCCCGAAAGTCCATCCACACCACCCTCCCGCTGGCGGCAAGGTAATCAGCGGTCAGGCGACAGGGCGCACCATCCACCGCCAAGCGACGCAGGCGCTCAGACTGCCCCAGGCGCAAGCGATGGCCATTGAAACCACCCTCAAGCAACAGGCTGGACTGCCCCAAACGCAACCACTGCGAGCGCTGTGCGGTGCGTGGCGACTGCAGGCGAAGCAGGACGCAGGCGGCCTCCAGCAGTGAGGTCTTGCCCTGGGCGTTGCGCCCAATCAGCAGCGTGCAGCGCGGATGCAGCGGCAGGGCACACTGCGCAAAGCAGCGGAAGTCCCGCAGGAAAAGGTCGCTGAGCATGAGGCATTTCGAACCAACGACCGGTGGTGAAGCGAAGAGCAGCACAAGCCTGGGTCCGTAGGCGCAACAACAACGGCCCCATCATCCTGTCAAGCACAGGCCGTCAGGGCAGGCGCCCGCATTTTTGGTTGAACTTATGGCCTGCGGACCCAAGGGTGAGGACCGCTTCCCCATGGCCACTTTCCGCACTGTCAAAGGCTTCCGCGACCTCTACCCCGAGGACTGCGCCAGCCGCGATGTCATCCTCGCCACTTGGAGCCGCGTGGCGCGCCGCTACGGTTTTGTGCCCTATGAGGGGCCGCTGGTGGAAGCCACGGATCTCTACCGCAAGAAAAGCGGCGATGAAATCAGCGCCCAGCTCTTCTGCTTTGAAGACAAGGGCAAGCGCGAGATCACCCTGCGCCCCGAGGTCACCCCAAGCCTGGCGCGAATGGCCACCGCCAGACAGCGCGACTTCCGCAAGCCGATGAAGTGGTTTCAGATCGGCTCCTGCTTTCGCTACGAAGAACCCCAAGAGGGCCGCTCGCGCGAGTTCATTCAATTCAATGCCGACATCATCGGCGAAGGCGGGCCCGGTGCCGACGCCGAACTGGTGGCCCTGGCCATTGACACCATGCTGGCCTTTGGCATCGGCGCTGAGGACTTTGCCATCCGCCTGAGCAATCGTCAGGTCTGGACCGACTTCCTCACCCAGCAGGGACTGCCCGAGGACAAGCACCCCGCCTTCCTGCAGGTCATTGACAAAATCCAACGCGCCAAGCCCGAGGAGACCGCGCAGAAGTTATCGGCCATTGGGATCAGCCATGAGCAGGTCCTGGCCTTCATGAATCAGGACTTCAGCGAGCACCCGGCCTTTGCCGCGCTGGCCGCGGATCTCAAGGCCCGTGGCCTTTGGTCCTTCATCAAACTCGACGCCAGCATCGTGCGCGGCTTGGCCTATTACACCGGCACCGTCTTTGAAGTCTTTGACCTGCGCCATGGCCTGCGCGCCGTGGCGGGTGGCGGACGCTACGATAAACTCTGCGCCCTGATCAGCGACGGTGCCGTGGACCTGCCCGCCGCAGGTTTTGCGATGGGCGATGTGGTGTTGGGGATTTTGCTTGAGCGCACCGCTGCGGCGGCCAAACAACACCACGAGGCCGTGCTCGCCGCATTGCAAAGCGATGTCTTTGTCATCATCGCCGATGAGGCCCGACGACCCGAGGCCTTGGGCATCGTGCAGGCCCTGCGGCGCAGTGGACTGCGGGTGGACTTCAGCCTCAGCCCGCAGAAGGTGGGCAAGCAGTTTCAGGGCGCGGAGGCCCAGCGCGCCAGACTGGGCGTGGTGGTGGGCAGCGAGTACCCTCAGCTTCAACTCAAGGACCTCATCAGCCGCCAGCAGCAACTCATCGACGCCTCGCAATTGCAGCCGGCCGTCGAGGCCGCGCTTGCCACGGCACCCAGCCCACCCCTGATTGCAGGCGCATGACGCGGCAGGAACTGCAGCAGGCCGGCGCCGACACAGCCATCGTGCTGGGCTCAGGTCTGGGCTCAGTACTCGAGGGATTTGAGTCCCTCGGCCACATCGAACATCAGCAACTCGGCCTGCCTGGCAGCCCGCATGCCGTCGCCGGTCATGCCCATCGCCTGCACCTCTGCCGCGCAGCTGGCCGCCCCCTGCTCATTGCTGCGGGTCGCCGCCACCTTTACGAGGGCATCAGCGCCGCAGAATGCGCGGCTCTGGTGCGTTGCCTGCATGAGCTTGGCGTGCGCCGCCTGCTCTTGACCAATGCCGCAGGCGCCATCCGCGCCGACCTGCAACCCGGATCGCTGATGCTCATTGCAGATCACCTCAATCTGCAGGGCAGCTCGCCGCTTGATGGAGCTCAGTTCATTGACATGAGCCAGGCCTACTGCCCGCAGTGGCGCAGCGCTCTGCGCGCGCAGGCAGCGCAACTTGGCATCCCCCTGCCCGAGGGCGTTTACGCGGCGCTGCGCGGGCCGCAATACGAGACCCCCGCTGAAGTGCGAATGCTGCGCAGCCTCGGTGCCGATGCCGTGGGCATGTCCACCGTCCTTGAAGTCATTCAGGCCCGCGCCCTGGGCATGCAGGTGGCTGCCATCTCCATGCTCGCCAATGCGGCGGCTGGCCTGAATCAACAACAGCTTGATCATCAGGATGTGCTGGCCCAGGCGGCGCAAGCCAGCCGCCCTCTGCAACAGTTGCTGCTGGCGCACTTCAGCAGCACTCAAGGCGCCGCCAATTCGTAGGCCACGGCCTCGCGATCATTGCGAACCAGCAGAAACCGGCCTGCCAAGGCTGGAGGGTTCCAGGTCTTGGAAGACAGGGCCTTGATCTCGCCAAGCCGCGTTGGCCCGCTGGCCGCAATGCGCAGCAACACCACCTCGCCGCGCTCGGCCTGCACCAGCAGCAAATCCGGTTGCAGGGCCAGTTGCTGTCCAAAGCCCAATCTCTCCTGACGCCAGAGGCGCTCGCCGTCGTTTGCCGACACGGCACAAAGCATGCCCTCATCCAAACCGCAGATCACCCCGCCCACCCATTGCGCCGAGCTGAATTTGGTGCGCGGAAATTTCCCCCGCCACAAGGCCTCGGGCTTGGGCTGGCCAGTCTTCATCTCCAGCAACGCACAGCCCATGCCATAACTGGCACTGACCAAGAGTTGCTGGTCACGCACCCGCAGCGGCTGCGCCACCTTGGGAAAACCGCCGGG
>Ga0222712_10006761_pt1 | contig 11264 bp, 10 predicted proteins | sample C33_657DmetaG_FD_165043 | JGI IMG/M metagenome (GOLD analysis project Ga0222712, IMG submission 165043) | Estuarine water microbial communities from San Francisco Bay, California, United States - C33_657D | ecosystem: Environmental > Aquatic > Marine > Unclassified | place: USA: California... | reverse complement strand
TTGATCGACCCGTGAGCGCCGTCAGGATTTGCGCGCCCGTCGATCCACAGCCGACGATGCCGACCCGAGTGCCGTCCAATTGGGCGCTGTCATCCCACCGCGCCGAGTGGAATGCCTTACCCTCAAAGCTGTCGAGGCCGGGAATATCCGGCATCTTCGGATGGTGCAGCACGCCGGACGCGCAGATGACAATGTCCGCTTCGATTTCTTCGGTCCCGGACACGCCGACCGTCCAAATGGCCGTCGCTTCGTCGAAATCGCAGATGGTGACTTCGGCATTGTACCGAATGTACGGATTGACGCCAAAGTCCGCCGCGACCTTTTCAAAATAGTCGCGGATGTCCGGGCCGTTAGCGTAGTAAGACTTCCATTCGGCATAGGGCGCAAAACTGTAGGTATAGGCGTGTGCCGGCACATCGCAGGTCAGGCCGGGATAGCGGTTTTCGCGCCAGGTGCCGCCAAGGCTGGAGGCCTTTTCCAGGATCGTGAAGTTCTTTTCACCGCGCTCGAGCAGCTTGATGCCTGCCAATATGCCAGCCATGCCAGCGCCGATGATGACGTAACGAAGTTCCTTCGACATGCGCTCTCCCAATCCGTTCTTTTCTTATTCGCTTGGGCGATCATGCGACGCGCGATGACCGCATGTAAATCGTCCAAACGGCTTACTTTCCGCAATTGCGCACCGGTTTCTTTGGGCCGCTAGCGCAATTCCGTTTTAAGCACCTTGCCCGACGCATTACGCGGAACATCGTCAACAAACACGAAGCTGCGGGGCACCTTGTAATTGGCCATATTCTCTTTTGACCAAGCCGCCATTTCCTCTTCGGTTGCGGCCGCACCGGGACGCAGAACGACATAGGCCTTGCCGACTTCGCCCATGCGCTCATCGGCGATACCAACGACGGCCACCATGCCCACTGCGGGGTGGTTGGACAGCAGCTTTTCCACCTCCGCCGGATACACATTGAACCCGCCGGAAATGTACATGTCCTTCAGCCGGTCTGTGATGCGGACATAGCCATTGGCGTCCATCGTCCCGACGTCGCCCGTGTGTAGCCAGCCATTGGCATCAATCGCCTCTGCCGTTGCCGCAGGATCATCGAGATAGCCGAGCATCACGCCCTGCCCGCGCACCCAGATTTCGCCGGTCTCGCCGCGCGGTACTTCTTGCCCATCCTCGCCTGCGATGATCACCTCATTGCCGGGGATAGCCGCACCGCAGGTTGTCGCAATCAGGTCCACAGCGTCACCGGGGCGGCAACTGGTGATGTTGACGCACTCTGTCATCCCATAAGCTGTGATGATGTCCGTCATGCCAAGTTCCGTCCGGATGCGCTCCACGAGGACAGGCGGCACGGTGGCCGCACCTGTGGTCCCGCCACGCAGCGACGAACAGTCAAAGTCCTCGCGCTCCTTTTCGGCGAGCAGCATCTGGAAGATCGTCGGTGGTCCGGGGAGGAAGTTGATGCAGTCCCGTACGATGCTGTCACGCGCAGATGCGACGTCAAACTGCGGCATGGGCACGATCACGGCACCGCTGATCAGACAGGCGACCCAGCCCACCTTGAAGCCGAAGCTATGAAAGAACGGATTGACGATCAGATAGCGCTCGCCCGCTTTGAGCCCCGTATTACCAATCCAAACGCCGCATTGAGGGATGACGCGACCATAGGTCATCATCACACCCTTGGGCACGCCGGTGGTGCCGCTGGTGAACAGGATGTCAGAGAGATGATCTGCGGTGAGGCGCGAGAGAGCCGCGTCAACACCACCATCATCAGCCCCCTGCCCACTTGCGAGGAAGGCCCCAAAATCAGTGTCGAGCAACACAGTCTCGGCAAGGTCCGGCAAGTCTTCGGCAGAAAGCAGCTCTGGATAATCTATCCCAAGAAAGCCGCGCACAGTGAACATCATCCGCGCATGGGTCCGCCGCAATATGTCTCCGGCCTCTCGGCCCTTCAGCCGGGTGTTGAGCGGAACAATCGCCGCACCGCATGTCATGGCCGCGACCGCCGCAACAACCCATTCGCGGCTATTGGGGGCCCAAATCGCGATCCGGTCTCCCTCTCCAACCCCGCGCGCCAGAAGCGCCGACGCCGCTTCCCTGCACTTGGCCCAAAGTTGGTTGAAGCTCCAGACTTCGCCATGTTCCAGCAAAGCCGGTGCATCGCCCCAAAGCTGCGCTGCGCGCGCGGCAGCGTGGGGAATGGTGGGAGGAAGCTCCGTGAGCGACATCAGGCGACTTCGAACAGCCCGGCGGCGCCCATGCCGCCTGCAACGCACATCGAAATGACCACATACTTCACACCGCGGCGCTTGCCCTCGATCAGCGCATGGCCGACCAGACGGCTGCCCGTCATCCCAAAAGGATGGCCAAGCGCGATGCCGCCGCCGTTCACGTTGAGCTTATCAGGGTCGATACCCAACTTCTGCTGGCAGTAGAGCGCCTGGCTGGCGAAGGCCTCGTTGATTTCGAACAGGCCGATATCGTCGATCTTGAGGCCAGCCCGCTTCAACAGCTTGGGGATGGCAAAGACGGGGCCGATGCCCATTTCATCAGGATCGCACCCGGCGACCTGAAAACCGCGATAGACGCCAAGAACAGAAAGCCCTTCCTTCTGTGCGGTCGCGAGATCCATCACAAGCTGCGCCGACGCACCGTCCGACAGCTGCGAAGCATTGCCGGCAGTGATGTGCTTGCCTTCCTTGATAACCATGCCGTCCTTGAAGACAGGCCGAAGCAGCGACAGGCCTTCGGCGGTCGTGTCACCGCGAACGCCTTCGTCCGCCGACACGGTGACAGTTTCCCGGCCAGTCTCATTGCCCTCTTTGTCCTTCAGAGACTTCTCGACCGTGATCGGAACAATCTCATCATTGAACTTGCCGGCTGCTTGTGCGGCACCTGCGCGCTGCTGGCTCAAGGCAGCAAAGGCATCCTGCGCCTCACGCGTCACGCCATAGCGTTCGGCCACGACTTCTGCCGTCTCAATCATCGCCATATAGGCATAGGGGTCTGCATCGATCACTGCTTGTGACCGGTTGCGCCATCCGGGAGCAAACTTGTTGAGCGTCATGGAGATCGTCTCCATGCCCCCTGCCACCGCGACGTCGATTTCGTCCGCAATCACGCCGCGCGCTGCCAAAGCAATAGCATTGAGGCCCGACGAACACTTACGGTCGAGCGTGAAACCGCCGACGCTATTGGGCAGCTTCGATGCATGCACCGTCAGTCGACCGAGATTGTAGCTCTGCGTATTCCAGTGGTTGCCGACACCCAGATAGACGTCGTCGACACGCGCCGGATCAATCCCCGACCGGTCCAGCACGGCATTGACGACATGGCTCGACAAAACGGGGGCTTCGGTGTCGTTAAAGGCACCGCGATAGGCCTTGCCGATGCCTGTCCGCGCTGTCGCGACGATTGCTGCTTCGCGCATCAATAACTCCTTTAGAAACCGGTCATGTTGGACGGACCGAAAAAGGCGCGCATTTCTGTCACCTTGCCGTCCGCATTGAATTTGAATGTATCGATGACATCCACCGTCAGGTCCTTGCCGTCCATCGTCAGCTGCACCTGAAAAGCGAAGGCCGCATATTCGGTCGCGAGGCGGATCGGGCCGTCCAGCCGCAGCTTGGCCCCAGTTTCCATCGACGCGGTGTAGAACTCACGGATCGCTGCGTGACCAACCTTCAGTGGGGTGCCGACGGGGTCCTCGACGGTGGCATCCTCCGCAAACAGCGCAACGACAACTTCGGGGTCGCCCTTGTCAAAACCGTCCACATATCCGTGGACGGCTGCGGTCATCTGTTCAGGTGTCGCCATGATAAGCTCCTTTATGGAAAATAGCGGCTGATGGTGTCGACAACGCAGGCTGGCTTGTCGCTGCCCTCAATTTCAACGGTGACGCGCACGACGGACTGGATCGCGCCCTTGATTTCCTCGACGGTCACAATCTCGCCGACACCACGGATGCGTGACCCGACCTTAACTGGCGCAAGGAAACGCAATCGGTCCGCGCCGACATTCACGGCATGGGTAAAGCCCTGCACTTCGATCAGTTGCGGCAGGAAGAAGTTGACCAGGCTCATCGTAAGATAACCATGCGCGATGGTACCGCCAAAGGGGCCATCCTTCGCGCGCTCAACATCAACATGAATCCACTGATGGTCGCCCGTCACATCAGCAAAGCCGTTGACGCGGTCCTGATCGATGAGCAGCCATTCCGTCGGGCCGAGTTGCGTGCCTTCTTGCCCCGCAAGGGCACCGGGCGTTTCAAAGACTTTTGGCCCCGTCATGCGCGCTGGCTCGACACGGAGACAATCTCGCCCGTCATGTACGAAGACAAATCCGATGCGAGGAACATCATGACGTTGGCAACCTCCCACACTTCGGCAGGGCGCCCGAAGGCCTCTTGCGCCGAGAGTTTTTCCAGAAGTTCGTCTGTCGTCACCTTGGCAAGAAAAGCATGCATCGCAATGGAAGGGGCAACCGCATTGATGCGCACGCCATGTTCTGCCGCCTCGACCGCCGAACATCGGGTGAAGGCCATGACACCGGCTTTCGCCGCCGCATAATGCGCCTGCCCCTTTTGCGCGCGCCAGCCGAGGACGGAGGCATTGTTCACAATGACCCCGGTTTTGCGTTCATACATGGAAGGCAGGAAACTGCGCGTCATACGGAACACGCTGTTGAGCGTCACATCAAGCACCCGGCTCCACTGGTCATCCGTCATGTCCACGACATCAACTTCGCCGCCGAGCCCGGCATTGTTGATAAGAACATCAACACGGCCAAGCGCCGCGAGCGATGCGTCGCGCAGGCCATCAACATGGTCTTGCTGCCTCACGTCACACACAAAGGTCGCAGGGCGCGTTCCAACTTCATCTGCGATCCGGTCTGCCGCCTCGCCGAGGCGACGTTCATGAAAGTCGCTGATAAGGACAGTTGCGCCCTCTTCCGTCGCGCGTTTTGCGGCTGAAAAACCAATCCCCGTCCCGGCAGCCGCCGTCACGACGACTGTCTTGCCTTTCAGCAGGTTTCTTGGTTCCGGATAACTGGGTAGCATTAGACATCCCCTCGCGGTTCACGCGGCATCCCAAGGCCGCGTTCCGCAATCAGATTGCGCTGGATCTGGTTCGTCCCGCCGTAAATCGTGTCGGAACGGGAATAGAGAAACAGATTGGGAAGCATCGACCATTCATAGGCGTCCCCTTCTGCCACTTCACCGGCCTGACCGATGATGTCCATGGCCAATTCCCCCAAGCCGCGCCGCCAGCTTGCCCATTGGATCTTATAGGTCAGGGCCGCACCGTCGATCTTGCTGTGATCGGTGTTCGACAGCATGCGCATTGCGCCATAGCGCATCAGTTGCAGGCCGATTTCAGCCTTGGCAATACGCTGCCGGATGAGCGGATCTTTGGCCGCACCCGTCGCCTTGGCAGCAGCGATGATGTCATCCAGCTCATTGCGGAAGCCCATTTGCTGACCAAGCGTGGAAACGCCACGTTCAAAGGCCAGCAAGCCCATTGCAATCTTCCAGCCTTCGCCCACCGCACCAATCAAGCTGTCGGCAGGGCATTTGGCATCGGTGAAGAAGGTTTCGTTGAATTCCGCATCACCATTAATCTGCTTGATCGGGCGGATCTCAATGCCCGGCTGATCAATTTCCATCATCAGGAAGGTCAGGCCCTTTGGCCCCTTGGACCCCTCCTCGCTGCGCGAGACGACAAAAATCCAGTCGGAAATATGGGCAAGGCTGGTCCAGATCTTCTGGCCATTGACGACCCATTCATCGCCCTCCAGCCGCGCCTTGGTGCGCACGCTGGCAAGGTCAGACCCGGCGCCGGGTTCAGAAAAGCCCTGACAGAAGATCGTCTGCCCTGCCGCAATTCCGGGCAGGAAGCGCTTCTTTTGTTCATCGGTTCCAAAGGCGAGCAAGGTCGGGCCAGCCAGTTCAACACCGATATGATTGACGCGCCCGGGGACACCGGCACGGGCATATTCTTCAGCAAAGATGACTTGCTGGGCAAGGGTCGCGGCCCGGCCACCCCATTCTTCAGGCCAGCCGATGCAGCTCCATTTATGGGCAGCAAGTTGCTGTTCCCACTCCTTGCGCCGCTCTGCCTTTTCGGTGAGCGTGGTGATGCCTTTAATGTCTTTGAATTCACCTGCCATTTGGCCATTGAGCCAATCGGCGCATTCGCGGCGAAATTCCTCTTCGGCTGCGGAAAAACCGAGCTTCATGCCGCTTCTCCCAAAATCATGCTTGCCACTTGCTCGCGGTGCCAATTGCCGTTGCCGAGCATCGACTGGATGGCGCGCGCGCGTTTGAAAAACAGGTGCGCGTCATGCTCCCAGGTAAAACCGATCCCGCCATGAAGCTGGATCATGTCCCCTGCACATTTGGCATAGGTGTCAGCCGCAAAAGACTTTGCCGCATGCAGGGCCAGTGGCAAATCCGAAGACTGCTCATCTGCCGCGCAGGCCGCCCAGTAAACGGCGGAGCGGGCCTGTTCGATCTCGATCATCATGTCCGCCAGGCGATGCTTATAGGCTTGGAATGAGCCAATCGCACGGCCGAACTGAACGCGTTCCTTTGCATAAGCGACCGTCCGGTCGAGCGCCTCTTGCGCTCCGCCCAAAGCCTCCGCAGCAATGCAAATCCATCCAGCTTCGCGCGCCGCGCGCATCGCCGCAGCGCCATCGGCAAGCTTATCGCCATGAGCGTTCCGCAGCGTCACGGTAGCGAGCGGACGCGTTTGATCCATCGTCACATGTGCTGTCACCTCAGCGCCCGAGGCTGAACGCTCTACAATCCATGCGCCCGCATCATTGCCCAGCACAAAGAGGTCCGCCGAAGCGCCGTGAGGCACAAATTCAAATGTTCCCGTCAGGCTGTCGCCCTGAGCAGACACATCTGCCGACCCGGCACAGGCAGCGATCACACTGCCGGACACCAATTCCGGCAGCCATGCCGCTTTCTGCGCGTCGGTGCCACCGGCAAGGATCGCCTGAGACGCCATGGCGAGACCCACCATCGGGAGTGCAGCCACCTGCGCTCCGGCTGCTTCGGCCAGCAAGGCGAATTCAACCTGACCCAATCCTGCTCCGCCATAGATTTCAGGAACAGTGACACCGGCAAGGCCGAGTTCCTGGCAAAATCCGGTCCAGAGATCACGGTCAATTCCGTCCGACGCCATCGCGCTGCGCGTCCGCTTGCTGGTGGCATTCTCAACGAAAAAGCCCTTGGCCGTCTCGCCGATCATCTGCTGTTCTTCGGTGAAGACGAATTCCATTATGCGGTCCCCCACACCTTGCGCGGCGGCACACGATCCTGAAGCAGCTTGTCGACGGCAGCGCCGACGTCGGACGGGTCCCACTGCTTGCCGGCATCGACCTGCGGGCCTTCACGCCAGCCGTCTTCCAGCATGATCTTGCCGCCTTCGAGTTCGAAGACACAGCCTGTCACATGCGCGCTTTCGGCGCTGCCCAGCCAGACAACCGTCGACGCGATATTGGCCGGGTCCATGACGTCGAATGCCTGTCCTTCGGTCGCCATCTTGTCGGCAAAGGCCTGTTCCGTCATCCGCGTGCGGGCCGAGGGCGCGAGCGCATTGGCGGTGATGCCATAGCGACCCAACTCTGCTGCCTGCACCAACGTCAGGGATGCAATGCCGCCCTTGGCCGTCGAATAAGCGGCCTGCGCAATGGAGCCCTGAAGCCCCGCACCTGACGACGTGTTGATGATGCGCGCATCGACCTTATGACCTTCCTTGCCACGCGCGCGCCAATAATCGACCGCATGGCGCGACACGCAGAAATGGCCGCGCAGATGGACGTGCATCGTCGCATCCCATTCATCGATGGTCGCCGACACGAACATGCGGTCGCGCACGATGCCGGCATTGTTCACCACGACATGCAGATCACCAAAGGCGGCCACGGCCGCGTCGACAACGCGCTTCGCCCCATCCCAATCGGTGATGTCTTCATAGTTGGCGATGGCATTTCCACCCGCCGACTTGATTTCCGCCACCACTCCGTCGGCAGCGCTCGAATCGCGCCCTTCGCCGCCCAGCGAAGTGCCGATGTCATTGACGACGACGTTGGCCCCTTCCGCTGCAAAGGCGAGCGCATAGGCACGTCCCAGCCCGCGTGCGGCCCCGGTGATGATGACCGTCCTGTTGTCGCAAATACCCATTATAACCTCTCGATAATCGTGACGTTGGCCTGACCGCCGCCTTCGCACATGGTCTGTAGACCATAGCGTCCGCCCGTGCGTTCCAACGCATTGAGCAAAGTGGTCATCAGGCGCGCGCCCGTGGCCCCTAGCGGATGGCCAAGCGCGATGCCGCCGCCGTGAATATTGACCTTTTCATGCGGGATGCCGAGTTCCTTCATCCAAGCCATCGGCACAGAGGCGAAGGCTTCATTGCATTCGAACAGATCGATATCGGCAACCGACATGCCCGCCTTTTTGAGCGCATATTCGGTCGCTGGAATGGGGGCAGTGAGCATCCAGACGGGATCGTCCGCACGCACAGAAATGTGATGCACCCGCGCCCGTGGCTTCAAATTATGCTCCTTCACCGCTCGCTCCGAGGCGACGAGCAGGGCCGCGGCCCCGTCACAGTTCTGGCTCGAAATACCCGCAGTTATGATGCCACCTTCCTGAACTGTGCGAAGTCCGGCGAGGCCTTCCATGTTGGTTTGCGGGCGGATCGTTTCATCCTTATCAAGCTCCGCCATGGGCGCGACTTCCGCATCGAACCAGCCATTGTCCCACGCGGCCTGCGCACGCTGGTGCGATGCTACGGCAAAGGCTTCCATCTCTTCGCGCGACAGGCCCCATTTATTGGCGATCATTTCGGCCGAGTTGATCTGGTTGAGCAGCCCGTCTCCATAGCGCGCAATCCAACCCGGTGAGGTGTTGAACGGATTAGAAAAGCCGTAAGGCTCCCCCGCATACATGGCCGCTGAGATCGGAATGGCATTCATTGCCTGACTGCCGCCCGCCACAACAAGGTCTTGCGTGCCGGACATCACGCCTTGCGCTGCAAAATGGAGCGCCTGCTGGGAAGATCCGCACTGCCGGTCAATCGTCGTGCCGGGCACATGCTGCGGCAGGCCGGCGACGAGCCAGACGGTGCGACCAATGTCTCCAGCTTGTGGCCCGATGGTATCGCAGCAACCCCAGACGACATCGTCAACGGCATTGGCATCGATGCCCGTCCGCGCGACCAGCGCTTTGATGGGATGCGCGCCAAGGTCGGCAGGATGCAGCGCGGCAAGGCTGCCCTTCTTGCGGCCAATGGGGGTGCGAACAGCGTCGATGATATAGGCTTCGGCCATGTCAGTCCTTAAGCAAAGGTGTGTTCTGGGCCGATGGGAAGTGCGCCGCCAAGCACAGCGTCATCGACACGTTTGAGATGAAAGGCACGCGAACCCCAAGCCCCGGCAAGCGCCCAGCTCCGCTTCATCCAGAAATGGAGATCAACTTCATAAGTGTATCCCATGGCCCCATGGACCTGGATTGCGGTTTCTGCCGTGAGGATTGCCGCATCAGTGGCGGCGACCTTCGCGTGGCTCACATGCACAGCGGCAGAATCCCGCCCATCCTGCAGCGCTTGCGCGGCCTGCCAAACCACAGGCTTGGCAAACTCAATGGCAACAGCACAGGTCGCAAGCTGATGCTTGATCGCCTGAAACGCGCCAATCGGCTGGCCGAACTGCGTCCGGATTTTCGCATATTCAACGGCAAGATGCAGCATCGCATCAGCGAGACCGACGAGTTGCGCTGCCGACATCAATGCGCCGAGGTTAAGGAGATACGGGTCTGCATTGTCGTTTGCCGAAGCGGCCAGATTGCGCATCGGGTCAACGCTCTTGATCGCTACCCCCGAACCATCTGCGACCCACGGGTTGATCGCATGTGACAGCGGCAGCGTGACGCGTCCCGCCGCAACATCGGCAAGCTGACCTGTCTTGCCCTGCGCCAGCAACCAAGGAACACCGACAAAGGCGGTATCTACCAACGGTTCTGCCAAACAGGCGCGCCCGCATTCCGCCGCAATCAGGGCTGCATCGACAAGACCCATGCCAAGGCCACCCTGTGCCTCGGGCACGAGCAGGCCTGTCAGCCCCATGTCGACGAGCCCTTGCCAAATAGCGGGATCGCGATTTCCATCCGCGTCGAGGCGGCGCAGCACTTCTGGCCCGTGCGTCCCAGCCAGATAGTTGCGCACTGTTTCTGCCAGTGCCAACTGGTCTTCGGTCAACAGCATATCCATCAGCCAGCTCCTACGCGCGGTAACCCGAGCATACGTTCGGCCGTGATGTTGCGCTGAACCTCGTTCGACCCGGCATAGATCGGGCCGGACAGCGAGAAGATGTACCCTTCCAGCCACTGGTTCACCGAACCGTCGTCGAAGCGCTTGAGTTCCGCATGCGCGCCCAAAAGCTGCATCGCCGTGCGGTGCATTGACCGGTCAAGTTCCGACCAGAAAATCTTGTTAAGGCTGGCTTCCGCGCCAATCTTGCCGCCCGCCATGATTTTCGCCGCGACCGCATAGGTGTTGTAGGCATAGGCCTGCGCCGACATCCACGCCTGCAGCACCGCTTCACGCGCAGCGGGTGAGGCCTCTGCTTCATGCGTGCGATAGAGATCGACCAGACGCTTTGCCGTCGCCTGAAAACGTCCGGGAGACCGCAGCATCAGTCCGCGTTCAAAGCCCGCCGTCGCCATGGCCACGTTCCAGCCTTCGCCTTCGCCCGCCAGACAGTTTTCAACCGGCACGCGAACCTCATCAAAGAAGAGTTCCGCAAAGCCCGTATCCCCATGCAATTGTCGGATCGGTCGTCGTGTGATCCCCGGCGAATTGATATCGAAAAGGATAAAGGTCAGCCCCTTGTGGCGCTTGCTCTCGGGGTCGGTCCGGAACATGCCGAAGCCCCAGTCGGCGAAGGCCGCACGGCTGGACCAGGTCTTTTGACCCGTGATGACATAATGATCGCCGTCGCGCACCGCCTTGGACGAAATGGCGGCCATGTCGGACCCGGCTCCTGGCTCGGACCAGGCCTGCGCCCAGATCACCTCACCCTTGGCCATCGGTGTCAGGAAGCGCTTCTTCTGTTCGTCAGTGCCGAATTCCATGATCGTCGGGCCAAGCAGGAAGATGCCGTTCTGGTTTGCCCGATTGGGGCCACCGGCACGGAAATATTCTTCCTCAAAAATCAGCCACTGGATCAGATCAAGGCCGCGTCC
>Ga0222712_10006758_pt1 | contig 11266 bp, 9 predicted proteins | sample C33_657DmetaG_FD_165043 | JGI IMG/M metagenome (GOLD analysis project Ga0222712, IMG submission 165043) | Estuarine water microbial communities from San Francisco Bay, California, United States - C33_657D | ecosystem: Environmental > Aquatic > Marine > Unclassified | place: USA: California... | reverse complement strand
CGCAGGCATAGAGGTAGTACGGACGCACGCGCATCATGAGCAGGCGATGCACGAGCGACTTCATCACCTCGGCGTCGTCGTTGACCCCGGCGAGGAGGACCGACTGGTTGCCGAGCGGCACGCCGGCGTACGACAGGCGTTCGCACACGGTTGCGAGCTCGCGGGTGACCTCCTTCGGATGGTTGGTGTGGATGCTCATCCAGATCGGTCCGTGCCTGCGGAAGATCTCGGCGAGCTCGGGCGTGATGCGCTGCGGCAGGAAGACCGGGATGCGCGAACCGAGGCGGATGAACTCGACGTGCTTGATCGCGCGGAGACGGCCGAGGAGCGCGTCCAGCTTGGCATCGGAAAGCAGCAGAGGGTCGCCGCCGGAAAGCAGCACGTCGCGGATCTCGGGATGCGACTCGATATACTTCAGGCCAGCTTCGAGCTCGGGGTGGAAATCATAAGCCTGGGCGTTGGAGACCAGGCGGCTGCGCGTGCAGTAACGGCAGTAGGAGGCGCAGCGGTCGGTGACCAGGAAGAGGACGCGGTCCGGGTAGCGGTGGACGATGCCGGGGACGGGCATGGTGCCTTCTTCGCCGACGGGGTCCTCGGATTCGCCCGGAGCGACATAGGACTCCTCGATACGCGGGATGACCTGACGACGGACCGGGCAGTTCGGGTCCTTCGGGTCGATGAGGTTGAAGAAATGCGGTGTGATCGAGAGCGAGAGCTTGTTCGGGGCGAACAAGCACCCTTCCCGCTCCTCCTTCGTGAGCACGAGCATCGACTCCAGCTGGGCCAACGTCGTGATCCGGTTGCGCATCTGCCAATGCCAGTCGTTCCACTCCGCGGCGGGCACGTCTTTCCATCGGCCTTGGCCGGCGTGCCAGTTTTCGCGGAGGTCCTGAGGATACATCGGCTAAGCCCATCACCCTAACGACCGGGACGCTTAATGCAAACGGGGAAGCAAACCGGCCTTACGGCAGCGGCGGCGGGCCCTTGCGCTTGAACCAACCGGCGAAGGGATGCCAAAGCTGACCAAAGTAGCCCGTCGGTACCGGCTCGGTCGCGCCGAAGTTCTGCGGGAGTCGATCCTTGGGCATGTAGTAGGTGCCGAAGAGGATGTCCCAGAGCGGCAGGAGCCCGGCGAAGTTCTTGTCGATGGCCGCCGGATCCTTCGAGTGATGCCAGCGATGGAAGACCGGCGTCGCGATGACGGAACGGAGCGGGCCGAAATCCCAATCGACGTCGGCGTGCAGGAAGATCGCGTAGAAGGTCAGGAAACCGGCGACGCCTGCCGTCACCGTCGGATCAAAGCCGAGGAATAGGATGAGAACCGCAGGGGCGAGCTTGTCGACCGCCTCGTTAACGGGATGCACGCGCACGGCCGAGAGCCAGTCGAGGTCCTCGGAACTGTGGTGCACCGCATGGAAAGGCCACCAAGCGCTGGTGTGAAAAAGCCGGTGGATCCAGTAGCCGAGGAAGTCGGCCAGCAGATAGATCTCGATCGCCTGCAGCCAGACCGGCTGGGCCGCCACCGGACCGAACCCGTGATATAAACCCGCCTTCGCGGCCTCGCCCGTCGTCACGCCCGCGATGACGAGCACGATGAAGGGGACGATCAGCAGCACTCGGGAGGCCTGCTTGAAGAACTCGACGGTGAAGAAATAAGCGGCGTCGGTGAGCATGCCGGGACGGAAAAACCCCGGCCGACGACGCGCGCCCATCACCCTCTCGATGAAGTAGAAGACCATGCCCAGCAGGAGCAGGCCCAGCAGGTGCTTCACCGCATGAGATTGGATTTCCATCGAATCGGCTTACTTCTTCTCGACGACCCACATGTTGCGGAACTCGACGGCGTCGCCGTGCCACTGCAGGCCGAGGGGGAGCTTGTCCGCGTGCTTCGCGTAAGGAGGATTCTTCTTATGGCTGCTCGGGCCGATGTACTCAGTGCCGTCCTGGACCTTGACGCCGTTCATCACCACGGTGATGCGGGTCTTGCTGGCGACGGAGCCGTCGGCGTTGAAGCGCGGCGCGGTGAACTCGATGTCGTAGCTGTTCCAGGTGCGGGAAGGCAGGCAGGCGTTGAAGGCGGGCGGCTGCTGGCCGTAGATCGCGGCGGTCATGCCGTCGGCGTAAGTCTCGGTCTTATAGCAGTCGAGGACCTGGAGTTCGTAGGTCTTCATGAAGAAGATGCCGCTGTTGGAGTTGCCCTGGCTCTTCTTCTTGGGATCGGTGTCGTAACCGGCGGCGGAGCGCCACTCGACGTGGAGGGTGATGTCGCCGAAGGCGCGCTTGGTGCGGATGCCGTTGGTGCGGGCGGTCATGACGCCGTCCTTGATCTCCCAGGTGACCGGGGTCTTGAGCTTGGCGCTCGGAACGGCGTCAGGCTCCCACTCGCCGGCGGAATCAGCGCCGCCGACCAGGACGATGGCGCCGGCCGGGGCCGGGGCTTCGTTGCACTTCAGCTTGGAAGCGTCCGCGCGGGGCGGCTGCGGGCGGGTGGAGTCATGGACGCGCCACTGGGTTCCCGGAATGAAAGGGGTGTCGGTGTAGCCTTCGGCGGCGACGAGGCCGGCGGCGGCAAGGAGGGCCAGGAGGGAAGCGAGACGCATAGGATTTAGGGGTGCAGACAGGTTGGCGGACCGGAGGTTCAACGGAAAGGGGAAACCTTTAGGGGGTAGGGGTGGGGGTAGTCGATCTAGCCGCCCGCCACCTGAAGCTGCCACCTGCCACCTGAATCGGTACCCCTACCCCTGCCCCTACCCCAAATTAGGGGTATTTTCCTTCATTCTAGCCCTATCCCTAGCCCTGGCCCTCCCCCTTCGCCGGCCCAATTCCATTGCCCTGCCCTGCCCGATTCTCCAACTTACGGCCCATGTCCGCGCCCAAGGCCCGCTTTACCCTCGAATTCGAAAAACCCCTCCGGGAGCTCGAGGACAAGATCAACTCCCTCCGCGCCTCCTCCGAGACCGCCGGAATGGATGTCACCAAGGAAATCAAGTCCCTGGAGACCAAGATGGAGCAGACCCGCCGAGAGGTCTACGGCAACCTGAACCCCTGGCAGCGCGTCCAGCTGGCCCGCCATCCCCGCCGGCCCTACTCCCTGGACTATATCGGGATGCTGTTCGACGACTTCCAGGAACTGCACGGCGACCGCCTCTTCATGGACGACGAGTCCACCGTCGGCGGCACGGCTTTCTTCGAAGGTCGCCCGGTCATGGTCATCGGCCAGCAGAAAGGCCGGGACACCAAGGAAAACCTCCGCCGTAACTTCGGCTGCCCGAATCCCGAAGGCTACCGCAAGGCCCTTCGCCTGATGAAGATGGCCCACACCTTCGGCCTCCCGATCATCACCCTCGTCGACACCCCCGGCGCCTTCCCCGGCATCGGTTCCGAAGAACGCCACGTCGCCGAAGCCATCGCGGTCAACCTCCGCGAGATGAGCCAGTTCGGCGTGCCGATCATCACCTTCGTCATCGGCGAAGGCGGTTCCGGCGGCGCCCTTGGCATCGCGGTCTCCAACAAGGTCTACATCCTCGAGAACGCCTACTACTCCGTCATCTCGCCCGAAGGCTGCGCGGCGATCCTCTTCAAGGACCGCGCCCACGCCCCGAAGGCCGCCGAAGCCCTGCGCCTCGACGCCCCCAACCTCCTCAAGCTCGGCGTCGTCGACGGCGTCGTGAAGGAACCGCTCGGCGGCGCCCAGGAAGATCCGGCCGCCACGGGGTCCGCCATCCGCAAGACGCTGCGCGACTCGCTCGCCGACCTTTCCAAGGCCTCGCCGGAAAAGCTGGTCGCGATGCGCTACGCGAAGTTCCGCGCGATGGGCGTGTATTCGGAGTAAGCCGGCAGGCCCTCCGACGAAAAAAGGGCGCCCATGGCGCCCCTTTTCATTGCGATGGAAAGGCGTCGCTCAGCCGCCGTTCGCCAGCAGGCGGATGTAACGGGAATAGTTACGTCCATGCTGATTGATGATGCGACGGTAGTCGGCGGGATTCGCCAGCGTGGACGAACCGCCGAGCTGCTGGAGCGCCCGCAGCTCCTTCGAGCCATCGGGGGTCAGCACGGTCAAGGAGACCTCGACCGCCTTCAGCGAGTAAGGCAGATAAGGCAAGGGAGCGGCCGTGGCGACACCGGCGGTGCCATTGGTGAGCAACGCGTCGGGATACATCCGATCGGCGAAGATACGGAGGCGGGAACCGAAGTAGTCATACGGATGTACCTGGGCCGCGGCAGGCATCGGCACGGGGATCGCCAAGGTCGCCGGCGCGTAGCGCAACGGGGCGGCGGCCGTCGTGCCGCTGCTCGTCGCGGAACGGAAGGCGCCGGCATAGCCGCCATGCACGGTCGAACCGAACTTGAAGGTGTCCACCGTGACCGGCAGCACCGGACGAAGAGACTGCGGCAGACGCGCCACGGGATCCTTCATCGCCGGGGCCACGGCGGTGAAAGGCAGGGACGAAGTGCACCAGAACGTGAGGTTCATCGCGACCACGTTCGAGCCGATGAAATTCTGGTCGTCGAGCGTCCAGCACGGAGGACTGGACGTGACATTCGTGTCGATCAGGACCTTGGTCTGCTTCTGCCCGCCGGCATCGGAGGCGCCGTAGTTCGAGATCGTCCGGGCGGGGCCGGACCAATAGTCCCAAGGCGTCGGCGCTTTGGCGACTTCGGGGGCCGGCTCCGTCGGCGGCGGCGACTTGAAGATGATCGGCAGGGCTTCGGTGAAAGTGCCCTCAGGGTCGACGATGGTGCGATATACGCCGTAGACCTGCTGGATCGGCTCACCCGGCATGTCGAAGGGCGAACGCTGACCCAACCGGTAGGAAATCGCGCAGACATCGCCCTTCAACGACTGGCGAGGAGTGGAGGCGGCGGGATTCCAGCGCGGACGATCCGGCGGAGAGGCGAAGAACATGAGGATCGGCTGATCCAGCCCCTGCATGTTGCCGATGGGGGCCGGCGCCTTGGCGGGCGCCCCAGGGGTGCCCGGCAAGATGACTTCCATCCAGCAACGGCCATCAGGGCGAAGGACGGCGGTCTGCAGGTCGTTCTCCAGCGCATCGAGCACGCCTCGGGCTTCGGACTGGGTGGAAAGGTCGGCGACCGCCCGATCGTAGGCCTTGAAGGTGTCGGTCGCGATGGTCACGACGGCCAGGACGATGATGACCATGATCGAGGTGGCCACCATGACCTCGAGGAGCGTGAAGCCCCGGCGAAGGGCGTTAGGTGCGGAAGGGGTTTTCATCGGCTGATGACGATATTCTGGACGAGCAACGGAGTCTCCTCGCGAGCCTTGAAGACCGCGGAATCCACGTAGTCATGAGGGAAGAATTCCGCCACCACCGGAAGGTAGGCCAGGGCGTATTGGCGCGGATCGACCGGCAGGTCCGTACCCGTGGCCCATTTCGCCGAATTCGGCTCACCCGTCGCGACATCCAGCTTGAAACGCTGGCCGACGAGAAGCTTGGAAAGCGAGAGACGGACACGCATCGGCGTGCCCACGACGTTACGCGTACCGGCGGCGAGGGGGCTGAGGTTGTCGCTGTTGCCCTTGCAGCTGGCCACTTCCATCACCGAAGGATTCGAGGAGAGGTTATACTGGACGTTACCGCCGGAGACCTGGGCGTCGGACGTGGCCAGCACGACCTTGCGCTCATAGACATACAACCAGACGGCGGTCGTTCCGTTGTCCTTGGCGCCCGAGAGCAGACGATAGGCGAGGTCGAAGTTGCTCGCGGGGTTGGCGGGATCGGGGTCGAGCGACGGGATGCCTTGCTGCAGGTAGGTGGTGTTCGTGGCCGTGGTGTCCGCGGACGACGTCAGGTAGATGATCGAGCGGGGATTCTCCAAGGCGCCGACCAGGCGGGTGACGCCGGCCAAGGCGCGGTTGGTCTGCATGATGTCGTCGACCTGCTGGAAGGTGGAACCGAGGATGCCGACCAACGACATGATCGCGATGCCGACGATGCCGATGGCGAGAGTCACCTCGACCAAGGAGAAGCCGCGGCGGGACGAAGGGGAAATGCGCATGGTGTTCATTTGGTCAGATTGGCCGTATCCATCTCGTTAGGATCGCTGGTGAAGGAGACGTCGCCGTTAGGACGGAGCGCGAGCGCGGCGAACTGGCTTTCGGAGGCGAGGTTGAGCGCCACGCCGGCGCCGTCGGGCATCATGGAGCCCTTGGCGAGGACGATCATGACGCGTCCGAGGTGATTCGAGGCGCCGGTGGGCTGGATCTCGATGTAGTACCACTTCTTGGCGCCCATGGTGGTCATGGCCTGCAGGCCCGTCGGCTGGTTCAGCGGGGTGAACCACATCCACGGCGGACTGCTGCCGGCCGAATCCTGCGCGTTGCCGGTGTTGTCGGCGATCGAACCGATGATGCTGCGTCGCGTATTGGTCGTCGGGGCGCCACCGGGAGGATTATTGATGGTCGTCGTGGTGTCGGTCTTGGGCGGGATGAAATAAACGCCGGCCGGAAGCATCGAAGTGCCTTCGGGCGAAACCCAGGTATACCGGTTGTCGTTGGTGGCCGTGATGGTCGCCGGGTCGGTCAGGCCGGCGGAAGCCAGCGAGACGCCGCCGACGGCGACGCAGAATTGGCGGAGGTGGTTCACCGGATCCGTCGGGTCGTTGAGGATCAGCAGGCGGTAGCGGGAGTTGTAGGAGATGCCCGTGCCCGCGGTGCCGCGGTTCATGAGGGCCATCGCGCGGACGGAACGGATCGACGAACCGACCATGCGCTGACCGGCGGGAAGACCGCCGCCGTCGCCGGTGCTCAATCCGAGGAACATGCCGGAGATCAGCAGGATGATCGTGATGACGAGCAGGAGCTCGATCAACGTGAACCCTCGGCGGGCCCGGCGGCTGGGAAGGGGCGCGCTCATCACTGGATGGCGATGACGTCGGCGAGATCAGGCTCGGTCAGGCCACCCGCGGAGGCGAAATCGCCGCCGGCGATCGTGGTGTAGATGATCACGCGCGCAGGGATGCCCGTCGTGCCCAGCGTGGCGAGGTCATCGGGCCAGACGCCGCCCGGGGCGTTGACTCCCTTGATGTTGCCGGAGCCGTCGGTGTCGAAGATGACGCGGATCTTGTTGTTGCCGAAACGATCCACGAGCTTGGAGGCCTCCGTCAGGTCGTTGCCGGAGAAACCGGGGTCTTCGAAGTCGTCGCGGGCGAAGGCGCAGAACTCTTCGGCGTTGCGGTTGAACTTGGCGCGGTCGCCGGCCGGGCCGCCGCTGAGCAGCACGCCCATCGCCGACTTCGCCGACATGGCCTTGATGAAGTTCGTGCCGACCGGATCTTCCTCCAGCTTATGGAGCATGTCGGCCGCGGTGTTATATTTCACCGTACCGATGTTAGGGTAGAAGCCATAGACCTGACGGTAGCGGGTCACGCCGTTGGCCCACTGCGAAAAAGTCGACTGCGCGGTGGCGAGCTTCGCCTTCTTCCGGATCCCGCCGATGGCCGGGAAAAGGACTCCCGCCAGAATGCCGATGATGGCGATGACGGTGAGAAGCTCGATGAGCGTGAAGCCGGGGCGTCGACGGGAGGTCATGGAAAATCGGGGTGGATTGCGGGGAAAGACATCTTACCCCCACCCCTCGCAGGTTGAACAGTCAAAAAGGCCTGCCCCACCCCTCCCCCCGGCCGGCTTAGCGGATGAAAACGAAGCACGCCACCGCCACCAGAGTGGGGCCTAAGGCCCAAAGGGCCAATTTCATCGGCGAAACCCCATCACCGAAATGGCCAGCCAGGATCGACTGACCGGCCGGATTCGGAGCGTTGGCGATGACGGTCATGCCGCCACCGGCCAAGGCGCCCGCGAGGACCGAGTGGCGGAGCGCATCGGCGATCGGCCCGGAGGCGGACAATGCCGGGACTTGGGAAGCCAGATAAGTGATGGCGGCGTTGTCGTTGAAGGCGGTCAGGAAGGTCGCGACCGCCAGGAGCGCCTTCTCATCAAGCCTGACCAACACCGGCGAGATCCACCATCCCTGCGTCCCTCCGAGCACGACCAGCCCGGCCAGGAAGAAACCGACCAGAAGCGGACCGCGCAGCCTGACCTGATCCTGCCATTGCGGCGTCGCCACGGTGAAAGCGAGGAAGACGAGGAAGCCTCCCATCATCAGGACGGGGTGATGACCCGCCAGCATGACGACCGTCCACACCATCAGCAGCAGGTGCACGGCAGTGACCCATGCCGGGATCGGCGCCGAGGGAGCCTCGGCGGCGGCAGGGCTCGCCCGCAGGGCCAGCAGTTCCTTCCGGAAAACCAGCAGGTAAGCCAGGTTGGAAAGCAGGATCGAGGCGATGGCGGCCTCCCCGAACTGCCGGAAGACATCCGCGCTGCTCCAACTCCACTTGGCCGCGACCATGACGACCGGCGGCGCGGCGAAATGGGTCAAGGCGCCGCCGACCGAGACGTTGACGAACAGCAACGCCAGCGTGGCGTACTTGAGCCGTTCGGAAGGTCGCAACGCGTAGAACTGGGACGAAAGCAACAGGGCGCCGATCGTCATCGCGGCCGGCTCCGTGATGAGCGAGCCGAACAACGGCGGCAAAGTCAGGATGACGAACCAACGGGCGACCGGGGTATCCCCCAGCAGCCGGGCGACCGCGCCGACAAGGCGCGCGGCGAGCGCCATGATCGGACGCGCCGAAGCCAACGCCATGATGACGAACACGAAAAGGGGTTCGATGAACTTGGAGGGGCCGACAGGGGCCAGCCCCGCCTGCACGGCCGCATAGTCGCCGGATTCCACATAGCGGCAGGCGAATTCCCAACCCTTGCCCGGCCAGGCGATGAGCAACCCGAACAGGACGAATGTCCAGATCCCGAACACCGCCTCGACCTCGCCGAGCAGATGCAGCGCCGCCGCCCGGAAATCCGAAGATTCTCCTCTGGCGTTGACCGGCACCCGGCCGGCCTTCACGGCCTCGGCATGCGCCGTCTCCAGCCGATGCGCCGCCCGCGCGAACATCGGCGCGACGAACGCGTGCACGACGGCGAGCCCGAACACGACGCTCGCGGCGAAGAGGAAAGAGTCCTTCTCAGCGGCGGCGACCAGCTGCGGCCAGAGTTCGGGCTGAGGAGGCATGCCTCACCTCAGCCCATCCGGAGACGGTTGGCAATCCCAGCCGAACGGCTACTTGGCGGCCGGCGCGACGTCCGGACGGGCGCCGCCGAGGGCCTTCACGAGATCGACCTGGGCTCCGAGGCGATCCAGACGCACCCGGGCGACGGCGACCTGCGATTCGGCGAGCAAACGACGGGCCGCGAGCAGTTCCATCGGACCGGTCTGCCCCTGTCGCGCACGCTCGGTGGCGATCCGGAAGGCCTCGTCGGCCGCACGGGCCCGCCGGGCGGCGGCGGCGGCCGAAGCCGCGGTCTCCCGCACGTCGACCAGCGCATCCCGGACCTCGCGAAGGGCGTTAAGATAAGCCTTCTCATAGGCGGCGACGGCCTGATGTTGCTCGGCGACGGCGCCTTCGACGCGCGCCGCGCCGCGACCGAAGTCAAACAAGGGATAACGGAGGTCGACGCCGAGCGAGGAAGTCGCGGTCGCTCCGTCGAACAAGGCGTTGAGCTCGCGGCTCTCGGAGCCGATCGCGCCGGTCAGGGTGAAGTTCGGGAAACGCGCGGCCTTGGCATAACCGATGCGCGCATTGGCGGCGACGAGCGCCTGCTCCGCGGCGACGACATCGGGGCGGCGGCTGAGAAGGTCGGCAGGCAGGCCCGGCGCCACCGGCGCAGGGAGACGCAGTCCATCCTGACGGCGGACGGCGACGATCAAGGCGGGCTGACCCGTCAAAGCGCCGAGCAGATGTTCGGCCGCGGAACGCGTCCGGCGGGCGTCGGCCAGCGCGGCCACCGCCGCGGAACGGGCGACCTCGGCCTGGGCGACTTCGTTGGGCCCGGCGGAACCCACGGCGGCGCGCTTGGCGACGATGGCCGCTTCTTCGTCGCGGGCGGCGAAGACTTCCTGCGCGGCCAGCGACTGCGCGTCGGCCGAACGGAGGGCGGCGTAGGCGCGCACGACGGCGGCGCCGACGGAAAGCTCGACCATGCGGCGCGATTCACGGGCGCCCAGGAGCTGAGCCCGCGCGCCTTCCTCGGCCCGGCGGAGCTTGCCCCAGAAATCCAGCTCGAAGGAAGTGCTCAGGCCTCCGCGGGCGCTGCTGCGATGACGACCCGTCGCCGCGAGGTTCTGGTTGTAGGCTCCTTCGCTGAGCTTGCTCGCGCTGACTCCGCCGACGGCGTCGATCTGCGGCAAAGCGGCGCCTTCGGTCTCGCCGAGGACGGCGGCGGCCTGCTCCACGCGACCGACGGCGATACGCAGGTCGGTGTTGGCGACCAAGGCTTTCGTCACCAAGGCGTCGAGCTCCGGATCGCCGAGGGACTTCCACCACTCGGCGGAGATCGCGGCGCCTTCCTTGCCCGCCTCGGGGAAGACCGCGGCCGGGGGCAGTTCGGGGCGAACGTAATCAGGGCCGAGGGCGCAACCGCCGAGGAGGCCGAAGCAGAGGAGGAACGGAAGACGGGCGATCATGGCTGGACGGCGGCCCGGTTCTTCCGGCCGGAAAGGAGGTGGAAGAACCAAGGGATGAACAGAGTGGCGACGAAGGTGTCGAGCAACATGCCGCCCAGCACGCCCGTGCCCATCGACTGGCGCGCCGCGGCGCCCGCGCCGCTCGCGAAGGCGAGCGGGACGACGCCGAGCACGAAGGCCATCGAGGTCATGACGAGCGGACGGATGCGCATGCGCGCGGCCTCGACGGCCGCGTCGGCGGCGGAACGGCCGGCGCGCCGCGCGGTCTCCGCGAACTCGACGATCAGGATCGCGTTCTTGGCCGCGAGGCCGATGAGCGTGACGAGCCCGATCTGGAAGTAGATGTCGTTCGGCATGCCGCGCGCAAGGATCGCCAGCAACGCCCCGAGCAACGCGAAGGGCACGGTGAGCAGCACGCCCAAGGGCAGCGCGAGGTCCTCGTAAAGGGCCGCGAGGATCAGGAACACCATGAGGAGCGCGAGGAGGAAGGCCGGCAAGGCGGACGTCGCCGCGCGCTTCTCCTGCAAGGCCTGCGCGGTCCAATCGATGCCGTAGCCGACGGGCATGATGTCTTCGGCGATCTCCTCAACCAAGGCGATGGCCTGGCCGGAACTCACGCCGGGCGCCGGGGAACCGGTCAGGCGGGCGGCCAGGAAGCCCATATGGCGCTCGAGCTGCTCCGGCCCGGAGGACGGCTTGAATTTCACGAAACTGGAGAG
>Ga0222712_10006757_pt1 | contig 11266 bp, 11 predicted proteins | sample C33_657DmetaG_FD_165043 | JGI IMG/M metagenome (GOLD analysis project Ga0222712, IMG submission 165043) | Estuarine water microbial communities from San Francisco Bay, California, United States - C33_657D | ecosystem: Environmental > Aquatic > Marine > Unclassified | place: USA: California... | reverse complement strand
CCCGCAACAACTACGACAAGAACGTCTTCAACGGCGACTTCGGCGTGGTGCTCGGCCAGAACGAGGAAGGCACGCTGCTCATCGACTTCGACGGCGCGCGCGTGGAGCTCGAGCGCGGCGAACAGGGCGACCTGCACCTCGCCTACGCGGTGAGCATCCATAAGTCCCAGGGCTCGGAATTCCCGGCGGTCGTCGTCCCGCTGCTCCGCCAGCATAGCATCATGCTCGCGCGCAACCTCGTCTACACCGCCGTCACGCGCGGCCGCAAGCAGGTCATCCTCGTCGGCGACCCGACGGCCTACGCGATGGCGGTGCGCAACGCCTCGGACTCGCGCCGGATCACCGGCCTGCTCCCCCGCCTCCGCGGCGAGGAGTGATCAGAGCCTTACCCTCATCGTCCCGCGCGTGACGCCGAGCTGGTTCAGGACCTTGAGGTCGTTCCAGAGCGCGGTGCCGTCGAGCTCCCCCTTCAGCAAGGCCTGATATTTCTCGAGCGTACGCGTGACGGTGGAGGCGCCCTCGTCGACGAATTCGACGCGGAAGCGGCGGACACCGAGGGCCAGCAGCTGATTGGCGTATTCGGCCCCGGTCTGGGCGCGCGAATTGAAGAGCGTGTTACGGCACCCCGCATCGGCCTTGAGGATGTGCTCGGCGCCCACGCGGTCACGAAGCTTGACGCGGTGCTTCTCGCAGGGGCGCCCGCAATCGCGGTAATCCTTGCCCTTGGAAAGGAAGGTGCAGAACACGCAGTGCTCCATATGGAACATCGGCATGTGCTGGTGGATGGTCACCTCGAACCACTCCGGCGGGGCGGACTGGAACAACGCCGTGACCTGCTCGGAGTTGAGGTCATACGAGACCGTGAGCCCTTCGAGGGCATGCTCGCGCATGAGCCATTCGGCGGTGAGCCCGTTGGCGACGTTGAGCGAGAAGTCGCCGCGAAGACGCTTACCTTGGAAGGCGCGGAGATCCTCGTGGTTGCGGACCAGGTAGCCGTCGGCCTCGCAGGACAGGACGATCTCGCTGATCCGCTCCTCCCCCTGCTTATGGATGCGCGGCCCCATGGCCCAGAACTCGACCTTGCGGCCGGCTTCCTGCTCATAGGCGCGGACGCGGGCCACGGCGGCGCGGAACTTCTTCGGGTCCTCGTATTCGGCGTAGATGACGCGGGCCCCGCTGGCGAGGGCCGGCTCCAGCTGCTCGGGCTCGCGGATGACGACGATGATCTCGGCCTCGCCGGGGCGCTTGGGCTCGAAAGGAGCGACCCTGGTGGCCGACTCTTCGAACGGCAGGAGCGTCCAGCGCAGCGGCAAGCTTCGGAGCTTGGAAATCTGCTCGGAGAGGTCCCGGCGGAGGCGGTTCAGTTCGCTGACCGGGATGATGAGAGCTCCCTCGAGGTCGGCTTGCAGCTCGCCCATCTCGAAGCCCGTGTCACCGAGGCGACCGAGCTGGTCGCGCAGGGTGGTCACGTCCATCGGACGTTTTTCGGCGGCGGCGCATGGCATCGTGGTCTCTCCGGCGACGACATGGCCTTCGCCGTCGTTGAATTCGACGCGGAGAGGCTGGCCGAGCCGTCCGATGACCTTGGCGTGCAAAGGGCGGCGGTAGTTGGCCTTCTCCCGGTCCCAGGAATCATGCAGACGCTTGTCCAGCTCCTGGTCCTTGGTCTTCCAGAGGATCGCGCCGGCCTTGACCTGGGACCAATCCACGTCCTCGCGACCGAAGCGGATGAACGTCAGGCCGCCGCGGGCGGGCTCGAGTCCATGGACGAAGCCACCTTGCTCGCGTTCGGCCGGCTTGCCTTGGTCGAAGACGACGCCGTCGCCTGGCTTGAGCGGACCTTCAAGGCGCATCGTCACCCCGTTCGTGGCGACGTCGACGACGGTGCCGAGGTAGGCGCCGCGCTTCTTGCCGAAGCGGGCGTGGACGAGCTGCTGATTATCGATGCCGCGCAGCCAGCCCGTATGAAGGCCGCGCGAAAAAGTCATCTGCATCGCGTAGTCTTCTTCTTGCCGGACCTGGACGGCGGCGCGATCGGCGTCGGCGCCCTTCGCGAAAGCCTCCCACGCCGCATCGACCGCGCGGCGGTAGGCCTTGGTGATCGCCGCCACGTATTCCGGGGACTTCAGGCGGCCTTCAATCTTCAGCGAACGGATGCCGGCGCGGATCAGGTCGGGCACCACTTCGATGCCCGCGAGGTCCTGAGGGGAAAGCAGGTAGGCCTTGTCGCCAAGGTCGCGCACGACGCCGTCGACCACGAGTTCGTAAGGCAGGCGGCAGGCCTGGGCGCATTCGCCGCGATTAGCCGAACGCCCGCCCAGGGATTCGCTCGTCAGACATTGGCCGGAATAGGCGACGCAGAGGGCGCCGTGGACGAAGACCTCGAGATCCAGCGGCGCGCCCTTGGCGGCCTGTTCGGACTGCAGTTTCTGCATCTCGGGGACCGAGACCTCGCGGCCGAGCACGGCAAGCGATGCGCCAAGACCACGGGCGTAGTCGACACCGGCGGCGCTCGTGACCGTCATCTGCGTCGAAGCGTGGATCGGGAAGTCGGGCGAGATGCGGCGGATCAACCGGCAGATGCCGGGATCCTGGACGATCGCGGCGTCGACCCCGGCCGCGATGATCGAGCGAAGCGTACGGGCGGCCTCCGCCAGCTCCTCCGGGAAGATCAGCGTGTTGAACGTCACGTAGCCCTTGACGCCGCGGCCATGCAGGTAAGCCATGAGCTCCGGCAGATCGGCCTCCTCGAAATTCTTGGCCCGGACACGGGCGTTGAAGCGGCCCACGCCAAAGAAGACGGCATCGGCGCCGTTCTCGACGGCCGCGCGGACGCAGTCCCATTCGCCGGCCGGGGCGAGGACTTCCGGCTTGCGGAGGGGAGCGATGAGGCTGGTGGCGGACACGAGGACAGGAAGGCACAGTCCGCCCTTCCCTGCAAAGAGCAATTAAGGGCCCCGGAAGCCCCCGCGCCGCTTCCGGGATTGCCCCGGGGCGGCCTTCCCGCCCTAATCGAACCCATGTCCGACAAGCTCGAAGAAATCTTCCAGATGCAGCAGGCGCTCAATAAGCGCATCGGCGTCGAAACCGCCGGCATGACCGAGGAGGAAAAGATCAAATGGGTCCTCAACTACCTCCGCGCCATGCAGCAGGAGATGGCCGAGCTGACCGACTCCGTGCCGTGGAAGTGGTGGGCCAAGTACCAGAAGTTCGACGAACAGAACGCCCGCGTCGAGGTCATCGACCTCTTCCACTTCCTCATCTCGATCGCCCAGGTGCTCGGCATGTCCGCCGACGACGTCTATCAGGCCTACCTGAAGAAGAACGCCGTCAACCACCAGCGCCAGGACTCGGGCTACGTGAAGAAGGACGAGAACGATTCCCGCCACATCTGAGCATTCCCCATGCGCCGCCCCTCCGTCCGCCGACCTGGCTTCACCCTCATCGAGCTCCTGCTCGTCATCTCGATCATCGCCATCCTGTCGATGGCGACCTTCGCGCTCTTCCGCGCCGCCTCCACGGCGCGCAACAAGTCCCGCAGCAAAGGAGACGTCCAAGCGATCGCGATGGCCTGCGAGAACTACAAGAAGACCTACGGCGACTACCCTTGCCGTTCCGCCGGCGGCAGCGACGACTCCTTCCGCAAGGACATGTTCGACCAGCTGATCGGCCGACGGATCATCAAGTCCTTCCCCGTCGCGACCGGCACGGCGATCGAACTCATCGCCTACAACGATAACCGCCTGCCTTCCGGCGCCCAAGGTCGCAAACAGAAGGCCTTCATCGGCTACGGTGAGATCAAGACCAACGACGACGCTAACTTCGCCGACCCCTCGTGGATCCTGACCTACGAGTTCCGGGACGCATGGGACAACCCCTACGACTACCGTTACCGCGTGCTCAACGCCTCCTCCGTCGCCGTCCAGACCGCCGCGGGCGCCTACGTCAGCCCCTTCGCCGACTGGAAGTCGCCGAACTTCCTCCTGGTCTCCTGCGGCCCCAATTACGTCGAGCCCGCTACCGCAGGCACGATGCCGGCCCAAGGCGAATACTGGGATACGACCGCGGTCGGCGGAGCCACGATGCTCAAGAACGGCCTGGTCCCGACCACCTATTTCGAAGATGCGGTCAACGCGCTCGGGCCTTTCCGCGCCGACAACCTCGTCAACTGGTCGAACTGACCTCCCGCGCGAGGCGGCCCTTCATCAGCCAGGCGAGCCCGGCGCAGAGCAGCCAAGCCAACGCGGCGGTGGCAAGGGTATGCGAGAGGAAGTGTTCGCCGCGGGCGACCTGATAGAAGCCCATCCAGCAGCCTACGCCCAAGCCGAGCGCGAGACCGCGCCAGCGTCGGGCCGGCAGGATCCAATATAGCCCCAGCAGCGCGAAGCCGCCGCTGGCATGGCCCGCCGGGAAGGCATGGCTCGGATAACCCGCGGGCTTGGCTTGAAAAAGGAGCAGGTGTTCATGGGTGCCGCCGAAGGCCTTCAGCTCGAGCGGCGTCGCCATGCCGGTGACCGCGCGGATCTGCGTGCAGACGACCGAGACCACCGCCAGGCAGGCAAGCAGATAGAGAGCGCGGGTGCGCACGCGCTTCGCGAAGATCGCCGCGCCGATCAACAACACGGCCCAGATGATGATGAGGGCCTTCGGGCCGTCATAAGCCAAGGCGCGGCCGAGCGGATGCTCGTGCGGGATCAGCCAGGCCTTGCCATCCCAGAAGCAGGACTGGAACCAGAAGTCGACCGCCTCGCCGCCGAGACCGGGCAAGCCGAAGAACACCGTGATCGCCACGACCGCCAGCGCGGGCGCCCGGAGCGAGCGGAGCTCACCGTGCGGGATTCTGGAGTCCGCCATGGTTGAAAAGGGCGTCGGCGCCCTGGTAGTGGATTATCGCCTCGTCGACCGCGGCGGCGTCCGGCGTCGTCACCGGCGTCAGCGCCCCGGTGGCGAGATCGGCCTTATATTGCACCGACTGGCGCACCGGCTTCAGCACGGTCAAGAGACCGTCCGGACGAAGCACCGCGACTTTCTGGTAATTGCTGATGAAGGCGCGCGGGCGGTAAGACGGGCTCAGCGCGTCGCTGCCGACGAAGCGGGAAAGGTAGTCCGTACCCAGCAGTCCGAGCACGGTGGGAGCGGTGTCGATCTGGCTCATCATCGTATCGAACTTGCGCGGCACGATATTACCGGGAGACCAGATGAAGAGCGGGATCTCATACTTGCGGATCTCGAGCTCACGCTTGCCGGCGACGGAGGCGCAGTGGTCGGCCACGATCACGAAGACCGTGTCCTTGAACCAAGGCTTGGACTGCGCCGCCTTGAGGAACGCGCCGATCGCGTAATCCGTATACGCCACCCCGCCTTCGCGGCCCACGAGCTTCGGATCGATCTTGCCCGCCGGCCAGGTGTAAGGCCGGTGATTGGACGTCGTCATCACGAAGTGATGGAAAGGCTTGCCGGAGGCATGGGCTTTGTCGGCTTCCTCGAGCGACCAGGCGAACGCGTCTTCGTCGCAGGCGCCCCAGGCGTTGCCGAAGGTCGCCTTCTTGCCCGCGGCTTCCTGTCGCGGCAGGTCCACGACCCGGTAGCCGTTGGCCCCGAAGAAGTAGTTCATGTTGTCGAAGAAGCCGTCACCGCCGTAGATGAAGGCCGTGTCGTAGCCCTGCGTGCGCAGCACCGAGCCGAGCGTCGTGAGGTCTTCGCAACCCTTGCGACGAAGGACGGACTGCCCCGGGATCGGGGGAATCGACAGCGACAGCGCTTCCATGCCGCGCACCGTGCGGGTGCCGCCGGCATAGCAGCGGGAGAACCAGAGCGACTCGCGCGAGATGCGATCGAGGTTGGGCGTCAGGTTCTTCGCGGCGTAATCGGGCGAACCGTAGCAGCCCACGAACTCGGCGCTCAGGCTCTCGATCGTGATCTGGATCACATTGAGGCGGCGGGCGTCATGGCGACCGGCAGGCTTGATGCGGCGGGTGATGTCGTTGAGGTCCGCGCCGGCCGGCGTACCGCCTTGGGCGAGGAGCGTCGCGCGGAGCTGCGCGACGGCGTCCGGACGCGACGGATAGAAGCGCTTCCATTCCAGCTGATTGGCCCAGAAGGCCGCCAGGAAGGCGTATTCGCCGTTCTTCGCCAGCTCGGTGTCGTAGCTGTTGTCCCAGCCCGGCTGCGGGTCGCCCATGTGGCGGAGTCCGGCGGTGAGCCGTTCGCCGACGGAAGTGTGCGCGGTCGAGGCCGCCTTGAGATCGCGGCGGCCGACGACGTAGGCGACGAGCAGGATGACTAGGAGCGGCGCAAGCAGCGCAGCGAAGTCGCGCCAGCGCGGCGTGACGTCGGCCGCGGCGCCCTCGTCCCAGCGGCGCACGAAGCCCAGCCGACGCCAGAGCAGGAAAAGCCCCGTCGCGACCACCAGCACGGTGGCGAGGACCAGCGGAAGGTTGTAAGACTCCTTGATGTTCTTCACGACCTCGGTCGTGTAGACGAGGTAGTCGACCGCGATGAAGTTGAAGCGGACGCCGAACTCCTCCCAGAAGAGGATCTCGGAGATCTTCCAGAACGTGAAGAGGAACGCGCCGAAGATCCAGGCCGCGCGCAACGGCAGGCGCAGCCAGCGGGAAGCAGACCAGGAGCCCGGCCATACCGCGCTCAGCAGGCCCATCGGCAAGGTCAGGAACCAAGCCATGAAGAGGTCGAACAGCAGGCCGACGAACAAGGCCGCGAAGGTCGGCAGCCCCCAGGACACGCCGCCGACCGAGGCCACGAGCAGGCCAAGACGCAAGAGCGAGCCGAGAAGGACGTAACTGGAGGCGAGGAGCAACGTGCCGCCCTGCCGTGAACCCAGGACCTTCGAGAACAGCGATTTCACGGGGTGATTAGTCGGAAAATCGCCAGCACAGGGCGAGCCAATTAAACCATCGCCGCAAGGCCTTACCGCTCCGGCACCTCATCGACACCTGACCCGCCCCACGGATGACAGCGGCAGATCCGACGCAACCCCATCCAGCCGCCCTTGAAAAAGCCGAAGCGCGCAAGGGCCGTCGCCGTGTAACACGAGCAGGTAGGATGATAACGGCAGCCCGAACCGGGAATCAGGTGGAGCGGCTTCGAAAGGAACCGCTGGTAGAAACCCACGAGGGCCAAGGCCACCCGGGCCGGCAAGGAAGGGCGTGCCTCGCTCATGCGGCCGGTCCGGACTTCGCCGTCAGGATACGGACGGCCGCGGCCGCATAGACCTTCCTCAGCTCCGCCAGCGAACGCTTCAGCATGCCCGAACGGATGACCAGCACGACCTCCCAACCCGAAGGAAAGGCGGCTTCATCGGTCCGGAACAGCTCACGAGCCAGGCGCTTCGCCCGGTTCCGATCGACCGCCAAGGGCAGGTTCTTCTTGGCGGCGATGACGGCGAAACGGGTCGGACCCTTTTCACCCGTCTGGCGAAAATTCAGAAGAAAAGGCCCGCAATCGAGTCGCGAGCCTTCTTGGCGGAGGCGATTGAACTCGGCCGAGGCGCGAATTCGACGCTCCCGCGGGAGACGCATGGGGAATCAGGAAGCGCCGAGGCGCTTGCGGCCGATGGCACGGCGCTTAGCCAGAACCTTACGGCCACCGGGGGTCTTGGAACGGGCGCGGAAACCGCACTTGCGGGCGCGGGAGATCTTAGACGGACGATAGGTCGGATGCATGGCTGTAAAGGAACAGCCAAGGACACCCCACCGAGGGTGTCAAGCCCCACGCTTCCCGGCTTGGCAGATGGCCTTCGGAGGGGGAGGATGGGGGTATGAGCCCGGAAAAAGGCAAACTTAGGCCCACCCCGCCCCGGGCCTACCTGAACCCCGAGTTCATGGCCAGCCCCCAGGCCCGCGGCATCCGCGTGCTGACAGAGATGACCGAGCCGCACCAGCGCTTCAAGAAATACGGTGTCCGGAACACCGTCGTGATGTTCGGCTCCGCGCGCACGTTGCCCCCGGAAGTCGCCCGCCAGCGCCTCGAAGAGGCGAAGGCCTTGGCCGCCGGCGGCACGTGCACCGACGCCGAATGCGCGCACCGCGTGCGCGTCGCGGAGATCGACCTGCGTAGCTCCGCTTACTACGACGCCTGCCGCGAGCTGGCGTTCGAGATGACCAAGTGGTCGCTCACGCTTCCGGAATGGCAACGCTTCCTCGTCTGTTCCGGCGGCGGACCGGGGATCATGGAAGCCGCCAACCGCGGCGCGCACGAAGCCGGCGGCCGCTCCGTCGGCCTCGGTATCGCCCTGCCTTTCGAACAGGAACACAATCCGTACATCACGCCCGAGCTCGATCTGGAGTTCCATTACTTCTTCGTCCGCAAATACTGGTTCCTCTACCTCGCCAAGGCGCTCGTGGCCTTCCCGGGCGGCTTCGGCACGATGGACGAGCTCTTCGAGATGCTCACCCTCATCCAGACCAAGAAGACCAAGAAGCAGTTCCCCGTGCTGCTCTTCGGTTCGGCCTTCTGGAAGAACGCGGTGAACTTCGAGGCTTTCCAGGAATGGGGCATGGTCTCACCCGAGGACCGCGACCTTTACGTGCATGTCGACTCCGTCAAGGAAGCGCGCGACATGCTGATCGAGATCATCACGGAGAAGTATCTCAAGGGCGACAACGAAGGCCATGACTGAGGCCGTCGCCATCGCCCTCACCACCCTGCCCTCGCGCGAGGAGGCAGACCGCCTCGCCGCCGACGCGGTCGCGGCCGGGCTCGCCGCCTGCGCCCAGGTCGACGGTCCGGTCCGCTCCCACTACACCTGGGAAGGCAAGGTCGAGAGCGAGGACGAGTTCCGCGTGACCTTCAAGTACGCCTCATCCAAAGGAGCTGACCTCGAGTCATGGGTCCACTCCCGCCATCCTTACGCCGTCCCGCAGTGGCTGGCCTTCGCGGCCGACCACGCTTCCCCCGCCTATCGCGCCTGGGTGCTCGGCGTCCGCTGATCCGATGGACCCCACCGCCGTCAAAGCCTTGCTCTACTGCGCCCTCGGCCTGTTCGTGCTCGTCGCCTGGGCGCGCGAGCGCCGCAAGCGGACGCTGACCGGCGAACCGGAGAAGTTCTGGCCAGGCACGACCTACGCTCCCGCCGCCGCCTATTACGTCGCCGCCGCCGGCGCGATCCTGATCACCATCGCCGAAGCGGCCGTCGAGAAGCGCGCGGGCCTGACCGACCAGCAAAGCATCCTGCCCGCGATCTTCATCTTCCAGCTGCTGGGCGCTTCCGTCATCGAAGAGATGCTCTTCCGCGGCTTCGTCGCGCCGGGAGAACTCATCGGTCGCAAGCTGCTCGCGCTGATGATCATCGGCTCGCTCGTGTTCGCGCTCATCCATAACTTCGACCTCAGCACCGCGGAGGGCAAACTGAACGCGATCTTCGCCTTCATCACCTCGCTCTGGCTCTACGTCGTGCGCTTCAATCCGCTGAATCCGGATCGTTCGTTGCTACCATGTTTTACGGCCCATATCGTGCGTAATCTGGCGGTCTTCGGGATTAAATGGGTCCAAGGCTTCGTAAGCTGAGGATTTGACGACAGGCCAAGGGCAAATCCATTGCAACCGCCTCGAGGCTTTGCTGTCTTGATGCCACCCCAGCTCACGCCCCATGAGCCAACCTGACCACGGCACCCGCCGAGACTTCCTAAAACGTAGCGCCATCGCCGGCCTAGGTCTCGGACTCGGCACGCTCACCTCGGCCGAGGCCAGACCTGACCCCGCTCAGCTCAAGCATCGCGCGGCGGCCGACATGGGGACGATCCGCCCTAGGCCCGCCGGGCAACAGCCGGTCTGGGGACTCACGACGAAGCCGCAGGACAAGGTCCGCATCGGCGTCATCGGTCTCAATCGCGGACGGGCGCATGTCGCCTCCGCCGTCGCCACGCCGTTCGCGGAAGTCGTCGCCCTTTGCGACATCCTTGACGACCGCGCCAAGGAGCAGGCGGAAGTCGTCCGCAAGAAAACGGGCAAGACGCCGGCGATCTACAGCGGCGACGAGAACGCCTGGGAGAAGATGGTCGCGCGCGACGACCTCGACGTCGTCTACGTGGCCACGCCTTGGGAATGGCACAAGCCGATGGCGATCCGCGCGATGGAGCTCGGCAAGCACGCCTTCGTGGAAGTGAACTGCGGACTGACGGTCGACGAATGCTGGGACCTCGTCGACGCCTCGGAAAAACACCAACGTCATTGTCCGATCCTGGAAAACGCCTGTTACGGCGAAGAGGAGCTCTTCGTCCTCAATCTCGCCCGGCAAGGTTTCTTCGGCGACCTGAAGCACGGCGAATGCGGCTACATCCACGACCAGCGCGTCAGCGGCAGCGGACCCAAAGGCTTCACGTTCATGGACAAGCAGCGGGAATGGCGGCGCCACTACGCCACCCTCCTGCAGGGCAACGTCTACCCCACGCACGGCCTCGGCACCATCGCCCAATACATGGGCATCGGCCGCGGCGACGCGTTCAAGTTCGCGGTCTCGGTCTCGTCGCCCGAATTCGGCCTGTCCCAGCTGCGCGAACGGGTGAAGCCGGAACGCGACCGCGCCAAGGACCAGAAGTTCGTCTGCGGCGACCTGAATACTTCGATCATCAAGACGGAGCTCGGCCGCACGATCGTCGTCCAGCACGACAATACCAGCCCACGCCCCTACTCGCGCATCAACCTCCTCAGCGGCTCGCTTGCGACCTTCGCCGGCTATCCGAACCGGCTGGCCATCGACGCCGACAACGTGAGCCCGCTGCTCGACCCCAAGGAGAAGCGTGACAGCCACTCCTGGTCTTACGAAGGCGAGAAACTCCGGAACTTCATGGAGGCCAACCGTCATCCGCTACTCGCCAAACTGCAGGCCGACGCAAAGAAAGTCGGCGGACACGGCGGCATGGACCACGTGATGAACTACCGCTTCCTCGACTGCGTCCGCCAAGGCATCACGCCCGACCTGACCGTCTACGACGCCGCTTCCTGGTCCGCGTTGCTGGATATCTCCGATCGGTCAGTCCGCGACGGCAGCATCCCGGTCGCCTACCCGGATTTCACCCGCGGCGGCTGGAAGACCCTCAGGCCTCTCCCCATCGTTTCCTAACCCTACACCCACCCCTACTCCCACTCCGCCATGAACCACCCCGAAAACTCCAACCGTCGCGACTTCCTCAAACTCGGCGCCATCGCCGGCCTCGGGCTCGGCCTCAGCGCCATCCCGTCCGCCGACGCCAAGCCCGACCCTCGCGACCTCAAGCTCCTCAGCGCGGCCGATATCTCGGCAACGCGC
>Ga0222712_10006755_pt1 | contig 11266 bp, 17 predicted proteins | sample C33_657DmetaG_FD_165043 | JGI IMG/M metagenome (GOLD analysis project Ga0222712, IMG submission 165043) | Estuarine water microbial communities from San Francisco Bay, California, United States - C33_657D | ecosystem: Environmental > Aquatic > Marine > Unclassified | place: USA: California... | reverse complement strand
GCTTCTCTGAGCCCTTGTCTGCTTAGAGCATTTGATCCTGCATTTAACGATTTAAATGCATCATTAACAGCTTCAATATCTTTTGTTTTAAATCCTTGAGACATTAATTGTGTTTTTAATTGCTTGCCAGACATATTGCCGCTATTTATAGCATCGACTACAGCAGTAATTTGTGTTTCATCTAGCTGTGCAGCTTCTAATGCTTCTTTAAAATCAGAGGTTCCAGAAATAATTGACATTTCTCTAATAGTCTTAGAACCAAACATAATTCCTTTTTTATTGGTTCCACCAGTTAGGTTTTTCAATATCCTGTCATTTTGCTTTTTCATTACTTTTTCTAATTCTTTAGAATCTTTAGATCCAGCTAAAGCTTGCAATTCTTTAAGTTTATCTGGAATATCTGAAAAATCAGATCCTGACACACCTTGATGTTTTGCTATTTCTCTAAGTAATGCTTGAGCATAAATGTCGTGAACATAAATACTACCTTTTTCCAAACCAGAGGCAATAAATGGTTTCCATAGTTCGATGAGCCTGTTGAATATACTACTCATTCCTTGAAGGCTTCCTGTCATCGCCTTCAGGTAAGGGGTCATTGCAGAGATGGAGATGTTTAATCTGCTAGAACCGGCAGAGGTAACTCTTTTTAAGCTTTCGTTGCCTTTTGATATTAGATTATTTAAAATTTTAGAATTTGAATCTAGCTCCTTAAAGGTTCTGCCTGCTTCTTTAGTAGCATTTTCAGTTTGTTTCCTTGATTCGTTAATTTCTCTAATAACATTTTTCATCCCTGCTACATAATCATTAATTTGTGCAACTTGTCTATCGAAGCTTGAGTTCAGTTTTTTAAGTAAATCACTAAGTCTAGAAAGTGCTTGTACATTTTGGTCTGGTATAGTTTTGAAATCTGATTTTTTTACATTGCCAGTCATCATGGAAGAGATCATAGATTTGATCTGAGCCAAATTCATATTGCTTACATCTATCTTACGGCCTAATGAGTCTTCCATTATATTTCACGCACTGTTGGTACAACTTGGTTTATAGTTCTATTTAGTTGTTCTCTTATTGTGTTTCGAATTGCTTCTACCTCTTGCGGATCTATAGCCCTTACAGATCCCATCACATTTAATATAAAACTGCAATCTAATATTTTGAGTCTTTTTAGACCAATTTTTTTATATTGTCTAAACGCTGAAATTATATATCGATCAGACTTTATGTTTGCATATGAGAAATTTGGATTATTACATGCATTCATTCCTGATACCTGAAGTATATTTTTGATAACTGGGAATGTCAAATAGTGTACGTTTATACCTCTTATATAATTTTGCATAATATCTGTAACAACTATAAGTGGAGTTCTATCATGCCCCGGCTTAGCAAACTCGTATGTAAATTGTACTAAACTACCTTTCCCAAGGGGTTTTAGAGTTGGGCCGTACTGATTTGCTCTTACAGATGTAAAAGGAAAACTTCCGAGATTCTTAAAGAGGCTCTCAATTGTTTCTGCCATAACATATTTAGAAATCTATAGCGCAATTGTTTTTTTGGTAATTTTTTCTAAAATGAGCATGAATAGGAGACAAACATGATTGACATAAGAAAAGTACATTCTGATTTTAAAGGGGCAACAGCTTTTAAATCAAATGATATTGATAAATTTATGAAATGGGTTCCAAACAAATATTGTCCTTTCTGTATGTGTGTGCATGACATGATTACTGTAAATTTCCCAGATTTAGTCGAAGATAATTTGATTTATTGGAAAGAAATACTTAAAAATCATTCGACTGAAGGAGACTCTCCCGAGAACCAGAGAGCAAGGAATGCAAAAACTATTATTGATAAAACAAATGCTAATAGGTGGCAGTTAACATATTATTGTCCATATGTTAGTCGTGCAGAAAGTGGATGGCCTAGAGAGTTCTATGATTTGTACTGCCTGAATGAGCAGCTTGTTGTAGATTTCCAAGGCCCTGAAAAAAAACATTATTTATCACTTCTGTACCAAATCAATAAGAGGGTTGCAAAGAGAGAAGAAGAGATTATTAAACTAAACAACGCATCTCCGGAAATTCGTAAACTCCTTGAAGAATTGGAATCATTAAAAGAAGAAACCAAACAGATGAGAGATGAAATCAAAAAAGATTATGAGTATTTGAAAAAGAAGAAAACACAAGTTTCTGATATTATCCACAACGCTGCAGCCCTACGCAAGCAAGCAGACGATGCCATTTCGAAAAACGATGTCAACTGGATGCGTAGGTTTTGGGATGAAAGGTATTAATTACTAGATTTATTCATAAAAGTAGTGGAATATGGTGATCCACCAGTCTTCATGATTGCTGGATCACTATTCCCTGCTTTTGGATTGGTTGGTTCATTATCTGCATTGCGAATAGTAACTTGGCCAGAATTAGGCATACCGTTGCCTGATAATTCTGCATCAAGAATTTCTTTTTCAGCTTCTCTTGTTTGTTTAAAGAAGTTCTTAAGCTTCTTGACTATATGTTTATTAAGACTTTCTATGGCTTTCGTTTCATCTTTTTCATCTACTAATATTTCATCTAACATATCTTGCAAATCCATGAGATATGATTTGCCGTATGGAAGTGTTTCTGGTTCTTTTTGTGCCCTGAAAGCAAGAATGTCGCCTTTTTCGTAAAACCTTACACCTTGAAAACTTAGTCCATCTGGAGCCAACAAAAAGATATATGGTTCTTTTTCTTCGTCTTTAGTAAAATCCATGCAATACATTCCATCTTCCTCAAAAATATTTTTAAGAAGTTTGAGGTGATCTCTGGATTGATCTTCATGTCTATTAAAAAATTCAAGAAATGTAGTTGGCATATTAGCAGTTCCTCAAAATAAGCTCTGGTGCAGATGGAACACATCTCATAATTGAAAGTAAATCACTTGGATTTCCAGTGTATGGAGTTTCTTTAATTAAAATGCCTTGGAAAGTCGTGCTTGCTTCCTTGATTGTCTCAAGAGATGCATTCATGAACAACATTCCTTCTTTTCTGGTTATGAATTCAATAGACTCTTTGACTGGCTTTCCATCTTCGTCTATTTTCCCTGTTTCTTTTTCAAAAAGAATTTTAACATCAATTAACTCTTCCAATTCGCCTTCAGAGTTGTACATGGATTCAGAACTATCTGAAACAGAAGTTTTTAATATTAGTTTTCCACTATCATATGCTTCTCTTAAGGCATTAGACAAATCAAGACCAATGTAATAAACAGTTCCTTCAGTGTTTACAACATTTACTAAAAATGCTCTTTTCTTAAAGTATGTTGCTATACTTTCTATAATAACTCTTTTTCTTAAAACTTCTCTCTCTTCTGGACTTCCGTCTTCTAGTCTTTCTAATTCAGACTCTGAGAGATATTGTTCTTGATCATTTTTTGTCATGAACCAACGGCCCAAATCAATCATCCCAAACTTAGAATTTACTCTTGTTGAAATTTTGACGCTGAAATCTCTTTGATTTAGAATCAAATCCTCATTTTGTCCGCCAGCACCAACTTGTATAGCCCCAAGTAATGAAGCGATATATTTTCTATGTAAATCAGATTTGAGACTGTAAAGGCCTAATAGTTTTACAAAAATATTTGTAAGCTCAGGCATTGACATAAGGGTTGATGTAATATGGTATATTAAACTTACAGATGGATTGTTTCTGTCAAGTTCTTCTCTTACTTTTTTCCTTATTGCTTGTGAAGCTTTTTCTATATTTGCATTTTGTCTTAAGAATAATATTTGAAGATTGTCTTCTACAAATTTTCTTTCATATGAATCTAGATTATCATTTCTGATAGATTGTATTTTTTCAATAAGCTCGTTTACATCACCTTTGATACTATCTCTAAAAAATGCTGCTCTCCATTGCTCGAAATTAATTTTATCTTTATCTTCAGGCATGTCTGGAGACAAAGGTTCTACATCTGCTGGATTTACAGGGGGAGCAGGTTGAGACATAGGGTCAGGAGCTTGTGCCATATCTTGTGGTGGACCGCCAGCACCAGCCCCCGGCATACCGGGAGGATTAACATCCGCTGGTGGTTGCCCTGCGGCAGGGTCATCTGCACTAGCTAATACATCTTGTTCCTTCAACAACCAATCATCGATAGCAGCCCACTTAGCCATTTGTTATCTCCTTCTTGTCCTTCTTATATTTAGTCAAACTCTCAATTAAGTTTCTTTTATCTGTTATATGTATATGATTTGTTTGATTAGCTGTTACTTTGGATATTGCTTTGTCTTTCAGTCTTAGAGTTGTCATAAGGTCTGCTATTTTTGTTTTTTTATCAGCTAAATCTGACTTTACTTTTATTAGATTTACTACTGCTTCCTTGGAGGCCGAAGAACTATCTCCTTCATTTAATACCATTTCAACGAAACTATTCAATAAACTATTTATTTCATTTCTATCACTTCTTATATCATCGAGAATTTCGGTATAAATGCCATGCAGATCAGAATCGGTTACTGGACTATCAAGGTTGTCAGCAGATGCCACAATTACTGGCGGAATAGGTAATGCAGAATTTTGTTCCATACAGTATTTAAGTATATAAATTTTTATTTACAAAAAAATATAAATATCATATGGCACCCAATAATAAACCAAAAATAGACGATTCAGCGCCTACAGTAATAAAAGATGTAGGTGAATTTATGGCTGCTGGACTTTCTAGACTGGATGAGAAAGTCAATAACACATTAGATAAACAAGATGAACTTCAAAGAAGATTCGAAAAGCTTTTTGATCATTATAATGTTTTACTTGAAAGAGTAGTAAATGTAGAGTCTAAAAATGTAGGAGAAATAAAGAAAAATTTAGATGAATTATTATTAAAATTTGCTATAGTTGAAAAAGTTATAGATAATATTGCTAAAGAACATAGCAAAAATTCTGAAACTATAAAGACAATTCAAAACGAAAATGATGAACTTACTGATTTTAAAAAAGGTACTGAAGCAAAATTTAGAATCGTATTTGATCTTATATTAAAGGTAGGCACTGGTTTGCTTTTAGCTTACATAGCCTATAAATTAGGAATCCAACCATAGATAATAACATGGAAAATAACGAAAAAAGCAAAGAAAAAGATAATGAGGCCCTTACTTCTAAAGTAAGACTAAAGCCAAATGATAGAAATGGCGAATTTAGACCATTTATTGTAAATCATTTAAGCAACTCAAGTTTAAAACCATTAATAAATGGTTTTGAAAATAGTAAAGAAATAGAACTTGGATATTCTACGATTACTAAAGATAAAGGAACCGTCAAGCCAACTTTAAAAAAGAAGACCCTGTACCTAACTGGTGGCGCTCTCAGAGACCATTTAAAAAACAAAACATTTAGCACATATGACTGTGTTACAGATGCATCGCCAGATGAAATAAGATTAATTTTGACATCAAAATTTGCAGAGATTGAAGAAGTAAAACCAGAATCCGAAGATATTCAAATCCAAGAAAAATATAAAAAATTACCTAATAAAAATAATAAGAAAAAAGTATTTTATGTAAGTAGATGGGATGCTCAAGGAAACGAAATGGAATTCACAGTAGAAGTAAATGATCAGAAAATACATTTATCCCCTTTCTCTTTAAATGTTAAAAACAGGATGTTGACTCCAAAACAAGTTAGATTCGTTACGACATTAGAAGAGGATTCGATGTCAAGAGATTTGACTATGGATAGTTTATATTTAAAATTGCGTAAAAATGATGGTGAAAACTCAGAATTATTAGATCCACAAGGAGGAGCATACGATCTTAAAAACGGTTTGATTGTAACGGTCAAGCCAGCAGAAAAAGCATTTAGTTCTGATCCGTATCTGCCATATCGTTTGGCAAATCTATCAGCAAGATTTGCTAATGATGGCATGATACCACCGGATTTAGTCAAAATAATTCAAAATGTAGATGAAGTAGAGGGTGTCAAAAGACATAATCTTAAAAAATACTTTATATCATCTGTTGAAAATCTAGATGTGCCTTGCGACTTATATCTTAGAAATCTTAAAGAAGCGTATCTTGCAGAAAAAATGTTTCCAGGTTTAAAAATACATTCAATTGATACGGAAATTCCAAACAACAGGCTTATAGCATGTGCATATCTATTACAAGATAATATGCCAGAGAAAGTCAATCATGTTTTGACAAGCATGGGCTGGAACAAATTAGATGTTGAAAATATCGTTAATCTGATACAAGTGGCTAACTTTGCAAAAAATAGCTATAATCCTGAGCTAATTTATAACTTGTTTGCAAAACCAATTTCGATGACAAATTCTGTTGTAAAAGATTTTCTCAAAACAATTAAAAAGATAGAATTATATAACAAAATATTTTCACATGATTTCTCTGAAATTATGAAAAAGTATGTTGAAAGAGATGGCAAAAGAGAAATTAATCCAAAATATATTCGATTTGCAGAGAGAGTCCCAAGAACCGAAGAACTAGAGGACATCCGCAAAAAATTATTTGTTCAACTTGTAAAAGGATTGCTCTAGCCTTACAATAGAGGCATGCAAAACATCATCAAAGTTGACAGCAAGATTCGTTGCAAAACTTCTGACCTACATGTAGAGCCATATGTGGTTCGAATTTCAGAAGCATTTGATCCTGAAATGACCGATAAGTTTTATGAAGATTTCAACAAAGCTATTCATAGAAACCATAATGTAATTCCTGTTGTGATTGATTCCTACGGTGGTCAAGTTTATAGTTTATTACAAATAATATCAACTTTTAAATCTTCTCCTTTGCCTATTGCTACCATTTGCACAGGAAAAGCAATGTCCTGTGGCGCTATGCTTTTTATATTTGGACATAATGGTCTTCGCTTTATGTCAGAAGAAGCAACAATCATGTTGCACGAAGTAAGTTCTATAAGCATAGGCAAAGTAGAAGAAATTAAATCAGACGCTAAAGAAGTAGACAGATTGAATAAGAAAATATTCACAGAAGCTGCCTTACACATAGGCAAGCCAGCCAATTACTTTTTGGATCTTCTACATAAGCATAATCATTCTGAAATATACATGACTGCAAAGGATGCTAAAAAGCATAATATTTGCAATCATATCGGAGTGCCTACTTTAAAAACAGAAGTTATTGTTGAACAGTCTCTTTCTGTTAATGGAAAAGAGATTCAAATTAATTAATTATTTTTACAATCTCTACTTTTAACAGAGTTGTTCCTTTTATTACTCTGTGCCATAACCCTTTAGGTATTTCTAGTTTTCTATTTATCGGCACTGGCAGTTTATTATCTTCTTGGTACTGCCAGTCATTATCATTAAGAGGTGTAACTATTCTATCTTCTCTATCCCTATGCCATTTCAAATCTTCAAACTCAACATCTGGCGAGAATGTCCTTACTACGATGTTTTCTGAAATTATTTCTTCGGCATAAGGTTTATTCACTTTTAGGTGCAGCCCAACTTTTTATTTTAGAAACTACTAAATCGTAAAGAGCTTTGACCCATGCTGGTTGAGGGAGAATATTCCAACCAACTATCAAACCAACTAGAAAAAATACTAAGTTATCTAACATTTTGTTCTCCTGTATCATTTATGACGAAGACTTCGTAACCTCTACTATACAAAACGTGATATTTATTATCTCTCAAGGCGTAGTAAACATAGTCATTTAAATCTGCAAAAATATTATATGAGTATGAATCTACATCCAAACCTCTTCTAAGAGTATCATTTGGAAGTAAAATAGAATCAATTTTTCTGTCTTTATTGTGAAAATAAGTTTCTATAACAACTTCGTTCGAGTCTTCGACTAATAATTCTGCATAATTATCATTACCTGTTTCTCTAATATAATTTAAAATAGATTGTCTTTTATCTAAAGCGGCTTGCACAACATTTCCAGCGAATGGTATTTTGAGACAAATATCTACATTATCTCCATACTGTCTGTAAATGTCTTGGAAATCTCCTGAAATTTCTGGCTCAATAACTGACCTTGGATCTAATTTTTGTATTAAAATAACTAAAAAAGTAGATTTTGCTGGATCATAAGGAACTTTAAAACTAGGAACGCCATGATGTGCGCTAGCTATTTCATACTTGTCAAGCATAGCTAATATTGCAGTATTTTTTATATTAGTTAAATAAGGAGTATTAGCTTTATAATTTATCCAATAAGATAGTTTTTCTAAATCTTTATCGTCTACTTTATGTTCTTCAAAACAATTAACAACCATTCTTAAAGGCAAATATTTGTCATCATAAGAAATTGATGCATTTTTAATATTGTCTTTAAATTGTTTTATGAGTGCCAATATTTCTGTATGAGAGCATCCAGAAGAAAAACTTTCTAAGAATTCTTTGAATGTTACCATGATGCTGAACTCGATAGTCCTACTTGTTTAGCGTATCTTCCAATTCTGCACGCCCAATATCCCGGCTTCATTTTATCATTTTTTAGATGACATTTATGGCGTGCTCTAAAACTTTTTGCTCTAGCTGGGCTGTAGTTTTTTACGCTTAGATTAGGATCGCCAAATCCAATTTTTTTAGCTACAACTCTGCCTTCTGCGTTTTTTCTTCCAGAATTAACATATACTACATATTTTTTATTGCCACCACTAGCTCTTCTTGGAGAATCAAGAGGAACTGACTTGCCTTGATAGATACCAGTTCTTCCGGCCTCTGTCAATAGAATAAATTCATCATTTTCATTTACTTCAAGTATTCCCTGTTCCCAAAGATTTCTCATTTCATTTACCAAATCCATCCATGCATCTGATCCCATTCTAAAAACTGTATTGCTTAAACTTAAGTTGTTAGATAAATGGTATTTTATATTTTCTGATAATTGGACATTTTCTGTCAATACCTTCATAGGCCTTGCGCCTTCCATCATTTCGTAGAATCCAAGTTGTTCCATTACTCCCCCTTATATTTCCCGCCACGGGATTTTCTTTTACAATAATTTTTTTGTGAAAAACCTTTTGGATTAGAACAGTTGATAGATTTTTTATACTTTACACTCCATCGTGTTTTCATGCCTGATCTTGGGTTGTTGTATTCATTCAACCATTCAAAAAATGTTATCATAAAATATTTAGTAATTTATTGGCAAATATTTAGTTTCATTATTTTCAATGTACTCTAAAACATACAAGTTTTCTCCATAACTTATATGCTTCTTAATAAATATAATCTGTTCATCATGAACTTTTCTGTGGCAATTAGCACAAAGGCACACAGAATTTATTGAATCGTATTTACCGCCCTTATATCCTTCATGAATTCTATGGACATCAAGACAAGCATAATCCGACTCAGGACAAAAAGCACATTTCCCAGCAAATTTTTTAAATGCATATTTGCTGCGTATACGTGCCATAAACAATTATATCATCAATCGTAGCCGAAATAATCGCTTTCTAAATAGCTTAAAGGGAGAACATCCTTATTTCTGTCAATTACGACATAGCTTCCTTTTACTAATCCCATAGTCTTATCAACATAATTTATAATTGATTTCGAATTAAAGTCTTTGCAGCTATAAACATCCATCCTTATGTAAGGATTAGTCTTTTCTGGCCAAATATGTATAGACATATGGCTTGTTGTAATAACAATAGTGCCAGTAACGCCTTCATTGCCAGGTATATCACAATACTTGGCAGAAGCTGGCATGAGTATTTCCATATCAACAACTTCGACTAAATCAGTTAGCCATTTTTTACATGATTCTTCGTCGTTGATAGGATTTTTAACGATTGCATTACAAATAAAATGTTTATGGTTCTTTTTCATCTTTCCTTTTCCAAATAAAAGTAATAACATATTATAAAAACATTTATAAAATTTTAAACGGTAGGTCTATTAATTTCCTCGCAAACTGTAACAGCAGGAACCCATGCTTCTGTCGCTATTGGCTGTCCTTCTTGATCATAAGTTCTTACTTTAGGATAAATCACTATTCTTCTCATAGGAACGTTTATAACTGCTCCTGTTACTGAATTCTTACAAGGATATAAAGGAATCGGAGTTGTAGTTCTTTTTGATGGCGCTGATTCTACGATATTACTACATAAAAGCAATTGTGCTGGATCATTTGCATAAGTTGATACACAATTATCGAAAACTAAAGGAGTTGTAGAAGTTGTGCTTGTTGTAGTAGTGGTAGTTGTTGTTGTTTCTGGCATGAAGTATTTATAATAAAATTGCGTTCTTTTAATTTTTTATAATAAATTACTTTGCTAAGTGCAGGGAGATAATTATGGAAAATATATTTGATTTAATAAAATCTGAAGAGTGGCCACAAGCTCTTGATCCATCTACTATATGTTCAAATCAAGATGATAAGCATAAATTTGAAAGAGGAGAGGCAATAGTAGATATAATGCTTGGAGACTATATTGAGGGCCTTGACATATTAGATTTTGGAACAGGAGAAGGACACGCTTGTCTAGGATTAAAAAACAAAAAAGCAAATAAAGTTATTGGATATGATATTGTTGATAAGTTTATAACACTCGATAATGTTCTTTTTACAACTAATTGGGATCAAGTGCAGGAAAATGGTCCTTATGATATTATTCTTGTATACGATGTAATTGATCATATCGAAAAAATTAATAGTTTAGAAGCTCTTTACCTGATGAAATCAGTTTTAAAACCTGGCGGCCAAATATTTTTAAGATATCATCCGTGGGTTGCTAGACATGGAGGACACTTTTATGAAAAAATAAACAAGGCATATATTCATAATGTGCTAACAGACGCAGAGCTTGATTACTATACTCCAAAAAAAGATCGGCTTAATATACACAAAATATTTAATACGGATCAATTTTATAAATCCATAGCTTTACATTCTGGACTTAGCATACTTGATGAAAATATACACAGAAAAGAAATAGAACCATTTTTCAAACAAGACAAAATTAAAGATCGAATATTAAGAAATTGTGGCTTGAAAAACTTCCCAGAAGAAAACTTCACAATAGAATTCGTTGATCATGTTTTAATAAATTAAAAATCATTTTCTAACCAGAACTTGTTATCATCATGAATTTCTTGAGTCTTTACATCAGGATTCAGGCCAGCATAATGTGAAAAGAAAGATGTTTGTCTGTAATCAGAACATCTGTTATATGGCATTTGATTAAAACATACTGGCAGATGAAAAACTTTAGTATTATTTTTTATAATCGAATAATTTATAAGATTTTGATCTAAACAAACCATTTCACAATTATAAATATTTTT
>Ga0222712_10006754_pt1 | contig 11267 bp, 12 predicted proteins | sample C33_657DmetaG_FD_165043 | JGI IMG/M metagenome (GOLD analysis project Ga0222712, IMG submission 165043) | Estuarine water microbial communities from San Francisco Bay, California, United States - C33_657D | ecosystem: Environmental > Aquatic > Marine > Unclassified | place: USA: California... | reverse complement strand
AATCCCAACTCATCAAAGGTGCTTTCCGAGTGCTGACCCTGAAACTGGGTCAGGCAGGTGTGCCTATGATCGTGACGAACCATACCTACGATGTGATCGGATCCTATGTCCCCACAAAGGAAATGGGTGGTGGTACTGGACTAAAGTATGCTGCATCTACTATCATCTATCTTGGTAAAAAGAAAGAGAAGGATGGAACTGAAGTTGTTGGTAACATCATCAAGTGTGAAGCCAAGAAGTCTCGTCTAACCAAGGAAGGTAGCAAAGTTGAAACCAGACTCTATTTTGATGAACGTGGATTGGACCGCTATTACGGACTACTGGAATTGGGTGAGGCACACGGAGTATTCACCCGCAAAGGCAATCGGGTCGTTGTTGGGGAATCTTCCGTTTATCCTTCTGTTATTCTTGCTGATCCCGAAAAGTACTTCACAGAAGAAGTGATGGCACAACTCGAAGAAGCAGCACGTAAAGAATTCTCCTATGGCAACTGAGCGCATCGAAGAAACTATCTTGCGTAACCTCCTTTACAACGAGGAGTATTATCGCAAGGTAGTTCCCTTTCTAAAAGCAGAATATTTCAACGAATATCATGAGCGAATCTTATTCGAAGAGGTTGCTGACTTTGCCAGTAAGTATGACAAGATACCTACTCAAGAAGTTCTCTCAATTAACCTCCAATCTAGAAACGATCTTACAGAAGACACATTCCAGAGTTCGTTATCTACACTCAAGTCCCTTGGAGACGAATGGGTTGATTTCAACTGGCTCCTTGATGCCACAGAAAAGTGGTGCCAAGACCGAGCAATCTATCTCGCCCTCATGCAGTCTATCAAGATCGCAGATGGCGGCGATAAGAAACTATCAAAAGATGCGATCCCCAGCATCCTACAAGCGGCCCTGGCAGTATCTTTCGACGAACACATAGGACACGATTACATTGAACAAGCAGAAGACCGTTATGATTTCTACCACCGTAAGGAAGAAAAGATTCCCTTTGATCTTGAAAAGTTTAACTTCATTACAAAAGGTGGTCTCCCTAACAAGACTCTCAACATCGCTCTTGCTGGTACAGGCGTCGGGAAATCTCTATTCATGTGCCATGCGGCTGCTGCCGCGCTCACTCAGAACTACAACGTTCTCTACATTACATGTGAAATGGCAGAGGAGAAAATTGCTGAGCGAATTGACGCAAACCTTCTAAATGTTAATGTCAAAGATATTGTCGAACTTCCTGAGGTTCTCTTCAATTCTAAGGTTAATGAGATCGCTAGGAAGACAAGAGGCAAACTTATCATCAAAGAGTATCCAACTGCAAGTGCCCACGTCGGACACTTTAAGGCACTACTCTCAGACCTTTCCTTGAAAAAAGATTTCAAACCTGATATAATCTTTGTGGATTATCTAAACATCTGTGCGAGTGCGAGGTATAAAGGTGCGATTGTTAATTCTTACACGTATGTCAAGGCGATTGCTGAAGAGTTGCGCGGTCTTGCTGTGGAACATAATGTACCTATTGTCTCTGCTACTCAAACTACTCGTAGTGGTTACGGTAATAGTGACCCTGACCTTACCGATACTTCTGAGTCTTTTGGCCTTCCTGCCACTGCTGATTTTATGTTTGCCCTTATCAGTACTGATGAACTTGAACAACAAGGTCGCATCATGGTCAAACAACTTAAAAACAGATACAACGACCCAACTGCCTCTCGAAAATTCATGGTGGGAATTGACAGAGCGAAGATGAAGCTGTATGATGTAGCAGATGATGCTTCCTCAATCAGCATCGATAGCGAAGACCCTGGTGAGGACTTTGCACAATTTCAACAAACACAAAACCGTCTATCTAAATTTGCTGAGTGGAATGTATGACTATTGAATTCAAAAAATATGAAGAGTTTGTGGCACAGGTTACCTCTGCTGCTTCTACGAACTTCGTTGATTTTGCTGATCGGATTGGCGAGTTGGATCGTGAGGGTGCCAATATTGAACGACTTCTTACTGCTGGCGTTGGCATTAATGCTGAGGGTGGTGAGTTTCTTGAGATCATCAAGAAAATGGTTTTCCAAGGTAAGCCTTGGAACCGCGACAACCGAGAGCATCTTATTATTGAGTTGGGTGATATCATGTGGTATGTTGCACAAGCTACCCAAGCATTAGGAATCTCTATGGAAGAGGTGCTGGATAATAACATCACCAAATTGTCGAAACGGTATCCTGAGGGCACATTCGATGCCTATTACTCTGAAAACCGCGCCGCAGGCGACCGCTGATGTGCTATGATAAGGGGGAACCTAAATAAGGGTGTCCCCCTTTTTCTGTAAATGGCAACCCAGAACAAGCACCTGGAGCACCTGGAGGACGAGCTGATTAATTATGGATATAATGGATACCTCGCCTCTAAAGATCTGATCCAAGGTTTTATTGACGAACTTGGTGGGCGTCCTACTGGTAATGTGAAGGTTACTACCAAATGGGATGGCGCTCCCGCTGTGGTTTGCGGTATCGACCCAGAGAGAGGCAAATTCTTTGTCGGCACCAAGTCTGTATTCAACAAGAAAGATCCTAAGGTAAATTTTACCGATGAAGATATCGATAAGAATCATGGTCACATTCCTGATCTTGCTACTAAACTAAAGTATTGTCTAAAGTATTTTCCTGAACTGAAAGTCAAGGGAGTCATTCAGGGAGACCTTCTCTTCAGCAAAGAAGACATTCAAACTAAGACGATTGATGGTGATCGTTTCTATACGGCAACGCCCAACACTCTGACCTATGCTTGGCCTGTAGATAGCGATCTAGGTAAAGCAGTAAAGGCAGCACAAGTTGGAGTTGTGTTCCACACTTTCTATAGTGGCGGTCAAACTCTGCTTGAGATGGGTGCTGGGTTTGGTGTTGATCAATTCAATCTCAAATCTACTCGTAATGTATTCCTTGCATCTGCTACGGTAGATAACATCAGCGCCAAGTCTGGTCTGACTTCGGCAGAGGAGCGTGTACTCAAGTCTGTCATCTCTGTTGTGACTAGGAATGCTTCTATCGCAAAACCTTTTCTTGAGGTTATCGCTCATGAAGCGACCAAGCAATTCACCCTTGGTTATACGATGAAGCGTTACACCAACTCTTTCGTGAAGGAAGGTAAGACGATCAACAACACCGCTAAATTCATGAGTGGATTTCAGGCAGCGTTCGAGAAGTCTTTGGTTGAGAAGGTGGAGAGCTTGAAAACTGAGAAGTCTAAGGTACAGTATCGTGACATTCTTGCTAATGGTATTTCGTATCTGGAGGATAACAAGCGAGCGTTCAAAGCGTTCATCGTGATGTATAACTCTTTCACGAATGCCAAGAATCTCATCAACTTGAAACTCGCTGCTCTCAGCGACACGAAAGTATTTCTCCGTAATGGTGATAACTTTGTGGTTACCAAACCAGAAGGTTATGTTGCTATCGTAGATGGTAAGGCAGTCAAGATCGTTGATCGTTTGGAGTTCTCCCGTGCCAACTTTACGTTGGATAAAACGTGGACTCCTCCAGTTGGTGAGGGTGCTAAGGTTGCAGTATTCACTTTCGGTCGTTTCAATCCTCCTACCACGGGACATGAGCTACTGATAAATAAGGTCAAAGAATATGCTGGTAGTAATGACTACTATGTGTTTCCTAGTCACACCGTAGATAACAAAGGCAAAAACCCTTTGGATGCAGAGGAAAAGGTTGGATTCATGAAAGAGATGTTTCCAGATCACAAGTCTAAAATTATCTATGATACTGAAATCAAAGATGCTATCAAAGCGTTGAAGTGGTTGACTGAAAAAGGATATACGGATGCCATCTTTGTAGTTGGTTCTGATCGTGTTCCTGCCTTCCAGTTCATCAAAAAATATAATGGAACGGATTACAAAATGAATACGATTGAAATTAAGAGTGCTGGTACTAGAGACCCAGATGCTGATGGTGTTGCTGGTATGTCTGCTAGCAAAATGAGAAAGGCGATTGCTGAGATGGATTTGAAAACGTTCGTCTCTGGTCTCCCCACTCATCTAAAAAGAAACAAAGATTTCAAAACCCGTTTGTTCAAAGCAGTAAAAGGTAACCTTCCATGACAGTAGCAGCTATTGGAGAAGTCATCAAAAAACCATTCCAGTATTTGGAGAAGTTCGTTGAACTCATGAGAACTGGTGCGGACGTACCTTTTACTGATGAGGCTACGGCTACTAGGAGAATCTACAAGGATGGCGAGAAGGTAAAACGAATTCTTGAAATTTATGATGAACTAAAAGAATGGGGGTTGAACGTCTACGATAAAGATATCTTAGATGATCTCTTTAGAAAACTTCCACCAGGATCTATGGAAACAAAAGATGTTGGTAGATATGCATTCAAAGATATAGAATATCAAAGTATAACTAACCCCAAGAAAATAGAAGTACTATCTCTCAATAAAATAGGAAAGCAAGTTGTTTCTGGTAGAGGTGGGGATGAATTCAAGTCTCAATTTAGTGGAAAAGAATCCGACTGGACTGAAACTCTAACGTGCTATGCTTTGGCTTTGAGGCAGGATAAAGGTTCTGACATAACAGAACCAGAGTTTCATGAATTTCTTATGAAAGGTGTGAACAAAGATCCTAAAGTCATTCAGATAATCAATCAGAATGTTGTGACAAATAAGGACAAACATAAAGTTTTTCTTTATGGAATGGGGAAAGATGAGTGGCGTAAATCTGGAGTCAACGTAGCAAACGCTTTATACAAGTCTCCTTATCTGAAGTCTGGTGTGAACTATGATTTTTATTTTGGCGGCACACCAGAAATCAGTTGGTTCAAGAGTAAGTGGTATAACAAGTTCAACCATACTCTTCAAAATTATCTGAGGAGAATGAATAACATTTCTAATGATGTGAAGAACTATGGATCTTCTGTGGATGATAAATGGAATCCAGCAGACATCTTTGCTGTTGCAAAAAATTTGAATAAGCAAGAGTTGAAAACAACTACTATGGGATTCTTTGCTGGTGATATGAAGGAATGGAAAAAGTTTACTGGGAAAAAATCTATTACTGCAACTGATGAAAAAGTTCAGGCAGACATGGCAGAATTAGCAAGATACAATTCTTGGATTCATGAAAACATTCTGAATGGAACTCTCATACCCATTTCTTTGAAGAAAGCTTTGAACCAAACATCTGTTCAACTAATTTCAAATCCTTCTATTGAAAAGTTCCATGTTGAAGTAACAGACATTAGTGTTGACTGGGTGCCTACAGCAGCAAAGATTTACATCCACTTCAAGGTCATTTATACTACGAAAGTTGGTGGAACTAATAAGCATGTGAAGAAATCGTATAATTATTTCTTTGATTGTAGGAACTTCAACGTTGGTGAGAACGTTCAGTTTGAACTTGGTGCTCCCAATTCTTCTGCTAAGCATGGTAAAATTTCAGTCGGTCCAGCAGAAATGATTATTGATATGACAAGTCCATCAATCCAGAGTACGCTCAAACAAAAGAGAAATGCATTTGTTGCTTTGATGAGAAAACAACAATTGAGTCAAGAACCAGCGATAAAATCATTCGAACAGCATGTCGCTAAGAAGAACAGATTTTTTATCGACAATACAGACATCAATCATGTAACTGGAAATTCTGGATGGCCTAGCTTGTTGGGTGAGTATATAAAGTTTCTCTCTGGGGAAAATAATTACGACCTAAACAAATCAGAAAAAGATTTGAAAAATTATTTCAAATCAAAGATTGCTTCTGTTGAACTGGGTTGGGTTATGTCTAGTAGTCAGATACAACCAATCATCAAAAATAATGTTTTGAAGTCCTTGTATCTGTACGCTGCTTCTCATGGACTGCAGATCTTTGATGATTCTGGTTTACTCAAGAAAAGTTATTTTTACAATTCATCTTATGTGAAGGTTAGAGACTAATGAAAGATTTTAAAAAACTACGAGAAGAAGCACTGCGCCAACAGCAAAGGCAGCAGGAAGTTTTCAAGGAGGGTGATATTGTGATGTCTTCACGTAATGGAGACAAAGGTAGAATTCATCGTGTTGGTGGTAACTATGCTATTGTGATTACTGAGGACGGTGAAATGTTCCGAGAATGGATCAAGAATATCAGGACTATAAATAATACGAGAAGAACTTTACTATAAAGATGAAGTACCAGAAACCAATTAATTCAGTTCAAAACAGCGACACGTTTTCATCTGGACTGATGGAAGCATATGGTAGGTGGATGGGAGGTGAATGCTTCCAGAATACAGATCCTGTAGAACTCAATCTACATGAAGAGCCATTTGCGGGTATGGATCCTCAATCACATGGCGCAGAGATTCAAAAAATTACCACTAAAAAGAAGGAAGCAAAAAAACCAACTCCAAAGCAGCAACTTGCTACTAAGGAAGAGGTTGAGGTTCTAGAAAGAGAAGAGTATGAAATTGATGGCATGGTTTATGTCATCGAGAAGATCAAAGGTGCTGATGGCAAAGCTTGCTGGAAGGGTCATCGTTACCTAGGCACAAAGAACGGCAAAGATATGTGCTCTTCAAAGATTGGTGAAGAGACCGAAAAGAAAGAGAGTGAGAAAGACGAAGGCGGTAAGCACAAAGAATACAAACATGCTCCTGGTAAAGAAGAGAAGGGCGAGAAGAAGACCGAGAAGGAGATGAAGAAAGAGGAGTTTGAGAGTATCGAAGAGAAGGCACCTCCTGGCGCAAAGTATGAGCGCATGGTCAAGCACATCAAGAAAGGTTATTCTAAAGATGGTGAGCTCACCAAGAAAGAAAAAGGTATTGCTTATGCTACTGCTTGGAAAGCAAAGAACGAAGCTCTAGATCCAGTTGGCAAGGAAGACGGTGATATTGATAACGACGGTGACAAGGATAAGTCAGACAAGTATCTACATGCTCGTCGTAAGAAGATCGGCAAGATCATGGCGATGAAGAAAAAGTGATGAAAAATTTTAAACAATTCCGCGAGGAATGTGAGTGTAAAGATAAAGAGCGTAAGGAAAAAAAGAAAGGAACTATTGAAGTAATGCCCATCATTAAAGATGGCGCAAGGGGCATGGTAACCAAACGAACAAATGAACAATTTGCTGGCAATTATCCTGGTCCTTTATATGCACCTCACCCAGATATTGTGAAGAATAAATAGGCTCGTTGAGTTCTATTTACTCTTATGCTAGACGCCGCACTACTGGTTGTCAAACCACTATTATTCAAGGCGATGTCGTCTTGTCAGGTCAAGAAACTTGTTGTCGAACTTTTGGAGCGTTATGTAAAATCAACTGATAATGACGTTGATGATCTAATTGCTGCTACTGTAAAGACAGCACTACTCAAAGGATGTGAGTGATAATTGGGGGCGCAATCCCCTTTTTTTATAAATAAAATTTAGAAATCGATAAGTATTCTGGAGTGTATCCATGACCCTGTATAGTCGCGCTGAAACAAACGCACAAAGCTTGAAAGTACTGAATACTACAGAAAAGAACTCTGTAGATAAGTACGATTGGGATAATACCCTGATAGTTGATGGCAATAGCACAGTCGCTGGAGCACAGGGTTATACTACTGCTGCTCGCAGAACTGTCTTTATTGATGACACAGAAGCAACCCTATCTGAAAATATTGAGCGTGGTCTAACTGCTCCTGGTTGGTGGGAGTACATGACCTATGTTGATACGGATGGCAACACCCGCCATAAAGCACAGCACCTAGTAGCATTCAAAGATGCTCCTGTAAATGCTGCTGACCTTGATGATGCTGTTGCTGCTGACGTAGCATCTGCTATTACTATCTCTGTACAACCTGCTGATCAAACAGAAGTTGAGGGAGACCCAGCATCGTTTGCTGTTACTGCATCTGCTACAACTGGAACTGTTGTTTATCTCTGGCAGCGCAGATCAAGCGGCACTGGACGTTGGACAAACGTTACTGCTACCTTAGACGGTGCTGTCTATAGTGACTTCACTACTGATGAACTAATCATCTCTGATGTAACTGGTCTTGATGATTATGAGTATCGTGTTAAACTAACTTCAACTGCTGGTGCTGAAGAAGTTATTTCTGATGCGGCAACTCTAACAGTTACTGCTGCTCCCTAATGTATGAACATCTGTGAATTGAACCATGAGAATTGGTTATTCTTTGCCATTCAAAACTACAACAACCCGTCGTCAGTAACTTATAGTGATTTTGAAGAAGACCTCAAACGCTTCAAATACATCAAAAGATTACTCAAAAGATACGAGACGACGGGTGAATTGAAGACCCACCTTATTCTAAATCATGTGATTGTATTGTATAATGTGTTTGGTGATGCAGCAACACCCTTGCTGTTTTACAAAACTGAAGCAACATACTGGTCTCAAATCAAGGCGTTTATGTTGTTTCTAAATAGATTACCACCTTCACTAAACGAGGATGCTGACGAGGAATGTCTGAGAAGTCTAAACCTAATTTGAATGAAATGATGAATGTTGCTGGAACTGGAGAAGGTCTAGCACTACCACCTGCTTTTGTCATGGTAAATCCTAGGCAGAATCGTAAGTATAAAAAAGGTAATGATAAAGTCGATGGCCGCACTAAAGGTGCTCGTGCCCTTTTCAATCGTATTCAACGCAGAAAAATGAAAGAAGAATTAGAAACACAAATTGATGAGGCGATTGTGTCCGATACTGAAAGGGCACAGAAGCAAATTCAGCAAGGCAAAAAACTGAATCGTCAAAAGGAGCTTCAGAATAAGCGCAAGGAAGCGAAAGAGAAGCTGATGAACAAGACCAAAGAGATGGACACTCTTATGAAAGCACGTCTCTCTGACTTCAAAAAGAAGGCATCGGAGCAGCAGAAAAAAGTCCAAATGAAAAACTCAGTTGAATTTGAAGGTAATGTTATGATGGAAGGACAAGATGTAATTCAAGTTGCTCTCGATGTAGCAACATCTGAACTCAACCCTAGTGGAGAAGCATCATTCGCAAAGATCCAATTTGCTGATGGTGGCGTACAGAATCTAGATAACTTCTCAGCAAAGCGCATCGCTGCTTGTTATGCTCAACTTGATGATGAGCATAAACAACAGTTTCAGTATCTTCTGAATAAGGATGCATCAACTTATCAGGCAGCACTGAACTTCGCAGTTCGCAACGTCTGATAAGAGGAACCATGTTTGGATTTGGCAGAGAAATAGAAGTATTAGAAGCAAAGTTTCAAATATATGAAGATCTCTCCAAAGAGATGCTTGACAAACTCGAACGTGCAGTAGATAAAATTAGTGAGAGCAACCAGAACGTTGCTCTTATCTTAGAGCGTCATGAGAATAGATTGGAACAGAATGATAGAAATGACAATGCGATCATGGAACTGATTAAAGATGTGAAAGATCGTATTGAGAAAGTAGAAAACAGAGTAAATGATCTAGCAACTTTCAGATGGGTATCCGTTGGCATCGCTACAGCAGCTGTGGCAGTTATCGGATCGGCCAGTTTCTTTGGCAACCTCTTGACAGTCGGAAACAACGGTGCTACCATGGGTGGAGGTACGCCAGCACAGACTAAGTGAGTTCTTTTATTGATGTAAAATATATCCAACTAGTGTCCTCTCGCCTAGTTCTCTTTGCTCGCAAGAAGGCAGACCTGTATAACTTCAGGTGTCCATACTGTGGAGATAGTCAGAAGCGTAGGAACAAAGCACGAGGATATCTCTTCAAGGTGAAGAATGATTTTGTGTTCAAGTGTCACAACTGTGGCATGGGTAGAACTCTGGCAAACTTCATCAAGGACCAAGATACTTTCCTTCATGATCAATATGTCATGGAGAAATTCAAGGATGGCAAGACTGGCAAAGGCACCACAACCCCAAACCCGAAGTTTAATTTTCAGGAACCAAAGTTTTTCAGCAAACGTGAAAAAGGTGTGGATCTTGAAAAGATATCAGACCTAAATATTTCTCACCCAGCGAGAGAATATCTTGAGCAACGTGGCATCAAAGATCTAGATTACTTCTATTATTGTCCAAAGTTCAAAGAATGGACAAATAAACAAAAGAAGATGTTTGATACTCTGCGTCAAGATAGTCCCCGTATTATTATTCCATTCAAAGACAAAGAAGGTAACCTCTTCGGATACCAAGGCAGATCGCTCGCCCCTAAGGCAAAACTCAGATACATCACGATCATGCTGGATGAGGAACAACCCAAGATTTTTGGACTGGATAGAATCAAAGAAGATAAACCTGTTTATATTGTTGAGGGACCATTCGATGCGACCTTCTTGGAAAACTCTGTTGCTATGGCTGGGTCCGACGCTGATGTTCGGACGTTTGGTTGGAGTAATTATATTTGGGTATTTGATAATGAACCACGTAACAGAGAGATCGTCGCCCGAATCTCCAAAGTCATCGACCGAGGAGATAAGGTAGTCATTTGGCCTAAGAACATACAACAAAAGGACATCAACGATATGTTCCTTGCTGGACTTGATGTTCAGACTATGGTAGAATCAAATATCTACAAAGGATTAGAAGCAACCCTAAAACTAAACGATTGGAAGAAAGTATGACAAACGGACACGGTATCAAAGTTCGCAAGCGTAATGGGTCTGTAGAACCCCTCAACCTCGACAAGATCCACAAGATGGTTGAGGAGGCTTGCGAGGGTCTAGGGAGCGGTGTGAGCGCCTCTCAGGTCGAAATGAACTCGGGTCTCCAGTTCTTTGATGGGATCGAAACAAAGGACATCCAGGAGATCCTGGTGCGTTCTGCTAGCGATCTGATCAGTCTGGATGCTCCTAACTATCAATTCGTCGCTGCTCGCCTGCTCCTTTTCGGACTTCGCAAGCAAGTCTTTGGATCTGACTGGGTGAATGGTCATCCAAATGTTCATGACCATGCTGTTGGTTGTGTATCGAGAGGTGTATATGACGCAGAGATCTTGGGTAAATACTCTATGGAAGAGTGGGACAAGATTGATACCTTTATTGATCATGATCGTGACTTCCTATTCACTTATGCTGGCCTACGTCAGGTCGCTGATAAGTACCTCGTGCAGGATAGAAGTAGTGGCAACGTATATGAAACACCACAATATATGTACATGATGATTGCGGTGACGTTGTTCCAGGACTATACTAAGGACCGTTTAGAATACATCCGAAATTACTATAATGCGATCTCAAAGCACAAAATCAACATTCCAACCCCCATCATGGCGGGAGTTAGAACTCCTCTCAGACAATTTGCTAGCTGTGTTCTTGTTGATATTGATG
>Ga0222712_10006753_pt1 | contig 11268 bp, 22 predicted proteins | sample C33_657DmetaG_FD_165043 | JGI IMG/M metagenome (GOLD analysis project Ga0222712, IMG submission 165043) | Estuarine water microbial communities from San Francisco Bay, California, United States - C33_657D | ecosystem: Environmental > Aquatic > Marine > Unclassified | place: USA: California... | reverse complement strand
AATCTTCCGGGCAGCCTTCGACAAGGGGTTTCGCGATTCGATCAACCTGATTACCTGCGGCGGAAAAGTTAAGTTTCCATTCATTGACCGAGACGTCATGTCGCGGCCGGAGTGACTCATGAGCGACAAACGCAGAGCGCTGGTGACCTTTCTGTCGCTAGTCGTCATCATCGGGATTGCCCTCTGGCGATCCACGCGGCACTTCGATCCAATCAATACTCACGAGTCGTCGTTTGCGGCCACGGAGTCGCGGTCATCCGCATGGCCATCCGTCCGCGAGTCTCACCTTCAGTTGCATCCTCGCTGCGCGGCTTGTGGTGGCAAAGACAAGCTCAATGTGCATCACATCGTCAGCTTTTCTGTCGATCCATCGCTTGAGCTTGAGTCATCGAATCTGATTACGCTCTGCACGAACGGTCCAGGAGGCATCAACTGCCATCTTGTCGTTGGGCATGCCGGAAACTTCAAGTGCCGGAACCCCTCTGTCGTCGCCGACGCGATCCGCATGAAGAAAGTCGCTTCCAGTCTCGAAGGGTATCTCTTCGAGGCGTCCGTTTGCATTTCTCGGCGTCTCTGTGGAGAAGGCAGTCTGGACGAGCACTGAGATGACGCTAACATCGCCCTGCTTCCAGGTCACACAGTCCACGGAGCAGTCGCAATGAACAGGTCGCATCCAGATCGCGTGATTGAGGTACTGCCAGACGACACGGCCATGTTCTGGTGCCCAGGCTGCGACACATGGCACATGATTTGGCCCCCTGGAAAGCCGAACCCACTCACGGGAGCCACATGGCGCTGGAACATGAATCCAGTGCAGCCAACGATCCATCCCTCGATCCACGTCCAGCCAAACCAATCGCAGCCCAGGTGCCACAGCTACGTCCGCTCTGGCTACATCGAGTTCATGCACGACTCGACGCACGGGCTCGCCGGGAGAACCGTTCCGCTACAGAAGGTCGTTTCGCTTGCTGAGACGGCCAATAAACCGTAAATTGAATCAATCAGTCCACATTGATTGACCTCCAAAGAAAAGCATGAAGACCGAATGACATTGCGGCTCGCGCGAGTCGCTTCCAGTTTCTTTTTAGTGAGGAAAATGATGAATCGAATTTTGATGTTCTGCATGTTGCTGCTCTGTGGCTTCGCGACCACGGGCTACGCCGAGACGGCCCGCGAAAAACTGTCTCGCCTAATCTGCGAGTACAAGCAGTCCTGCGACGGCGCGGACCGCGCCAAGATTGTCAGCGAGGCCGGCTCGATCAATCCGGCGGACACCTGCGGTGCCGTCTCGCGGTTCATGGTTGAGGTTGCTTCGAGCGATTGTGACCAGCGGGTTGTTCGCGAGGCTCTTGACGAGCTTGGCGACGACGCTCGCAGCAAAAGGTCTCGATGCTATGTCGCGAAGGCTGTGAAGTCCGCAGCCTCGGCACCGGGAGCGTTCGGCGAGTCCGATTCGCGCAAGCGACTCGGTAACAAGGCTGATCGCGAGCGGCGAGAACTTGACAAGCTGCTTTCCAGGTAATTGTCTCCCCTGGAAAACAAGAGAGCGCGTGAAATCTCGATTTCACGCGCTTTTTTTGTCACTGACAACACGTTAAACTTCCTGTTTACACGGAGGTTTCAATGTCGCACCGGGAGAGGGTCGAGTCTGAGCGTCGCGAGATACTCTCGGATCGCTCGCTGAAATCGTTGATCCAATCAAGGATCGAAACGGTTGGCTTGATGAGTTCGCAAACCGACACAATCTGCATTGTCGTCAGCGAGCTTCTTAGGCTCAGGAGGGAATTCGATGAAAAAAGGTGATGACTGCGAAAACGATCATCCCGACGTCGCCAAGCTCGGAGTTGATGGCAACTGTGCCTACGCAATGCTCGGTATCTGCATTGCGACGGACATTGCCGAGTTTGTCGAGATCATTTCCACGGAGCCGCGATTTTCCGAGAAGTGGCTCGCATCCGCAAAGTTCTCGGCCCGCGAGGCACTCAAGAGTCTTCAGCGGCGAGTTTCGCGAGTTCTCGATTGGGAGTTCGATCACACTTTCGATCCAAGGGGCAATCCATGAAATCGCTCGCAGAAGAAATCGCCACAGACTGCATCGACCTTGTTTGCGGCCAGGGCGACAGGCATCCGCAGTACGCGAATTGCTGCCGCTCAACGCAGCGCAAGCTCGACCAGGGCCGTCAACTGCTCGTGGAAGCCGCCAGGCGTGAGGCGAGCCTGCCGCTGCTTTCTCGCCGCCACAACGACCTTCTGATGTACATTGCGGTCATCGTCATTGCGGCAGCATCACTCCTGAACTCGCTACTGATCTATCAAATCAACAAGACGGTGCTCACTCAGAACGAGACGTTTCGCCACATGGACGCGGCATTTGACGAACTGCACCAAGCATACAAGGCAAATCATGCTCAAGTCCGCAGTGAATGAAGTCGAGCAGGAATGCCGGCGTGTCCTTGATCGAATCAAGTCGCTCAAGCGGTCTGATCCGGCACTCAAATCGGATGACCGATGGTACGGCTCCGCCGAAACGGCCGCGCTGCGCCGGGCTTCAATGGACCTGACCAAGTCTCTCGCGAAAATGAGGAAATCATGAGCGCTCGCGGTATCGAAAAATTCGCGGAAGCCATCGCCTACATGCAGGGCGTTCGCATCGACCTGATTGCCAGTGGCTCTGCCGACAACGATCACCAAGACCTCCGGCTCGCGCAACTGCTCCAGCGAGCCAATGACGCCATAAAGAAAGAATTCTGCCAAATTACCCTAATGGACAATCGACATGACACCGGATCGCCTCGCTAATTTGCGCGAACACGCCAAAACGGAACCACCAGGGCACCGGCAAGTCCTCGGAGAGTTACTCGACGAGATCGAGTCGCTTCAGCAGACCCAGGCCCTGCCATGTGAAGTCTGCGGCTGGAACTTCAAATTCCCGGACGAGCCATGCGCGCACTGCGAGAGGGTCTCTCTCCGCAGCGAGGTCTCTCGCCTCAGCCAACTGCTTGAGGCCCCTCCGGTCCTCAAGTCAATGTCGTACACACAAGAAGATGGACTTGAAGTCAATGTCGAGCACTGGGGCGTCAAGATGATTGCGGCCAGCGTGCTCGATACACTGCTCAACGGCCGCGATCCATCAGTCGCCAACTTTGTGACCATGACCATCAATTCCGATATCGGACCACTGGAGGTCACAGTCCGCAAGATGATCGGCTGCCAGAAGACACCGGCCGACAGGATTCACGAACTGGAATCAAACTCAAGACGTCGAGGCTGTGAGCGTCCTGCGGTGTTCTTTTTGTTGGAATCCTGAGTTTCCTCAATCAAGTTTGTTGAACTTCGAGTTTAACTCGCTAGAATTACGTCTCGCTCCAGTATTTTCATTTCCACTCTCAGAAAGGGCTACCAATGTCAGCACTGAACACGAAACACGAGGCTCAAAAGGTCGGGGACGTCTACCACATTGACCCACGCGACATCACCTTGCAGGAAGAAGACCTGCGCGGCCGGAAGTTTCCGCCCAGCAAGACCGACGTGAAGGAGTTGGCCGAGTCGATCATGCGACATGGCCAAGAAGAGGCGGTCAAGTGCCGCCTCGGCGAAGACGGCAAGCCGATCCTGGTGTTCGGCCGCACTCGCTTCGAGGCGGTCATGCTCATCAACACTGAACTTGACCCAAAGAACCCCCGCAAGATCATCGCCCGTATCGTGACTCAGGACGAGAAGTCTGCATTCCTGTCGGCCAATGAAGAGAATAAGCGCCGCAAGGCCACGACGCCGGTTGACGAAGCGTTCAATCATCAGGTCATGCGTGAGCGATTCCAGATGAAGGACGCCGACATTGCCAAAGACTGCGGCGTCTCGGCGGCGTGGGTCAGCAAGCTGCGGAAGATCACGTCTCTCCCGAAAGAAGTCCTCAAGCAAGTTCATGACGGCAACATCACGGTCAGTGACGCCGTGAACATGGCCGACCTTGAAGCGGAAGAAGCCAAGAAGATTGCCGCCAAGGCCGAAGAGACCAACAAGCAGGCCAGTGCCGCCGCTGCGAAAGAGGCTCACGCTTCTGGCAAGAAGGCTGCCGCAACCAAGGCCAGCAAGCGGCCCAGCAAAGAAGCCGCTGCCGAAACGAAAGCGGCAGTGCGCTCCGCTAAGGCCAAGAAAGCCGCCAAGACCGGCGAAGAGGTCGGTGGCGTGTCCTCGCGTTCGGTTCGCGAAATCCGCGCGTTCTACGAATCTCTGGCCGAGACCTACGCCAACAGCGAGCCGATTACCGAGTTCTCGAAGTCGATGGCGAAATACTGCTCTGGCAAGATCAGCGACAAGCAGCTTGAGAACGCGGTCATGAAGCTCGCGCAGAGCGGCCTGAAGTCGGCTCCGCAGAAAGCGGCCCTTGTCGATTGGGAGTAGTCGTCATGTTTTCTCCAGACCAGCTTGTTTTCGTGGCCTGGACGTTCAGAGACTGGAAAACCGGCAGGCCACTCAAGACGGACTATCATCTGGCTCAGTACAACATTGGCAATATCAGGACGTCCTGCGGCATGGTCATCATGTCCAGCGCAGAGCAACCGTCTTACGCCGAACTGACTGAGCCAGATGATTGTAAAATCTGTTCTGTATGCAGTTCGCGGGCACCGGAGTTTTCAAAGGGACATTTCGGTGGACGCAAACTCACATTTCGCAAGTCGTCTGTGAAATTGCAGAAAAAGCAATCGCACGAATCCAACGAAGAGGTCTATCGTGCCAAAGGCAACGCCGAAGACTGGAAGCTCAGTTGATTCAATCAAGCCGGAATCCGTCAACTGCGAATACCTCAACTCCGTTTTCCGCGCATTCGGATTATCATGCGCGGACGTCATTGCCATCATGAAAACTACCTCGCCAAAGAAACCGATACCGGACTTCGGCCTCGAATGGGAGTAGCTATGGAAGCCGCCAATATCATCAACGCACTGGCCGCAGAGATCGGCGAGTGGGCCATCGCCAAGGGTTTTTGGGACGACGAACGCAAGCTCGTTGACCTGCTCGACCGCCACCCGACAATCAGTACCGAAGAGAAAACCGATCTGCGGCTGCGGATCGCCAATCTCGTGACGTCCACCAAGCAAATGTTGGTCGTCACGGAGGGGGCGGAGCTTGTTGAGGGACTTCGTGCCGCTACGGACACCGATCAGCACTGCGGCGAGTTTACAAATGCCGAAGTCGAATGTGCCGACCAGGTCATTCGCCTGCTCGATCTAGCCTACAATCGCGGCTGGCGCATCGGCGAAGCGATCGTCGCCAAGATGGCCGCGAACGAGAAGCGTCCGCATCAACACAACAAGAGCTTTTAGAGATCGAGGATCAGTAGTCAGAACGCTTCGGTTTTTGGGACCGCGATAAACGAAAGACATTCGATGACAGGCACGGCGACGATCAACGACAAACTCGCGGTTCCCAAAGAACCGATTGTTCTGCCGTGGCCGTGCGAGAATTCTGAGAAAAAGTTCGTGGAATGGTCGGCCGTGATGTATGAGGCCGGTGCCAACTTCGCGGCGATGTTAAACGACGATCCGGTTGTCGCGAGCGTGATAAGCGGGCGTCATCGTGGAACAGTTTCGTTGACCGGCAAGCGGACAATTCTCGCTTCGCGGAAGCATGTGAAGCGACGAATGACGCGACGGTTAATTAGAGCCTACGGGAAGTTTCGATTTGAGATGCGCGCCCTGAGCGACAGGACTGTTGATAGGATCGAGAACGACTTTTTAAGAAATGTGATGCGATGACGACGACAGCAACGAGACAAGGAGAACTTCAGAAAAACGACAATCACCGTTGGGAGATTGCCATTCGTGGTGAAGAGTACCCGCTTGAGTTGAGCTGCGGCTCGGTGATCGAAGTGAAGATCGACGGGCATTGGATCAGGACCAGCATCGAGCACGGCAGCGACTGTGGCTACTACGCGACGAAACGCGGCATTCGGCTTTGTCACGGACTGATCGCGAGGATTCCAGAGTAGGCAGAACGCTTCCGTACAACGGCGGCGCATTTGAAGAAAGAGATTCATGAACAAGACAGACACACAAACTGCGACAGGCTCGCCGTCCGTTGATACGGATTGTTCTGGTGCGTTCGCTGTCGAGGCGTTGGTGGCCGAGAGGGAGCGGGCACGGGCTGCCATTCGATTCACGTTGGCCAGCGACGACTACAACTTCGACTTGGTGGAGGCGATTGAATCACTCGTAGCCACATTGAACGACGAAGAGGACGGACACGCGGAGACGCTGGCATTGTTGAAGCTGCGAGAAGCGGAAATCTCCAGACTGATCGCGGTGGTTAATGACGGAATGAAGCTATTCAAAGAAGCTGACGAGGAGCGATTGCAGGGAACGCACGACGCGCAAGCTGAAGCCGTGAGGTGGAAGGCTGACGACGATATGTATGGCTGGAACTTCCACATGGGGATGGCGAGCGGGATGACTCAGGCAAGCATCTTCTTTTATCGAGTGTGGCGGCATCTCAAGAATGGTATTGAAGCCACCAAGTAGTCACCAGAACGCTCCGCATTTGATGGACATGGATGTCTCAGCAACACGCGGTTGTTCAAAATGTATTTGATGAAACGTGGTCGGCTCACCGGCCGAAAGGTCGAGACCTGGAACCCCGATGTGAGCTAGGGGAACCCTCAAGTGGGCACGAGTCGAGTGGGAGGTAGTTTAGAGGTTTGATTTCCAAGCAGCCCATGTGCAGAACCTCTGAGTCGGTGAGAGACCGACGCTTTTTAAGGACGTATCGGAGCGATCTTGAAATACGCAATGACCAAGAGCAATCACGTCGTCACCTTCGGGCGAGTCCGCAAAGACGGCTCTGTAGACTGCGATGTGATTCTCTGGTCAACAAAGAAAAAGGCATTCGTTAAAACTGAATCAAGAGCTGAGTACCTCGACGAACTCACGATACTCTCAGGGCCGGAACTCAAAGAGGCGCTGGCTGTCGAGCGCAGGGACGCCGAGTCAATCGCAGATGCAGAGGCAGAAGAATTTCTGAGGGACTTTTCACTCTAGGGAGATATCATGTTTCTCGCGATCCGAGACCACATCGTCAATGTCGATCACATTATTGCAATCATGAAAGACGGGTTCGTCTTAGAGAGATTCACAGTCGTCCTTTCAGGAAAAGCTGAGTCGATTCCGCTGAGTCTCAAGGATCGCGATGAGTTGATTTGGAATCTCTCTATCAATCACCTGACGCTGCTTCACAAGATTGATCGCGAGAAAGAGGACGCAGAATGCACCCAGCTACAGCAAGAACCACTGAATTACGACACGTCACCAGCGACCGCGACCGAATCCCGGCCGTAATCCATCAGTGCTCACTCTGCGGTCACTCCTGGATTCCGCGCGGATGGGTCACGACGTACTGTCCGTCGTGCCTTTCAACTGGCGTAAAGGTTTGGCTTGAAAATGAATTGGAGATCAGTTGCATGTCGGAGTCCGATGTCGCCAGACACAGCACCAAGGGTAAGCCGCGCGCCATTTGCATTGGCGGCAAAGTTCTCAAGCTCTCGTCGGAGCCGAACCAGCCGATCATTGATGTTAAGCAACTGCCACCGATCAGCGCGGTTTGCTTGCAACTCGCGACCATCAATCGCTTCAACGGTGCGACCACGGAGCCGTACTCAGTGGCGCAGCACTCTTGCTTTGTGGCTTCTCTGATTTTCGCGACACGTCCCGACCTTGAGCTTCCGGCGCTGCTGCATGATCTCCCGGAAATTGTTTACGGCGACATCGTCACGGGCGTCAAGCACAGCGTCGGCATGGTCCTGACGCGATTCACCGAGCAGATCGACAACCTTGTCCTGAATCACTACCTGGGACGATTCGGCTTCAGGTATCCATTGCCGGAAGCGGACCACGCGGCCATCAAGACGGCCGACGAGTTCGCGTTGGTCTACGAAGCTCAGTCCCTGCTGCCGGTCGGCTCACGTCCATCAGACTCGCCTGAGAACTGGCCAGCAACTCCACAGGAGATACAATCGCCGTTCGTGTGCCAGCCTCGGCAAGAAGCCTGCCAGAACATGATTGATCGAATCAAGCTCGCCATCTCCAGGGTTCCCAAATGAGAATCGCGACTCGTGAAGACGACTTCGACTGGACGCCAGCCAGGAACATGAAGCAGGCCGTCACTATCCTTTCGTCGCATCGCGGCGGAATCCGCTTTATTGAAACCGAACTCGGCATCGGCGTCGTCGCAACGCTCTCGATTGTTGCGTGTCCCGCCTGCTGCAAAGTTGTCGGCGAGCAGACAGCGACAGCCATTGACCCATCCTGTTCACTGACGATCAAGCGACTGGCAGTCATCGCCGTCAATCAGGCACTTTGCAAAATCCGAGAAGTCTACCGCGAAATTGAACGAGGCGCTCCATGCTCGAACTGATCTCTGACCGCGACAAGGTTTCACTCACGAACGCCGTCTTTAAGCGATTCAGTCTGCTGATCAAGCAGGCTCAGCGACGAGGCAAAGTCCTTGACGTCTCGCCATCGACACACAAGGCGCTCAATCTGTACAACCAGATGCGCCTGCGGTACATGCGAGGCGAAATTCCTATGACGCACACGCGGCAGGAGGCTGCGGCAGAACAAGAAGTCTGCCAGTGGCTCGTCAGTGAGTGGAAGCGGATCACCAGCTAGGGACGCGCGATGCCAACTGCTAAGGGAGTATTGATCGGACTGCACCCCATGCAGGCGAAGTTCGTCGCATCCAAGGCACTGCGCAAGGGATTCTGTGCCGGTCGCGGAGCCGGAAAGAGCTTCATCGCATCCTACGACTTGCTGAAGCGCGGCAAGCCCGATCGCCTCTACATGGTCGTCTCCAATAGCTATCCGGTCCTCAAGGACTCCACGTTCCGGTCCTTCATGCAGGTCGGCACCGAGATGAACCGCATCCTCAAGTACCGTGGCGCTGGCGGAAACCTGTGGGCCAAGATCGCGACGTTCGATCCAGATTCCATGCCGTCCTACGGCAGCGCAGAGGTCATCTTCCGCACGGCGTCCGACCCCGACAAGTTGCGCGGCCCGAACCTTTCTGGCGTCTGGTTCGACGAAGCCTCGACCATCAAGCGTGAAGCCTTCGAGATTGCCACGGCAACGCTACGCGAAGGCGGCGAGGCCGGCTGGATCGACCTGACGTTCACTCCGAAGGGCAAGTCGCACTGGACTTACGACGTCTTTTACGACAAGCACGGCAAGCTGTGGCACCACACGGAAGTCTTCTTCGCCAAGCAGTCCGATAACCCCATGCTCAGCGAGGTCTTTCTTGAGTTAATGCGGCAGCAGTTCCCGGAAGGGTCGCGGCTGGCCCGCCAGGAAATCGGCGGTGAGTTCGTCAACTACGAGGGAATGCTCTTTCGCCGGGAATGGTTCGACATTGTGCGCGAAGTGCCGAGCGAAGCCTTCCGCATTCGGTATTGGGACAAGGCTGCGACCGCCGGGCAGGTCAATCCAGACGCCTGCTTCACGGTCGGCACGCTCATGGCCAGGACGCTTGACGGCAAGTTCTACGTCGAGGACGTCGTGCGCGGGCAGTGGTCGTGGGCCGACCGCAACAAGGTCATCCGCCAGACGGCGGAGATTGACCGCTCAAAATACGGCAACACCGTCACAGTCTGGATCGAAATGGAGCCCGGCTCAGGCGGCAAGGAGTCTGCGGAAATTAGTGTCGCTGAGCTTGCTGGCTTTCCGGTATTTCTTGACAAGCCGCGTGAGGACAAAACCACACGCGCGCTGGCGATGTCCTCGCAGGCAGAAGTCGGAAACGTAAAGCTCAAAGGGGCGGTCTGGAACGAAGATTTCCTGAATGAAGTCCAGTCTTTCCCGGAGGGGCTCTACAAAGATCAGGTTGACTCGGCCTGCGGAGCACTCAACAAGCTCGCCCTGAACGGCGTCGCCTCGCGTGGCGTCGAATCGCTGCTCGTCTACCCATTTGCTCCAGACAAGCAGAAGAGCTACATTGACTCCATCAACATTCAGAAGTTCGAGCCCAGTGACCATCGGACGAGTTCAACCGCCGATCTCTTGAACTACCTGACACGAAGAATTTCCTAGTCGCAGTTAGGGACTCCAATGCGATTTTTGACGGGCCTGCTTGATTCAATCAATCGTTTTCGTGAAAGCTCACGCATTCGCATCTTGGAGTCCGAGGTCAAGCGGCTGTCCGAGAAGAACTCCGAGCTTGCCCTTGAAATTCGCCTCCGCGAAGAGGAAAACAAGGTCAATCAGCTTGCGATCGACCAGCTTCGTATCGTCATCGAGCGCGACCGCGAGCGGGTACAGGCTGAATCCGCAATTGCCACTTACCAAGCCGCCCGACTAGGAGTCCTGAAAGATGACCACGGCACTCGATAAGTCCAGCAGCTTCACCAAAGGCTTTACTGGCTCCGTGCGGTCCACGGCGCTCTCTTCGTCCGGCGGTCGCAGGTCGGAAGTTTCCGGCATCTTCAATTCTGGCGGCAACTTCTCGTCGCTGTTTGGTGCCAACGAGGCGAACTCCGACTACGAAAAGTTCACCGGCTGGTCTTACGTTGCCATCAACGCCATCGCCAAGCGAGCCGCGCGACAGAATCCGCGCATGGCCCGCTCGGAAGCCAGCGTCGATAAGTCAACAACCTTTGTGAAGTCGTACAACTCGAAGATCGCTGGCGGCAGCCGCGTGCTGAAATCTCACGAGCGGTTTCAGATATTCCGAAACCGACACACTCCGCCGCACATCAAGGGGCATTCCGACAACCAGAGCATCGTGATGATTGATCAGCACTCGCTGCTTGATTCAATCATGCACCCCAACGACATCATGACCAAGTGGTCGCTGTTCTATGTGACGGTGGCCTCGCTGGAACTCACGGGCCGAGCCTACTGGTGGTTCTACAGGTCCGAGAAACAGGACATCTACATCTGGCCGATCCCGTCCAGTTGGGTGTCACCGATTTCCGACGCTGGCGGCGTCCACCGTGCCTACAAGGTCATGCCGCCGAACTCGGCCCGCGCCTTCGAGATCGACGCCTCGGAAATTGCCCCATTCCGCCTGCCGGACCCGGCGAACCCCACGCAGTCCATCAGCCCGCTGCGCACGCAAATGCAGTCCGTTGAACTCGACGGCCTCATTCAGACGGCACAAACCGTCTCAATGAAGCAGGGAATTTTTCCGGGCGTCATTCTGAAAACTGGCCGGCTGCCGGACATGCCCGGTGGCATTCATGGCCAGCGGCCCGTGCTCACGCCGGACCAGCGGCGCGACATTGCG
>Ga0222712_10006752_pt1 | contig 11268 bp, 11 predicted proteins | sample C33_657DmetaG_FD_165043 | JGI IMG/M metagenome (GOLD analysis project Ga0222712, IMG submission 165043) | Estuarine water microbial communities from San Francisco Bay, California, United States - C33_657D | ecosystem: Environmental > Aquatic > Marine > Unclassified | place: USA: California... | reverse complement strand
TACGGCGATAGTTGCGTAGATCTCTTGGAACTTACTGGGACAACAGGATCGGAGGTTCGCAATGAGTGATCGAGTGGCGCTCTATCCGGGCAGTTTCGATCCGGTGACGTTTGGGCATATTGACCTGATCCGCCGCAGTCTGGTCATAGCAGACCGACTGGTGGTTGCAATCCTGCCGAACTCAGACAAAGAGGCACTCCTCACCCTCGAAGAGCGCACCGCACTGTTGCGGAACGTGATTGAAGCTGAGCTCGGCGCTGCGAGCGCTCGAGTGCAGATCCTCTCGGCGGAAAACCTGGCTGTTCGTGTGGCTGCGGAGGCGGGGGCAACCCTGATCATTCGTGGTCTGCGCGCCGGCTCCGACTTTGAAGCCGAGCTTCGCATGGCGCACGCGAATCGGTTGCTGGCGCCCGAAATTGAAACCGCCTTCTTGATGACGGCACCGGAACACGCCTCAACCTCGAGCCGGCTCGTTCGCGAAGTGGCGCGCTATGGCGGGCCGCTCGATCGCCTTGTACCTGCTGCGGTCGTGCCAGTTCTCACCGCTGCTGCGCGACGCCGAGCGTCGAAGGAGTAGCTCGTGGAGAGCGAATTGGCGGCACTGCCGCCGCCCCGCTATCTCGTCGACCTATCACCTCTGCTCGCCGAAACGTCGGGGGGCAGTTTCATACTTGAACCGTTCACCGTTGAGGATCGACTCGACGACGAACTCTTTAAAGCGGCGGTGCAGGTTCGAATCGACCGAACAAATCGCGGAGTACGCATCGTCGGATCTGTGCGAGGGAGTCAGGAAGGGCTCTGCGGGCGCTGCCTCGCCCCTGCCGCTGCGCAACTTGACACCTCCGTTGACGAAGAGGCACTTGAGGAACGGCATGCAACAGAGGGGGCTCTCCTGATCGGAAAAGGGAACAGCGTTGATGTAGGTCGATTGGCCTTGGAGGCACTCGACCTCTCCCGTCGCCTGGTGCTGCTCTGTACGCCGCCCTGCCCAGAGCGCTGCGGTCTCTGCGGGGCGAACCACCCCGCCAGCGACTGCCCAGAGCGGGGGCTGGACCCTCGTTTGGCTGGCCTAGCCGCCCTCCTCCCCCCTGAAGGGGACGAAGGCGCGCCGATCGGGTAGGATTCCCCTCCAAGGCGCGCCCAGTCGGGCGCCAGCGAGCGAGGTCAAAAAACATGGGCGTACCAAAGCGGAAGAAGTCGCACGCACGTCAGGGTGACCGACGTTCGCACCATGCCTTGACGCTTCCATCCATGGATCGCTGCCCACAGTGCAACGCCGTGAAGCGTGCGCACCATGCCTGCCTCGAGTGCGGAACCTATCGCGGCCGCGAGGTCATCCGCCGACCTGCGCCGGACGCGGACGTCGCCGACGCCTAACACGCAATGAGCGCGTCGGGCGGCTCCGTCCGCCTCGCCCTCGATGCGATGGGTGGCGACCACGGTCCCACCGAGGTTGTCCCAGGTGGCCTGCGCTGGGCCAAGGAGAATCCCAACGACCATCTGACGCTCGTCGGTGACGAGCAGGTCATTCGTGCGATTGCTGGCGGCGAACTCCCAGCGAACGTCTCCATTGTTCATGGACCAGGCGTGATCACCATGGAGGAGAATCCAGCGATCGCTGTACGCGAGCGCAAGGATGCATCAATGGTTGTTGCGGCCACACTGGTACGCGACAAACTCTCCGATGCGGTCGTCACCGCTGGGCACACCGGCGCGGGTATGGCTGCGGGAGTGTTGATCATCGGCCGCATTAAGGGGGTGATTCGCCCAGCCATTGCGGTGCAATTCCTCTTGCGCGAGAAGCCACTGCTGCTGCTCGATGTTGGTGCAAACCCAGATTCGACCCCAGAGAATCTCTATCAGTACGCGCATATGGGCCAGATCTTTTCTGAGCGAGTCCTTGGCGTCGTCAATCCGCGTGTCGCACTCCTCTCCATCGGCGAAGAGAAGGGTAAGGGTGACATGCGCATACAGCGCGCCACCGAGCTTCTTGACCAGTCGTCGCTGAACTTCACCGGGAATGTGGAGGGACGGCACCTCGCCGCGGATGAGGCCGATGTTGTCGTTTGCGACGCGGTGCTCGGTAACGTTGCGATCAAACTCGTGGAGGGCGTAACAACCACCATCACCGATATGTTCCGCGCAGAGTTTCGTCGCCTCCCATTCGGCCCGATCGCTGCGCTGCTGATGCGTGGCTCCATTACTCGCATCCGTACCCAGCTTGACTACGAGCGAGTTGGTGCGGCGATTCTCTTGGGAGTTCAGGGGACCGTCGCCATTACCCATGGTCGTGCCCGTTCTCGAATGGTCTACTTCGCGTGCGCAACGGCGGCACGCGCGGTTCGGGAGCGGGTCACTGAACAGATCACTTCGTCGATCGCGGAGAACACCATTGCCGCCCCCGACGGTCTCCCCGTCGGGCCGGCGTAAGGTGGCAACGAGGCGAGCCCCAGCTGCGCCTAAGGATGCAGCGGCGCGCGCTCACACAGCGGGTCGACGTGATGCACTGACCGCTCTCTATGAGTCGGACTTTGGGATACGCACCGCGTTGGCGGTGCTTGAGCGACGGGTTGCTTCGGGCGACGTGACCGCGGAGACCCTCATCTGGTCTCGGCCGTTGCTGGAGGTTGTCGAGGCAAATCGCCCACAGATTGATGCCGCGATAGAGCGCTTCGCCCCCACCTTCCCCCTTGCAACCATGGCCAGAATTGACCGTTCCCTCCTTCGGTGTGGCCTAGGGGAGGTGATACACTCCCGCACGGCGGCGCCGACCGAGGCGATCGCTGCGTGGACCGCACTCGCCCGCACGTATAGCGGCGAACCGGCCCGCAAACTGGTCAACGGCGTACTCGGCACCGCGCACCGCGAGGTTGCCGCCACGGCGGAGAGAGACGGAGGGAGTAACTCATGAGCGACAAGGGTCAGATCTTCCAGGAGCTCCAGAGCTACATCGTTGAGCAGCTCGGTGTTGAGAAGGAGAAGGTGACCGCAGAGGCTGCCTTTATCGAAGACCTCAATGCAGACTCACTCGACCTTGTTGAGTTCGCAATGGGTCTCGAGGAGAAGTTCGGCGTAACGATTGCTGACGAAGAGCTCGGCAAGATCAAGACGGTACAAGACGCCGTTGACGCCATCGCCGAGAAGAAGGGCTGAGATGGGGCGGCCCCTTGGCCGCCGGCGTGAGGTGCGAACCTTGCGCAGTGCAGCCATAGGGGCGTGCCACCACTCCGCACAATGACGCTCGTAGTGGCGCCACTTTCGATGACCCCAGCGCAACGTGAACGTCTCAACATCCCGGCGGGAGGCGAGGCACTCGTCGAGCTGGCGCTAACGCACCCATCGCGCCGCCACCAAGAGGGGGCTGCCGCGGATAACGAGCGCCTCGAGTTCCTGGGCGATGCCATTCTTGGTGCAGTGGTTGCCTCGCGTCTCTATGCCGATGACAGCACAGCGGAGGAGGGGGACCTCTCCGAACGCCGAGCCGCGGTCGTTTCGCGTGCAGCACTTGCGGAGGTTGCCCAGCGCATTGGTATCGATGAGGTCTTGCTACTCGGTGAGGGCGAGGCATCGCGCGGTGGCGCACGCCGCCCTGCGGCACTCGCCGCAGCATTTGAGGCGTTGATCGGCGCGATTTACCTGAACCACGGCTTCGCCGCCGCCGCCACATTTATTGAAGGGCATATGGGCGCCGAGCTCGCTGCGCCTCGCGCGGCGCTCGGCAAAGGAATCAAGACCCTTTTGCAAGAGTGGACCCAGGCGCGCAATGGTTCGCTGCCGCGATATGACGTCGTCGCCACCACCGGCCCCGAGCACGATCGCACCTACGAATGCGTCGTACGGGTAGACGGCAGCGAGGTAGCACGCGGTTCAGGACCAAGTCGTCGCGCCGCTGAGGCCGCCGCCGCCGAAGCCGCGATTGACCTGCTTGGAATTACTGCGGGAGGTGCACGGTGAGCCGACTTCGTCTCCGCGAAGTACGCCTCAGCGGATTCAAGACGTTCGCCGACAAGACGACGATCGCCTTTACCCCAGGGATCACCGCCATCGTTGGACCAAACGGGAGCGGAAAATCGAACGTGGTTGATGCCCTGCGCTGGGCGCTCGGCGAGGCCGGCCGCGGTATTCGTTCGAAGCGTGTGGACGAGGTTATCTTCGCGGGATCCGAGAAGCGCCGCCCGCTCGGCCTTGCCGAGGTATCGCTCTCCATTGCCAACGACGACGGGCTCTTCGACCTCCCGTTCACCGAAATCGAAATCGCTCGCCGCGCCGATCGCGGCGGCGGTCAGGAGTATCTGCTCAATCGCGAGAAGATCCGACTACGTGATCTCAACGAGCTCCTTGACGGTGCGGGTCTGGCAGAGAATGGCCTCCTCTTTATTGGTCAAGGAGCCGTTGACCAGGCGCTGAGCCTGAAGGCAGAAGAGCGTCGTGCGCTCGTGGAAGAGTTTGCGGGCACCGCGCGCCATGAGCGACGCCGTGCTCGGGCCGAGGCCGAGATGAAAGAGGCGATTGACAATCGTGCTCGTGTGGAGGAGATCCTTGGCACGCTGCGCCCACAAGAACGTCGCCTTGCCTCGCTTGCCAAGCAGGAGGCGGGTAGAGAGGAACTGCTTGCCGAAGCGGTCGAGCGGATTGCCGCGCTTGGTGCTGCGCGTGGCGCATGGATTGCGTCGCGTCGAGTGCGAATCGGCGGTCAACTATCAACAGTTACTGGCGAATTGCACTCTATTCGCGAACAACTACGGACTGCCGACGATGAGGCGCATCGTCGTCGTGAACGTTTGGGGATCGCTCGCACTGAACTAGATGTGGCACGTCGTGCCCTTGAAGCGGCGCGCGAGGCGCGTGAAGCAGCCGAACGGTCGCACGCGCGCGTCGACGCCGAGTCTTCAGCGCTAGCGCGAGACGTTGAGCGCATCGCGTCTGAGGTCGCTGTCGCGGAGGCAGAAATTGCTTCAGTGGAAGCGCTGCGTGCCGCTGCAGCGCCTCCTGTCGATGCAGAGGCAGTGGCGGCACTGGAAATCTTGGACGCCGACCTCTCTTCGGCTCGGCGCGAACTCGAAGCGCTGACCGATGGCGGTGGAGCGGGGAGCAGTGACTCTGCCGTGCGTGCGCAGCGATCCCGAGAAGTGGAACGCGCAGATGTCGCGGCCCGCCTTGATCGACTCCAAGCTGAACGGACCGCAGTTGCTGCAGATGGCTCGAACGAGGATCCGTCTGCAGCGGAGAACACGCTCATTCTTGCTGCGACCGCTGCCAGCGACGCTGCCGCACGCCTTGCCGCAGCATCACGTGAACTTGTCGAAGCCGAGACCGCCGCCGCAGCCGCTCGTGCAACCGCCGGCGAGAGCGAGCGTGCGGCTCGTGCCGCAGAGGCAGAAGCAGCGTCGCTTTCAGGCCGACTTGCCGCACTGGAAACGCGCCGTGCCGCACTACAAGAGCGTGCTCTCGCTAAGGCGGCTAATGCGATCGGTGGGCGCAGTTTGCTCGCCGGTGTCGAACTTCGTGAAGAGGGGCGCACAGCGGTTCTCGCCGCCCTAGGTGCGCTGGCTCGAGGATTCGTTGTGGATCAGCGTGGTGCAAGCCTGCTCGATGATGAACAAGGGGCACTCCTCATTGACGGGGCAGACCCGATTGGCGCAATCACACACCCAACACTTCCTTCGCTGAGCAGTGAGATCCTGAGTGATCCAGATGGTCTGCTCGGACGTCTCCTCGCCAGTGTGGTTGTTGCTCCAAGCGTTGCTGCTGCGCTGAGCGCCCTTGTTGATCTTCCGCTCGGCGGCACGATCGTGACGAGAGCGGGTGCGGTGGTGCGACATGGTGGTGTCGTCATTCGCGAGACAGAGCCAGATGATGCCCTCGTAGATTCCGAGATCAGTCGAGCCGCTGCCGCAACGGAGCGACTCCGCGCCACGTCATCGTCACTGCGCAACGAAGCCATTGTGGCGGCAGGCGCCCTCACATCAGCGGAGACGCGCCTCACACAGGCTCGTGGCGCCGAGGTCAGCACGCGTGCATCGCTCCGCGCTGCTGAGTCTGCACGGGCCGAAGCGGAGCGTCGTCGCGACGCTGTCCGTCGAAGCACCTCGGATCGTGCAGAGCGCATTGCGCGATTAGATGCTGCGGTCACCGCAGCCCAGGCACGTCTGAATGAGATCGCACTCACCCCCGAGCAGGCCGTAGCCACGGATGCCGCGACGCAGTGGCGCACCCGAGTTGAAGAGCTGACCGCTCGCCGCGCCGATCTGGCCGCCGCAGTTGAAGCGGATCGTGCGGCACTGCGAACTTGGGAGTTGGCGCGGGCGCGCGGCGACGCCACCGTCGCCGGTGCCTCAGCCCGAATAACTCGGGCCGCTGAGGAGCGCGGTGCACTGGAGACGCGCGTAGCAAACCTCCGCGCTCAACTTGCCGAGCAGTCTGGCCTCGCCGCCGCAGCGCGCGCCGCCGCAGCCCAGCGTGAGGAGAGTGTTCAGGTAAAGGCTGCGCTACAAGTTGAGATTGAGAGTGAGATTGCCACGGATGAGGAGGCGAAGCGAAACTTACGTGCCCGTGAGCAGCAACTTGATGAAGCCCTCCGCCCACTTGAACGCGATGCGCAGGCTGTTGAATTTGAGCGTGAGAGGTTCATTGAAGAGTTGAGTGGTGACCTTGCTGCCTTTGGTCGACGTCTCTCTGAAGACGCTCGATTGGCCGTTGGAATCCCTGATGAACTTCGTACCGCAGCACCAACAAATGATGCCGAGACTCCCACCGACGGCGAAACCGCAGCGCGTGAGGGGCTCGCTCGTCAACAGGCCGCTGCTCTCTCTCGCTACTGGGAGGGTCAGCACGCCGCATCTGACCCAGCATCAATTGTAGCCCCCGACCCCGAAGAGTTGCGCGCATTGGAGCGGCTGCGACGCAAGATCGGTCCACTTGAAGCGGGTGGCGCCAGTGTTGTAATTGAGCATCAAGAACTGCGGGCTCGACTCGAATCCTTGGAGGTCCAGACGCGCGATCTTGACGGTGCAATTGAAAAGGCTGCGACACTGATGCGAGAGCTTGATCAGCTGGTGGAGTCCACCTTCACGGAGCAGTTCGCCGCGCTACAAACGACCTTCGCCGCCAACTTCCAGCTCCTCTTCGGTGGTGGAGATGCGCAGCTCCGTCTTGCCGATGAGGGCGACTCCCGCCGCCCCGGCATTGAAATCGATGCACGCCCGCCACTGAAGCGTCGCCAGCAGCTCTCGCTCCTCTCGGGCGGAGAGCGCGCGCTCACCGGCGTAGCACTCCTCCTCGGCATGTTGGCGGTGCGACCACTCCCATTTGTTGTGCTCGACGAGGTTGATGCCGCACTCGACGAGGCGAATGTCACACGTTTCGGCGATGCGATTCGCGAACTGAGCGAGCGCACGCAAGTTGTTGTGATCACGCATAACCGCGGTACTGTCGAAGTGGCCGACAGCCTCTGGGGCGTCACGGTCGGCGAGGATGCAGCAAGCCGCGTCTTCGGGCTGCGACTCGATGAGGCGAAGCGCATCGCTGATCAGGCGCGCGCGGAGCGCGAGGCGGCGCGTTGAAACTTGCCTTCTGGCGAAAGAGTTCCCCCGACGATGAGAAGCGCGTGGCCGAAGCCACCACCCCAGCCTCCAACCCGCTCGCAAAAGTGCTCCGTCGATTCACTGCGCCAGAGCCAGATTGGCGAGAGATTGAGGAGGCGCTCCTCGCGAGCGACGTAGGGCTCGTTGCCACCACTGCTCTCATTCAAGCGGCGCGCGCTGGCGATGGCGCGAGCGGGCGGGCTCGAGTTCGAGCGGCAGCGCTGAATCTCCTCGGTGAGGATTTAGACACTGGGCACGATGAGGCTGATGTGGTCCTACTCGTCGGGGTCAATGGGGTGGGGAAGACCACCACCGCCGCCAAACTGGCGAGTCGAGCCAAAGGTGCTGGACTCTCGCCTCTACTCGTCGCGGCCGATACCTTCCGCGCAGCTGCGATCGATCAGCTCCGTACGCTCGGCGTGCGTGAGGGTGTTGAAGTGGTCGAGGGGCGTCCAGGTGGAGACCCCGCAGCCGCAATCCACGATGCGCTCACGCTTGCCGCCGCGCGTGACTACAGTCCCGTGATCATCGATACCGCCGGCCGCATGCAGACACGGAGCGGGCTGATGGACGAACTTGCAAAGATTCGACGCGTGGTGGCGAAGGTCGCACCTACGAGCACCGTCGAAGTACTGCTGGTGCTAGATGGCACCGCTGGACAGAACGGTCTTGCGCAAGCACGTGGGTTTGATACGTCGGCGGGGATTGATGGCATCGTTCTGACGAAGCTCGACAGCGGCGCGCGCGGCGGGGTGGCGTTGGCGGTCCGTCGTGAACTAGGCCTACCGATCCGCTGGATCGGAACGGGCGAGAGAGCGACCGATCTCGTGCCGTTCGCCCCAGAAGCCTTTGTCGACGGGTTACTCGGCGCGCCTCCGGTCTCCTGACGCCGGAATCTGCGTGATCGACTGGATTCTCCCCAGTCGGGAGACGGCAACGAAGAGCCCGACGGCGATAGATGCGCCACCACCCACAAGTAGTGCAACGCCGCTGCCAGCAACGGAGCTGCCGATCAGGCCGCCGACGATAATCCCGAGGAGGCGGCCGAGAATCCCGACACCATCGTTAGCGGCATTGGCCCGGCCCTGGTAATTAGCTGGCAGTACTCGCCCACGAATTGCCGCCTGGTTGGCTTCCCAGACAGTTTCGAATCCGTCGCTGAGCAGTTGGTGGCCAATCAGCATGGCGATCCCTACCGCTGTTGCCCCGGGCGCAAGTGGCACAAGGATGAGACCGAATCCGACGATCACCAAACTCACGGAGATTGCACGCCCAACACCCAGCAGCTTAGAGATCCGTTCAGTAAGCACGCCCCCAAGGAGAGCGGCGATACCGCCCGTAGCGATGACAAAGCCGATTGTTTCGGGTCCTAGTCCAAGGCCATTGGTGACGAAGAGCAGGTACGAAGAACGGAAGAGCCCAAAATAGAGACCGATCACAAAGGTTGAGATAAGCAGTGGTCGCATGATTACCACGGACCAGGTTGCCTTCAGCCCATCGGAGAGTTCGCGACGGAAGCTTGCCCTGGCCGAGACCGATGGCAACTTTGGCTCGGCAACGCGAAGGAACCCAATCAGAAGCGCTGATGCGACGTAGGTGAGTGCGTCAATGCCTATAGCTGCTGGGCCTCCAAACGCGCCAACGAGGAGTCCGGCAGAGCCGAAGCCGAAGAACTCCGCGGCACCTCGGATTCCCAACGTTCGGGCTAATACGGCTCGAAGTGCCGAAGAGTTGACCAGCCCAGCAAAATAGCTCCGTTCGGCGATATCAAAAGTTGTTGCACACATGCCGCAAAGTGCGCTGACTGCGATCAGATGGGGAAGGGTGACGCCACCGAAAACCGTGGCGGCGAGTGGAATGGTGCCCAGGAGGATCGCGCGCAACAGGTCGGTTGCGATGAGGACGGGCTTGCGTGGGAGTCGATCAATCCACACCCCCGCGAATTGGCTCACCAGCGCCCCAGCCACAAGATCGACTGCGGCGAGCGCGGCGGCCTCGGCCGCGTTGATGCCGAGACCGATGATGGCGAGGAGGGGGAGTGCTGCGCGGGTGATGAATGAGCCGTAGGTTGAGATGGCCTGTGCGCTGATCAACACGTTGACGTCGCTGCGCACGAGGGGAGGTAGGTCTCGGAGTCCGACCCGCCCCGTTTGGGTTGGTTTTTGAGTTGCCATCGCGCGAGCGTACACTCTAAGCATGTTTGACGCGCTCGGTAGCAGTCTTCGGGCCTCACTTCGCCGCTTAACGGGGAGTGGGCGAATCAGTGCCGCCGACCTTGAGGCGGGTCTCGCTGAAATTCGCACCTCTCTGATCAGTGCAGATGTCGCAATGCCCGTCGTCGCGCAGTTGCTGGACCGCATTGCTGATCGAGCGCGAGTGAGTGAGATTGTTGGTGGGCTTGGCGCGGGGGAGCGCATGCTAGGGATCCTTCACAGTGCGCTTACTGAAACGCTGGGAGGATCGGGCCGCGAACTTGATTTGCGCGAACGACCGGCAACCATCCTCTTGCTCGGCGTGCAAGGTGCCGGTAAGACCACCACTGCGGCCAAGCTTGCCTACCGCCTGTCGAAAGATGGCCGACGTCCGATGCTCGTTGCTGCAGATCCACGACGCCCAGCGGCAGCGGAACAACTCGCCACTTTGGCTGCCGCTATCAAGGTGCCAATGCACCGGGAACCGATTGGTACGCCGGTGGCCGACATCGGCACGCGCGCTATCGCGGCGGCTCGTCGCCTCGGTCTCGATGTCGTCATCATCGACAGCTCTGGACGTACCACCCTCGACGGCGAGCTCCTCGAAGAGTTGCGCGACCTGCGCAATGCTACGAAGCCGCGCGAGCGACTTCTCGTGCTCGATGCGGCGACGGGTCAGTCCGCTCTGACAATCGCTGAAGGATTCCAATCGGTGGCCGAGCCAACTGGGCTGATTCTCTCCAAGTTGGATGGTGACGCACGTGGCGGTGCGGCACTATCGATTGCCGGAGGCGCAGGTATCCCCGTGGTTTACGTGGGCACCGGTGAGCGATCTGATGCTCTGGAGCGATTCCACCCCGAGCGCATTGCTAATCGCATTCTCGACATGGGTGACCTTGCAACATTGGCGGAGCGCGTTCGCGACGCTGAGATTGGGCCAGCAGCTGGGCCGGATGCTGAGGTGCGTGCGAAGGCTGCCGAGGCTCGCGCACTCCGTGGCGGAATGACCTTCGACGATCTCCTGGGTCAGCTTCGCCAAATGTCGTCGCTTGGGCCGATCGGGCAAGTGGTCAAGATGATCCCCGGAATGGGCGGTATGGCCGAGCAAGCCGAGGCCGCCGTCGCCAGTGGTGAACTGAAGCGCACCGAGGCGATCATCCTCTCGATGACCCCCGCCGAGCGACGCGACCCCGCCCTCTTGACCCTGCCACGTCGCCGACGCATTGCTGCAGGGGCTGGACGAGCCGTCGAGGAGGTCAATCGGCTCGTTAAGCGGCTCGAGGAGATGCGCACCCTGATGCGACGCGCCGGGGGCGGTGACCCAAGTCGTCTGATGGGCGGCGGGGCGGGCCTCCGCGGCAAGCACGCGGGTGGGCATATCCCCCCGAAGGCGGCGAAGCGCGAGAAGCGTGCGAAAAAGGGTGGCAAACGGCGCTAGCCCACGGGGAGAGATGCGCTCGAGCCGCTGAGCGGCTAGGATTCTCGGACTGACC
>Ga0222712_10006751_pt1 | contig 11269 bp, 11 predicted proteins | sample C33_657DmetaG_FD_165043 | JGI IMG/M metagenome (GOLD analysis project Ga0222712, IMG submission 165043) | Estuarine water microbial communities from San Francisco Bay, California, United States - C33_657D | ecosystem: Environmental > Aquatic > Marine > Unclassified | place: USA: California... | reverse complement strand
TTTACCGTCCGGACCGCCAACTAAGAGAAAAGCTTCAAAGAAATTTGAGGCTTTTTTGTTTTAGGGCCAGCTCTATATTACTAACAGCCCCATCTCCCTTAACTCTTCCACGGTTTCTCCCTCCCAGAAGTTTTCGAAATCACCTAATCCAGCCTTTGAAAATGCCGCTTCGAATTCAGCAAAGATTCCCGTTTTTTCAAAGCCCAAGGAGAATTTTGGCAATGTATCCATCAACCAAGTGCCCAGTTTTCCCGAGACCTCTAATTCCACTTCATCCTTCCCTAAGCTGAACAAAAGGTATTTTTGGGTCCTTGTGGGTTCAGGACCCAGCCATACAATTTTAGCATTGGGCTTAGGCATCGATTCTGCAGAAGGTGCTAGAATGCGCTTAATGTAGTTTTTCGGTATTTGAGTACGTGGGATTTTAAAATCAAACCATTCCTGCAAAGGCATATCTAATCCGATGCCGTGCATATAATTGAACAAGGATTTCTTCAAGCCTTCACTAAATAGGGCATGGTCAGTTCCTGTAGGGTCAGCATGCTCTAAATCGTTATTTGCGAAGCTTCCTGGCTCTGGATTTAAGATTTGTATCTGATAAGCAGCTGGATGTAGGCCTACTGGACTATGCGCAGTTAAAGCAAATTGATGCCAAAACCCCGAATGCATCACCCCATTCTCCACTAGCTGTCGTACCACTTCTAGCGAATCCACGGTCTCTTGTGCGGTTTGGGTAGGGAATCCATACATCAAATAAGCGTGGACTAAAATTCCTGCCTGGGTAAAATTGTCAGCTACTTTGGCCACCTGCGCGACAGAAACACCTTTATCAATTAAATCCAACAAACGATCCGAGGCCACTTCTAAACCACCCGAAACAGCGATACATCCCGAGCGAACGAGTAATTGGCATAAATCTTTGGTAAAACTCTTCTCAAAACGAATATTCGTCCACCACACAACGGTCAAGTCTCTTCGGATAATTTCTAGTGCCACATCGCGCATCAGGGCCGGCGGTGCGGCTTCATCCACAAAATGAAAACCATTGTTTCCCGTTTGCAGAATCATCGCCTCAATGCGATCGACTAACATAGGGGCCGTCGTAGCCTCATAATCTTTAATATAAGATAAGGAGATGTCGCAGAACGTACATTTGCCCCAGTAACAACCATGCGCAAGTGTCAATTTATTCCATCGGCCATCGCTCCACAAGCGGTGCATCGGATTCGCTATTTCAATGACGGATAAGTAATGGTCCAAAGGCAAATCGGTGTAATCCGGAATACCCACATCCTTTTGCTTTACATCGGAATCTTTTGACCCATTCAGGTAGGTAACGGTTCCATCGATGCAACAAAAAGTGCGTTTCAGCTCTTTTAAATCACGTGTACCTTTTAAATGTTCTAATAGATTCATTAAAGGCGTTTCCCCATCATCTAGCGTGATAAAGTCCACAAATTCAAACACGCGTGGCTCTTGCAAGGAACGTAATTCCGTATTAGCATACCCTCCGCCAAAGGCGACTTTGATTGCTGGATGGTGTTTTTTAATCCACTGTCCACAACGCAAAGCACTGTATAAATTACCTGGAAATGGCGCGGTAATGGCGACTAGGTCGGGTTTTTCTTGCTGGATTTTGGCCTCCAACGTTTTCACCAACAACTCATCAATATAGGTCAGTGGGGCATTCAATGCTTGGTTCAATTCCTGAAAACTCGAGGCGGATCTGCCGAGACGTTCCGCATAGCGACTAAACCCAAAATTCGGATCCACCGCATCAATAATTAAATCAGAAATATCTTCTAAATAAAGCGTAGCTAAATGCCTCGCTTTATCGCGTACACCCATACTCCCAAAGGCCCATTCTAAATCGGATACCTGCTGAAAACGCGATGCTTCTGGCAAGTAGTTTTGCTCCGCAATGACGTGAGCAAGGGTGGGGTTTTTATCATGTAAAAAGGAAATAACTGGGTCAATCGTTCGAATGTAGGACTGTTTCAGTCGAAGCATTCGCTGCCCATTTTCATTCAGTTTTTGGCCAGATGTTTCAATTTGCGCAAATAATTGTTGGAGTCCTTTTTTGAAAAAAGCTGTAATATGACCTCCAGGCCTAAGTCAGCCTGATAAGCGGCAATTCCTTTGGTATTCAAAAACCCTTTCAAATAAGCCGTCGCTGGGTAGGGCGTATTTAACTGGGTAAAAGGAGGGGTAATGAAAAATACTTTGGGGTCTTTTGTGCTCATGCGCATCAAAAGTACTTGAAAAGCGGTAAAACAAAAAACAGGCCATCTATTGATAGCCTGCTTTTTTCTTTTCTCTTTTTTCTTCTTTTTTCTCCTTCGGAGATTTAGCGGGTTCTTTCTTTGCCGCCTTTTGGGAATTCATGCCTTTGGCCATCTTTTTGGGGTTTAGAGTGGCAAGGTCGGGAAAAATATTTAAAAAAACATCAAATTGGATTCGATCTTCAAGAAACAGTGGAATTTAGAATGGATCTGACATTTGAACACGTTTGGACTGATTTGAGCTCATTTGGACAAGGTTATTTTTGAAATAAAAATGTTGATTTGATCATACGAAACAAAAAAATAAACATGGATTTAAATGTAGACAAAATTATTGATTGGGCGTATTCCACTGCAGTTTTAGGAGATGATGGCAATGCAATAGAAGAATTAGTTAAGGAATATATTGATAAAAACAATGAAATTGAAGACCAAGTTAATAGTTTCATAAATTGGCAATGTGCTAAAATTGGTGCTGGTTCATTTGCATCTGGATTAGGGGGTATTATAACCCTTCCAATTGCTATTCCTTCTTCCGTTGCTTTAAATCTTTACATTAATGTTCGACTGGTAGCGGGTATTGCTTATTTGGGTGGTCATGATGTTAAAAATGATAACGTTAAAACAGTTGTTTTAGCTACATTAGTTGGTTCTAGTGTTCAGGAAGTCCTTAAATCGGTAGGTGCAAATATTGCATCCAGCGGATCTAAGCAATTGTTATCAAAAGTTTCATCTGCAACACTTCGTGATATTAATAAAATCGTTGGGTATAGGTTACTGTCCAAAGCCGGAAGTACTAGTTTAATTAATCTATCAAAATTTATTCCCATCGTTTCAGGTATAGTTTCTAGTGGTATTGACATTTATTTAACTAAAAAAATTGCACAAATCGCTAAAGGTGTTTTTATAAAAGAGGAGGAGATTACCTCTGAATTATTCGAAATCGAAAAAAATTATATTGGAATTTGTATTAATCTTTTGAAGGTCGATGCAAAATTAGAAAGCGAAGAAATAAAAGCATTATCAAGCTTGATCGATGAGGTATTAATTGAATCAAATTCACGAGAACAAATGAAATTACAGCTGAAATCGGAAGATTTATTGCCTATTAATTTTAAATTAATTAAATCTGATAAGCAATTAAGCGATAATCTCATTAATCGATTACAAGAATTATCAATGATTGATGGCAAAATAACTACAGCAGAATTAAAATACATTTCCGAAGTTATTAACAAGATTAATTCATAAAATATTATAAAAAAAAGTTAGAACCCAAACATAAATATTATGGCAACTATTAAAGTAATTAAGTCAAGCTCAGTAAAGAGTATCAAGGCACAGTTTAAAAAAGAATTCGATTGTTCAATTCGAATTTATAATGGAGCAAAAATCGCTGAAGACACGAAGAAAATCTCTGATTTGTCTAAAATAGATAACGCAGGAGGAACGCTTGAATTGGGCCCCAAAAGTAGAGTTGAAAATGTGGAGCGATATTTTCAAGAGACATTTGGTATTACTGTTCAGATTTCTAATTCTACAGATACTAAACTTGCAGAGAACACTATGACTTTAAATCAAGCTGGCAAAGCATAACAAAACTAAAGACTATGAGCTCGGATATCGAAAAAAGAAAGCGGGAACGTGAAAGGTTAGCTGCGGAAAAGAAACGCGCAGCTGAAGCAAAAAAGAAAGAAAGAGAAAGACAATCAGCTGAGAGAAAAAAAATTGCTGAGGCAAATAAACGAGAAAGAGAACGTCAAGCTTTAGAAAGAAAAAGAATCGCTGAGGCTCACAAAAAAGAGAGACAGCGTCATGCAGAAGCGATAAAGCGCGAAAAGGAAAGACTTAAGAAGAAAAAATAACTAAACTAATATAATTAATATGGGAATATTTAGTTCAATCAAAGACCATTTCGATAAAGCTGATTTTTCTATTTCTCCGAATAAGAAACTGAAGACTTTATCTAAAGATTTTAAGGAAGCTTTCGGGCTTTCCTTAGTGTTTTATAAAGGCAATATCATAGCTGAGGAGACATTAACCTTAGCAGCATTGAATAATAAGTCCTCAAATACCATCCTTACGAAGAGTAATGAAGAACTTAAAATACGTGCTAGTATGAAAGTGGGTGTCGTAGAACAATTATTTATGACAACTTTTGGGGTTACTGTTCAGATAAAAGACAAAGCAGCTTCGAAATTAATTGATAACAAAATTAGTCTAGGTGATGCAGCAAGGGCGGAAAAGTAATCCACAATTATGGAAACTGTAATTTATCTATTAGCGTTCGTAGCATCTTTATTCTCCTTTATAATAACCTGGTCTATCTCTACTTTTTTTATGGCTCCAAGAGATTTTTGGACCAAGAGTGGATTTGTGATTTTTAGTACTAAGCTTGGGATGGCGAGCACAGCTGCCTTTTATGTTTTTAGTCTAATTGTCATCTATTTTAATTAAACAACTTGTTCAACTATGGGTCACATTAAATCAAATATTGTCGATAAAGCAATTTCTAGGAAAGAAGAGGATCTGCTGAAGGTTGAAAAGTATAGCATCGCTCTTTCGAATTTTATTTCAAATAGTGACACGCCTATAACTATTGGATTGCAAGGAGAATGGGGAACGGGGAAAACATCTTTAATGGCTCTTTTATATGAAGATTTTAATCAGAGATCAATTGCATGTTCTTGGGTTAATACATGGGAGTATAGCATGTTTAGATGTCCTAACGAAACAACTCCGGGTGTATTAAAAGCAATGATGGAAAAATTAGAACAAACCTGTCGAAATAGAGGTTTGTGGTCCTTTAAAGATGAAAACGAAAGAAAATTCAAGAAGGCAACGCGTTTTTTAGGGAATATTACCAATCAATTTATATCGAATCAGATAGGAGTCGATTTTAAAAGTGCATATAGTGATAACCAAGAAGGAAGCAATATTTCGACCATTGAAATTGCGGAAATAAAATCCACAATTGCTTCACTCATTTCAGAATTAATCAGTGATCCCAATGTCCCATTGGACCGAGTTGTATTTTTTGTGGATGACTTAGATCGAATTCCTCCGAGCGATGCAGTTGAAATATTAGAAGCGCTCAAAAATATTTTTGATATACCTCATTGCATTTTTGTGTTAGCCATAGATTACGATGTTGTGGTCAAAGGACTAGAAAGTAAGTTTGGTCCTAAAAATGAAGAGAATGAAAGAGAATTCCGGTCATTTTTTGACAAAATAATACAAGTTCCTTTTTCCATGCCTACAGGAACTTATGATATTGAGAATTTTCTTTTAGAAAAGTTTAACTCGCTCGGTATAGAGGTGAATGTTTCTGATAAAGAATTATTTACCAAAGCAGTTAGATTAAGCATTGGTAGTAATCCTAGAAGTCTCAAACGATATTTAAATTCTTTCAGTTTAATAAATCATTTAAAAGCTATTGAGAAGGAAGAAAGTCAATTGCAAGGAGATGATTTTATGCTTTTTGTATTACTGGGTATTCAAATTTCATACCCCAAAATTTTCAGACTGATAACACAAAAAAATAATTTTTGTGACTGGAATAAAGCTTTTGCTAGTAAGATTGGAATTGACCTTGATGATGTGAAAGTGAAAATTGCAAAATTTGGTGAGACAGAATTGTTAGATGAAGAATGGGAGCAGGTTGTGTGGGGAGCATGTCAAATGGATTCTTATTTAAAATCAAGAGCTTTCTCTGTTATAGAGCTTTTGAACCTACTTAGAGCAAAGTATAATGATAATTTAGAGGAAGAGTTAGAAAATGCAATCGCCTTTGCCTCAATCACGAGTGTTGATGATAATGTAGAGACGAAATTTGCTGTCCAAAAGATTGGGAATAAGACAGTTTATTCAGGATTAGAAAGTAAAATTTCTCAACTCAAAGAGGAGGGTTTACCCTCGATGGGACTAGAGAATTATTTGAAATTATGGTCTCCGTTAAATGAATTCATGACTATTAATGAGCATTTTAGGATTTCATTTGCTAAAACAGGTTCCTCGTTTAACAATGATTCAAAAGTGGGTAGAGGAAATCAACAACTTATTTACTCTGCAAATCCAAATAAAAAGACGGGTGGAATAACTTTTTGGGTTAAAAATAATGCAGGAAAAACTCAAGAAATGTACGAGAAAATTAAGACTGATTTTAATTTGGTGGACAATGAATTGATTTCAATTAACGAGTCAAATGACCTTGTTTTAGATCATGGTTTATTTCCCTTATTGAAGAATAAATACCAAGAGTTATTAAATTTTGTTGTGATTGAAATAATTAACGGAAAATAGTAATTTAAGTCACGTCTTAAAAAAGTTTATAATTTTAATGTAGTGTCTTTTTGGGTGCCACCCTCTTTACTTATTATTTAAATACACAAAGCGGGTGGCACCATTCATAAAACAAATTAAGCAGATAAACGGAAATTTATTCCGTTTATTTTATATAGACCATCCAGGTTTATGATTATAACATGTTTTAGAACAGTATTTTTTGATTCCATTTAAATCTGGGGTGTACAACATGTTAAAAACGGAGGGCATATAATACACCTTTTTACCATTTAAATCTTTTGAACAAACGGAACATTTCATCCCCCCTTTTCCGGGAGCTATTTTAAGTGATTTGTCAGACATATTTTTTTAATTTAATTGTTTTTTATTTTAAGTTGTATTTAGTTAAAAACCTTTTTTAATTAAATCAGACTTTGAGTAAACATTTACGCCACAGACCTGATAGCAATTTTTCCATCCACCAGGTCTCGTTGATTTAAATCCATTCGCATCAAGTTTTCGGTTCTCCTCGTAGGTCATCCAGCAAATCAGGGCATTTTTAGTTAAATACTCTTCGGCTTTTTCTTTATTTTCAATATGCCAAATTAATGACTCTTTTAGTTCCTTTACAGGGGTTGTATGTTCATACATTGCGTTAAGCAGTTTTCTATGTTTCCAATTGTAATCAAAAATTTCTAAAGGTGATTTAATTTGCTTATTCAAAATTAATTGATCAACTAACTCTTTTGAAACATACTCTACACGATCATACTGCCTAATTAAATGACTTAATGCGTTTGAAATTTTCTTAACTACTGGATTTTTGGGCCCTAGTGAATTTATAACTTGTTTATAGGACTGAATTGTGTCGTAAATAAATTCAATCAGTATTTTGTCGTTATTATCGTTAATCATTTTTTGAACATTTTATGGTTTAGCTCTGTGCGTAAATATACTTCCTAGTGAGGTTTAATTTTATGTACAAACGAGTGCAAATAAGTACAAATGAGTACAAATAATACGAAAGCCCAATACCATTTTTTGAAGTGTCCCCGTTAAACATAATAATGGTACATTATGAGTTTATTGTATTCCAATGGATAAGAAATATTCTTTGGAAGTTTAATTGATTTAAGGCAATTGATAGGATTATGATGTTTTTTTGATTTCCCCCTTTAAATTAGAAGGCATATTTATATTACTAATTTTATAAATAATAGAAAGGAGAGGTATGTAAATACAAGATAAATAACGCTTTCAAATGCCACAGAAAAACCTCCAAAGAGGATTGTCTTTTTAGCGATTAAATAAGTCAATAAAATAAGAAGTATTATGGTTTCAAACTAAGGTATTATTTTGACTAAGTTTTTTGTTATATTTAAAATTAGAGGACTGAACTAAAAGAAATTTCGAATCTCCTATTTTCTATAAACTTAGTTAATTTGATGTTGTCGTTTTTCAGCAGTATTGTTTACTTTTCTCGTTAATTATTTATTTTATGATTTCTATTCTCCATAATCATCAAACAATTGACCTATTTTTGAAAAGTCCATCGGATTATTTTTTCGGAAGAGCCCCTATGATTTATGATGAATTAAGTCAAAGTGATATCTTGTTCGTGGGAGTAAACCCTTCGTTTATCGATTTAGATAAATCGCTTCATTTCGTTAAAGTCAATTGTGTAAAAAATGACGATACTGCATATTTGTCAAAGTTGGATAAGGTTGATTTTGAAGCTCTTTTTTACGATTTGGATTCTGTCAATTCCAACATTAAATTCCTGGGGGATATTCATAAAGTTTTCAGGCAAAATTATCCTTACTTTAAAAAATTCAATCACATTGCTCAGCAGCTTAATGTTAATATTGAGCATATTGATTTATTTCCAGTTCGTGAAACTTCTCAAAAATTTGTCGTCAAATTGTTAAGTCAAAATCTAGATTTTACCAATGCTTGTTTTGATATCTTTCTTTCTGCTGTGAAACAGATTTCACCCAAGGCTATAATTATAGAAAATTCTTTTATTCGTGATCTATTGATAAATTCAAGCCATCCTGATATACGAAATTATTTTCCTAGTTATGATTTCAAGAGTTTTAAATCCAGTGAAGTGGGAACTCCCATAAATAAATATGGCATGGCAGTTTATTACACTTCCATGTTGACTGGACAAAGAGCTATTGATTTAGGTAGTTATAATAGACTAATTTGGTCACTGAGTAAATTTTTGAAATAGATACTAAGAGTCCTATGTTGTTAAAATAGTTTAGAACTTTAAAAGTGTTTTAATGAAAGAAGCTTCAGCTTATATTATTGAACCTTACTTATTTTCATCACTTTACTATTCGAATTATCGTTCGACTCTAAGCGCAGAATATAATTTCCCCCATTTAATTGACTTAGGTCAATAAGTTCCCCATCATTTACAGCGGGCTTCTTAAAGTGAATATTTCCTGACATATCCAGGATTTTAACCTGCGCTGTTTTGCCAAATTCAACCGGAAAACTCACCTTAAATCGGTTTGTAAAAGGATTAGGAGACACTTGGACTTGCCCCAAAATCGTTTCCTCCGTCGCCGTCACCACTAAATTGTATGGCTTGCTTATCTCACTAGCACAAGGAGCTGAGACCTTAACGGTATAATTACCACTCTTGGTAGGATTGATTGTCTTTTGTGTCGCGTTGTCGATTTTGACATCATTGAAATACCACTGATTTCCCTCTGCGGCACTGGAAGTTAATCCTCCGTTTGCTTCTAAACTGATGCTAGGAATGGGTGGGATGGGGTTTATGACCACGGTTGCTGCCGAACTTAAAGGACTACTACATTCTCCACTGATCGCCTTGACTTTATAAGTGCCTGAAGCATTTGCCGTGAAGGTGGCTGTCGTCGCATTTGCAATCGTTGACCCATTTAAATACCATTGGTTATTAACCCCATTGCTGGTTAAAACAACGTTACTTCCAGCACAAAAGGTTAGTGGAGTCGTATTAGCAATCGTAGGAGTAGGTACTGCGGCTAATTTTGTGATGGCCAAAGTATCAGATCTTGTCTCACATCCTAAGCTGTCTGTTTTGACAATTAGGACCTTTAATGACTCAATGAAGCTTTTTGATGTAACATTTGATGAATCGACTTTGGAACCCGAATACCACTTGTATTTATCTCCTTTTATGCTATTTGTGATTGACAACTTTAATGTGTCTGATGCGCAATAAGTGAATTTTGAGGTGTTTAGAATGGGTTTGGTTGACTTTCCACAATCAATATTTTTGTAGTAATAACTTTCAAACACATTATTTACATTGAATATAAATACATCATTCCTACCATCTTCATTAAAATCTTCTACCCAGGTCCAATAAGGGATATTCAATGGTTTAACGGAATTTGGGGTAATATTCATTTTAGAATTTACGTATTTACCATTCGTAAATTGGTAGTAATAGTTGAAGTAATTTTGAGTTTTGTCCAAATTCCACTCACTTGAAACAATATCAGATTTTCTATCGTCAGTAAGGTCCTTTATATAGCCTTGAATGCGAAATCCCGGCTCTTTCAAATCTGGGGTCCAATATTTAGTAGTTGCGACTAGGTTATTTTCGATAATATTAAATCCTTGATATTCAGGAATTGACGAAAAAGGAGAAATCATGATCAATTCCATTTTTCCATCCCCATTTAAATCTTCGTATTTGTATGAATTATTTGCTTGGATATCCGCATTTGCAGTCGTTCCGTTACTTGATGTATAGACAGGATGTTTGAATGAGTTAAGAACCGTAAAAGTGCTGTCTTTTAAACCAACTTCACCAATATCAATTTTCCAATCATTTACATTACCTGTTGTAAAATTATGTGAAATAGTAATTTTGATTTTGTGATTCTCTATTTTTTCAAATGTGAAAAATTTAATTGTGTTCCCATATTTCTGTCGTATGATTTGATTGATGTTATCGAATGATTTGTCAAATAATTTCGTCGTCAAATTATAGGTGTAGACAATGAATTTAGCAGAAGGCATTGAAATGATTTCATCCCGACCGTCTCCATTTATATCATAGACTTCACAAAATTCTGATATCATATTAACATTGTCTAGATTCACACGATCAAAACTTTTACCATTATTGAAGAATACATGGCTTGGGCTACCATCTGGCGAATCCCTTGAAGTAAATAAATCTAAGGGTTTTTTGGCCTGATCACCGTGGTAGTTTTCATTTACGTGGGCATAATCAATTAGGCCATCGCCATTAAAATCACCAAATTTACCACACCAAGGTCGCCCTCTTCCATTGATGATATAATTTGTGTCTAGTTCAAATATATCATTTCCCTTATTAATAAATATTCCCTTGTAATAGGCGTAGGCAGAATCGTATTTTGCTGGCGGCCGAAAGTATTCTAGGCCTAATTCAATACAAATATCTTTTTTACCATCTTTGTTAAAATCGTAAAATTGTTTGGATTGATTCGAACCAATTTTGGTGCCAAGTGCCTCATTGTAAGGATTGTAATTTCCAACGTGTCGCTTAATCCAATCTGCCATATTCGGTGGAAATTTCAAAAAAGAAGGTTTGATTTCCATTTTGACTTGACCTACGGTAAATAATGGTATTAGTAGTATAGATATTAGAAGTATTTTTTTCATTTCAATCAAATTTTATGATTGAAATTAAGGAATCTAGTACTCTAGGT
>Ga0222712_10006750_pt1 | contig 11269 bp, 11 predicted proteins | sample C33_657DmetaG_FD_165043 | JGI IMG/M metagenome (GOLD analysis project Ga0222712, IMG submission 165043) | Estuarine water microbial communities from San Francisco Bay, California, United States - C33_657D | ecosystem: Environmental > Aquatic > Marine > Unclassified | place: USA: California... | reverse complement strand
CGATGTGCCCGAACTGGCGCGGGGCAAAACCGGTCGGGTGGTGGGCCATTTGATGGGCCTGATCACCTTGATGAAAGGCCAGCCGCTGGCCTACAACAAAGACAACCAAGAAGACAAAGAGCCGCTGTTTGACACCGTGGACACTTTGAAAGACACGCTGCGCATCTTTGCCGAGATGATCGGCGGTCAAACCACCGCGTCAGGCGCCAAAGAAGGCGGCCTCAGCGTCAACGCCGCCCACATGGAAGCTGCCGCCAAAAAAGGCTTTGCCACCGCCACCGACTTGGCCGACTATTTGGTGAAAAAGGGCTTGCCTTTCCGCGATGCCCACGAAACCGTGGCGCATGCGGTCAAAGCCGCGGCCAGCCACCGCTGCGATTTGTCCGAATTGCCCTTGGATGTGCTTCAAGGTTTTCACCCGTCCATCGAGAAAGATGTGTACGACTGTTTGAGCCTGCACGGCTCTTTGAACGCCCGCAACACCGTGGGCGGCACCGCACCCGCGCAGGTACAGGCGCAAATTGCGCGGCATCAACAGCGTTTGGCTTGAATCCACGGGGACTGATGGGGCATTCGCCATCAGGGGCAACCCTGGGGATGGATTGAATGCCTTGGTTTTAGAATGAATAGAATTGTTAGTCCACCTGTGTGCCAGGTGAATTGGCCACACAACGCTGGCATCTCCTCACCCCTTTGAACTTCGAACACCATGTCCAAATCCACTTTGCTCGATCACGTTTATCGCCATGAAAAAAACCTGGCGCAGCAGGTTTTTTTGACCCAACCGACCGGTGGGGGACAGGTGGCCACCTACACCTGGGCGCAAACCATGGACCAAGCGCGGCGCATGGCCACGCATTTGCAAAGCCAGGGCTTGCCGCCTGGGGCCAAAGTGGGCATCTTGTCGAAAAACTGCGCCCACTTTTTCATGGCCGAGCTGGCCATTTGGATGGCCGGTTACACCACGGTGGCCATTTTCCCCACTGAAAACGCCGACACCATTCGGTTTGTTCTCGAGCACAGCGAGTCCAGCCTGTTGTTTGTCGGCAAGCTCGACACTTGGCCCGATCAAGCCCCTGGTGTGCCTGAAGGGGTGCCATGCATTGCGATGCCATTGGCGCCCGCTACACCTTTCCAGCGCTGGGACGACATCGTGGCCAAAACCAGCCCCATGACCGGCGAACCCCATCGTTCGGCCAACGATTTGGCCATGCTGATGTACACCTCTGGTTCCACCGGTCAACCCAAAGGGGTGATGCACAACTTTGGCCGCATTGCTGATGTGGCCCAAGGCATCTTTGATTTCCTCGAAAAAGACCAGGGTGCCGGCAAAGCACACCGCATGCTGTCTTACTTGCCCCTGGCCCATGTGTTCGAGCGCGCATTTGTCGAAAGCGTGGCTTTGTACAGCGGTCAGATCCAGGTGTTTTTTGCCGAAGCACTCGACACTTTTGTGATGGACTTGCAGCGGGCCCGGCCCACCATCTTCATTTCGGTGCCGCGCTTGTGGCTCAAGTTCCAGCAAGGCGTTTACGCCAAGATGCCGCCCAAAAAGCTGGGTTTTTTATTGGGCATTCCCATCCTGGGCAACATCGTGCGCCGCAAGGTGCTGGCTGGATTGGGCCTGGACCAAGCCACCTTGGCCGGCAGCGGATCAGCCCCCTTGCCCGCCGAGTTGGTGCGCTGGTACCGTCAACTGGGCTTGCGCCTGGTCGAAGGCTATGCCATGACCGAGGACTTTGCCTATTCGCACACCGGCACCGAGCAGTTCAATGAGCCGGGCTACGTGGGCATCCCCTACCCTGGGGTCGAAGTCAGGCTCAGCCCTGAGGGCGAAATCCTCATCAAGTCACCCGGCCAAATGGTCGGCTACTACAAGCGGCCCGATCTGGATGCCGAGTCGTTCACCGCCGATGGCTACTTTCGCACCGGTGACCTGGGCGAGCGCCGCTCCGATGGGCAACTCAAAATCACCGGGCGGGTCAAGGAGTTGTTCAAAACCTCCAAAGGCAAATATGTGGCCCCCGCACCCATCGAAAACCGCCTCAATGCCCACCCGATGATCGAGTTGTCCATGGTGTCGGGCAGCGCCCAGTCACAGCCCTATGCCCTGGTGGTGTTGGCCGAACAGCTGCGCCTCGAATTGCAGCAAACCGGTTCGCGCGAGCAAGTCAGTGCCGAGTTGGGGGTGTTGCTCAAACAAATCAACCAACAAGTGGCCAACTATGAGCAGTTGCAATGCATTGTGATTGCCAATGCCCCCTGGGGCATCGAGAACGGCTGCCTCACCCCGACCATGAAAATCAAACGCAACCGCATCGAGGACATGGTCAAGACCCAAGTCGATGCTTGGTATGCCCAAAACCAAGATGTGATCTGGGCTTGAGCCCGTAACAGGAGTACCCATGCCAGTGATCACCAACATCGAAGACCTGCGTGTTTTGGCTGAGAAACGCGTGCCGCGCATGTTCTACGACTATGCCGACTCCGGCAGCTGGACCGAGGGCACTTATCGAGCCAATGAAAACGACTTCCATGCCATTCAGCTGCGCCAGCGCGTGGCGGTCAACATGGAGAACCGCAGCACCGCCACCACCATGGTCGGTGTGCCCACCCACATGCCAGTGAGCATCGCCCCGGTGGGACTGACCGGCATGCAACATGCCGATGGTGAAATCCATGCCGCGCAAGCCGCCAAAAAGTTTGGCATCCCTTTCACCTTGTCGACCATGAGCATTTGCTCCATCGAAGACATTGCCCAGCACACCCAAGCACCTTTTTGGTTCCAGCTCTACATGATGCGCGACCGCGATGCCATGGCGCGCATGATCGAGCGCTGCAAAGTGGCGCAGTGCAGCGCCTTGGTGCTCACCCTGGACTTGCAAGTCATTGGCCAGCGCCACAAAGACATCAAAAATGGCTTGAGCGCTCCGCCCAGGCCCACCTTGCGCAACATCCTCAACCTGCTCACCAAGCCACGCTGGTGCATGGGCATGGCGAGCACGTCGCGGCGCAGCTTTGGCAACCTGATTGGCCACGTCAAAAACGTCAGCGACATGAGTTCACTGGCCGCTTGGACCAACGAGCAATTCGACCCGCGATTGAGCTGGCCCGACATCGAGTGGGTGAAAAAGCAATGGGGCGGCAAACTCATCCTCAAAGGCATCATGGACGCAGAGGACGCGCGCTTGGCGGTGCAAAGTGGGGCCGATGCGATTGTGGTGAGCAACCACGGTGGGCGCCAACTCGACGGCGCGCCCAGCAGCATCCGCGCCTTGCCGGGCATTGTGGCGGCGGTCGGCTCAGAGATCGAGGTGTGGATGGACGGCGGCATTCGCAGCGGCCAAGACGTGCTCAAGGCCTGGGCCTTGGGCGCACGCGGCACCATGATTGGCCGCGCCATGGTCTATGGCCTGGGTGCCATGGGCGAAGCGGGCGTGACCAAAGCCTTGCAAATCATCCACAAAGAATTGGATGTGACCATGGCCTTTTGCGGCCACACCGACATCCACAACGTCAACCGCGACATCTTGCTACCGGGCACCTACCCCACTTGAAGCGCCAAGCCAAGGCCGAGGGAAGGTCTTGAGGAAGGTCTTAAGGCAGCCACGCCATAGCGCTGCGTGGTGGCGTGGGGTTCAGCTGCTGGTTTTTTTCTCGCTCCACAGCACGCCCCCAGTGGACCAGTCTGAGGGCTTGATGTCGAACAACAACACGTCCACGCTCTCGGGCGATCCACCCAAGGTTTTGACCGCCGCCTCGGTCAAAGCTGCGACCAAATTGCGCTTTTGCTCGGGGGTGCGGCCTTCAAACAATTCAACACGGATGGTGGGCATGGGGACTCTCCTGTAGAAAAAATCAAACGGGTGATGGCAACTCGCGCAACAAGGCTGGCCATTCGTCTTGGCCTTCGGGGGTGCGGCCATCGCCCACCCATTGCGCGTGCGCGAGGGCTGAGGCATCGGGGCTGGCGCAGTGCACCACGCCGCCTTTGGCGGCCAGGTGGCGGCGCAAACAGGCTTCGTCTGAGGTCTGCGTGCCCATGTGCTCAGCCGATGTGGATGGCGCGAAAGTCGTTGACATTGGTGCGGGTCGGGCCGTCGCCCACTTGCTGGCCCAGCGCCTCAAAAAAACCGTGGCCGTTGTTGCGGTCCAACTCGGCCATCGGGTTCAAGCCCAGGGCATGGGCGCGCGCCATGGTCTGGGGCGTCCAATAAGCCCCGGCGGTTTCTTCTTGCCCATCGATGCCGTCGGTGTCAGCGGCCAGGGCATGGATGCGCGCATGGCCTTGGGTGGCCACACCCAACGACAACAAAAACTCCACATTGCGCCCGCCGCGCCCATCGCCTTTGACGGTGACCGTGGTCTCGCCACCGCTCAGCAACACACACGGCGCTTCAAAGGGCTGGCCACGCTCGGCCACTTGCACCGCGATGGCGGCCATCACTTGCCCCACATCGCGGGCCTCGCCCTCGATGGCGTCGCTCAAAATGTGCGCCCGCAAGCCCGCTTGCGTGACCACCCGCGCTGCGGCCTCCAAAGCGATTTGCGGTGACGCCACGATGTGCACTTGGTTGCGTTGCAGGCGTGGGTCGTCTGGCTTGATGGACTCGCCTTGCCCCGACTGCAAACACGCCAAGGCCGCCGCCGGCATGTCAATGCCATAGCGTTTGACAATGGCCAGGGCATCGGCACAGGTGCTGGGGTCGCCCATGGTGGGGCCCGAGGCAATGTCAATCGGTTTGTCGCCCGGCACGTCAGAGATCAACAAGCTGATCACTTGCGCCGGGGCGCAGGCCGCCGCCAAACGACCGCCTTTGATGGCCGACAAATGGCGTCGCACGGTGTTGATCTCGCCAATGTTGGCACCACAGCGCAACAAGGCACGGGCAATGCTTTGTTTGTCGGCCAAGCTGATGCCGGGCAAGGGCAGCGGCAACAAGGCCGAGCCGCCGCCCGAGATCAGGCACAAAACCACATCATCGGCGCTCAGGCCTTGCACCAAGTTCAACATGCGTTGGGCGGCGTGCATGCCGGCCTCATCGGGCACCGGGTGGGCGGCTTGCACGATCTCGATGTGTTCGCAATCCACCGCATGGCCGTAGCGTGTCACCACCAAGCCACTCACCGCACAAGGCGCATGCAACTCCACCGCACGCGCCATGGCCGCGCTGGCCTTGCCCGCACCCACCACGATCAACCGCCCTTTGGGCGCGGCAGGGATGAACGGCGGCACGCACAGATGCGGTTGGGCCGAGGCCACGGCCGCGTCAAAGGCCTGGCGCAACAAGTCCACCACCGCATCGCTCATCTGGGGCTCCCCATCGAAAGGAACTGGATGATAGCGGTGGGTGAGCTGTCTTCAGGGGTTGAGTTTGAAGTTGTAGGTCAGGAACGCTTGTTCACGCGCCCACCCTTGGGCTTCATAAACCGCCTGGGCTGTGGTGTTGGCCACGTTGGTGGTCAGTGAAATGCGCACCGCCTGCGCTGACTGGGCATGTGCCACCGCGGCCTTCAACAGCAAAGCACCCGCACCATGTCGCCGGTGGCTGGCTAGCACATAAAGGTCATTGAGCAAGAAAGTCCGGGCCATGGACACCGATGAAAACCCCGGATACAGCTGGGTGAAACCGACCGCATCGGCGCCATCAAAGGCCAGAAAAATCACCGATTCATGGTGTTGAAGGCGTTGCGCCAAAAATTTTTCGGCCTTCGCCACATCTGAATCTTGTTCGTAAAACTGTCGATACAAATCAAACAGGGGTGAGATCAAGCCCAGATCATCGATGGTTGCACGGCGAATTTGGATGCGGTTCATCAAGGCCAGGTGACACATTGAATGACGGCCATGGCCTCAGTCATCGGTCAAACAGAGTAAAGGATACGCATATCTTAGTATTAAAAATGCCCCAGATATCTGTCTTCTTGAGGTGTGTCAAAAGAAGGCGATCACCCCCGGCTCCACAAGTGAGCGCCCTCAAGACTCGGGCTGGTGTCGGGGGTGATCTAAAAATAATCACCTGTCTTGTACTTGAATAGATCGGCGGCTCGCCGGATCTCTTGAGCGCGGTGGCTGTCAACCTGAATCGGTCGCGCGCCAGACCGCGGCAATGGCCCATGGTCGGGCCAATGACGACGGTTGGGTGGGCTATCCTTGACGCGTGAGCCTTTCCCCTGAGTCCCTGCCCCGGCGCATTGCGCATTTGGACATGGACGCGTTTTACGCGTCGGTGGAGTTGTTGCGCTACCCCCAGCTCAAAGGCCTGCCGGTGGTGATTGGCGGAGGGCGTCGGCGCGAAGACCACTTGATCGAGCGGCTGCGCACCGAGCGGCCCGAGCGCGAGTGGTCGGCGCAAGACCTGGCCGACATCCCGGTGGAATTTTTCCCACGCATCAGCGGCTATGTGGGGCGCGGCGTCATCACCACTGCCACCTATGCCGCGCGCCAGTTTGGCGTGGGCTCGGCCATGGGCGTGATGAAAGCTGCCAAGCTGTGTCCCGATGCAATTTTGTTGCCGGTTGATTTTGAGCAGTACCGGCACTACTCGCGCCAATTCAAATCCATCATCACCGACATTGCCCCGGTCATGGAAGACCGCGGCGTCGACGAGGTGTACATCGACTTCACCCATGTGCCTGGCGGCCAACGCGATGGCGGTCGGGCATTGGCGCGGTTGATCCAAAAAAGCATCGTCCAAGCCACCGGCCTGACCTGCTCGATCGGCGTGGCACCCAACAAGTTGTTGGCCAAGATGGCCAGCGAGTTGAACAAGCCCAATGGCATTTCCATCTTGCACCCGTCAGATTTGGCCACCCACATCTGGCCCCTGCCGTGTCGCAAGATCAATGGCATTGGCCCCAAAGCCGAGGCCAAGCTGCTCGCCCAGGGCATTCGCACCATTGGCGAATTGGCCACGCATGATCAGCCCTGGTTGCAAAGCCACTTTGGCAAGGTTTATGGCGCTTGGCTGTATGCCGCCGCACGCGGACAAGACGAGCGGCCGGTGCAAACCGAAAGCGAGCCCGTGTCGATGAGCCGCGAAACAACATTTGAGCGCGACCTGCATGCAGTGCACGACCGCACAGAACTCGGTGCCATCTTCACCCGCTTGTGTGCGCAAGTGTCGGCCGACTTGCAGCGCAAAGGCTATGTGGGCAAAACCATTGGCATCAAGCTGCGCTACGACAACTTCAAAAGCGTGACCCGCGACATCACCTTGGACCACTTCACGGCCAATGCCGAAGAAATCCGCCGCCAAGCCGGGCAGTGCCTCAAGCGCGTGGTGCTCAAACAGCGCTTACGCTTGCTGGGTGTGCGGGTGGGTTCGCTGCAGCGCCTTGACTTGGCGCAGGCTTTGGCTTCAGGTGAGCCTTCATCCCCAGCGGCCATCGATGCGGATCAGGCCGATTTGTTTGCTAAAACTGTGAACACAGGACAGGCCTAGTCAATGCGAGGCTGCAAGTAGAGGCTTTGCCAACCCACGGGATCGAATACAGGCCGACACAAGCAGTTGAGTCTTTATTGCAACTTGATACCGGTTTCTCGAATCAACTTTCCGAATCGTTCATGTTCTTGCCGGTTCAATTCGCCAAACTGGGCTGTCGAGATGGCCCCGGGCTCCCCGCCCAAGCCCTTGAGGCGGGCTTCAACTTCGGGCAGTTTCAAGATGCGTGCCAATTCTTGCTGCAGTTTGGTCACCACCTCTTGGGGCGTTCCAGCGGTGACATACAGCCCATACCAGGTGCTCATGTCTGCACCCCTGATGCCTGTCTCAGCCAGTGTAGGCACATCGGGCAATTGCGGTGAGCGCATGGGGGTGGTCACCGCCAATGGCCTGAACTTTCCCGATTTGATTTGTGACATGGCAGAAGATGTGGTGTCGAACATCATTTGAATGCTGCCGCCAATGATGTCCAAATGGGCCTGGCTGCTGCCCTTGTAGCTGATGTGCTCACTTTTGGTCCCTGCCGCCACATCAAAGGCCTCGCCTGCAATGTGTTGGGTACTGCCCACCCCCGACGAGCCGTACTTGAAGTCGCCTGGCTTTGCTTTCATGGCCTTGACCAAATCGGCCACGTTGTTGACCGGCACTTGTGCACCCACCACCAGCACATTGGGTACCGTCACGATGAGCCCAATTGGAATCAAGTCTTTGATGGGGTCAAAGCCAAGCTTCATCAGGTGAGGTGCAATGGCTTGGCCGGTATTGGTTGCCACCAGCAAAGTGTGGCCATCTGGCGCGGCCTTGGCCGTGATGTCGGCCGCAATGGTGTTGGATGCACCAGGTTTGTTTTCGACCACCCATGTGCCCTTGATGCCGTCGGCAAACTTCTCTGCCAGCATGCGGGCAATGATGTCGGTGCCGCCCCCTGGGCCTGCTCCAACCATGAGTTTCACGGCTTTGGTGGGGTATGGCGATTGGGCCTGGGTGGGCAGGACCACCAGAAGCAGGCTCATCAACAGGCTGGTGGTGAAGGTGTGGCGATTCATGGGTTTACTCCTTGGTTCAGGGTTTCAAGACCGCTCCATCGCGGGCACGCTCAGTGCTGCCCCAGGCGACAAGCCAGATCAAATGCATTGAACATGGCCCCTGGATGGGCCACGCCTTTGCCGGCAATGTCATAAGCCGTGCCATGTGCGGGCGTGGTGATGTGAATCGGCAGGCCCCCATGCACGGTCACACCCCGCTCAAACCCCATCAACTTCATGGCAATTTGTCCTTGATCGTGGTACATAGTGACCACGCCGTCGTAGCCATCGGGTTTGCGAATGGCACGCACAAATGCTGTATCTGCTGGAAACGGCCCATCGGCCACACATCCGTTTTGCGCTGCCAGTCGAACACCGGGTTCAATCACACGGGCCTCTTCGTCGCCATAGTTACCATTGTCCCCATTGTGAGGATTGAGTCCACACACGGCGATGCGCGGGCTGGCCAGTCCACTGGCTCGCAAAGACCGATAGAGCATCTCAATGGCTTGGGATACTTTTTCAGGCGATATCAAGGCGCTGACCTGGCTCAAAGGCACATGCGATGTCACACGGGCTGTCCACAGGCCGTCGAGCACATTGAGCTCGCCGCACACACCGCTGTGGTTTAAGTTTTCTGCAAACCAACGCAACTCGTCTTCTTGGTGCATACCACCAGCACGCAGCGCGCCTTTGTTCAAAGGGGCAAAGCAAAACGCATCGACCTGGCCTGATCTGGCCAATTGGGCACCTTGGGCCAGGCCCTCCAGCATGAATTGACCATTGCTGGCTTGGGCTTTAGCCGTTTCAAATTCATCCGCATGCAGTCCTGGCCATTCGTGCCACTTCACCGCCGCTGGAATTGGGAAGTTCTTTTTTTGCCCAATCAACACGATGTTGGCGCAGGCACATCTTTCGGCATCTGCCAACAATTGGGCCACCAATTCAGGGCCAATACCTGCCGGATCACCCGTGAAAACAGCAATGCGTGGAACGGACATTCAACCCCCTCAATCGATAACCTGTAATTACAGATCACAGTTTAAGCTGAGCATTAGAATCCCACCCATCCGTTAATACCCTTGGTTTTCAATGCCCACCAGCACCCCCATCACCAGAAAATCTTTGCACTCAGAAGTCACTGACCGCATTCGCCAATTGATCGTGGAGTCGCACCTGCAGCCTGGGCAACGGGTACCAGAGTTGGAAATCAGCCGCGACTTGGGGGTATCACGCACCCCCATCCGAGAGGCGCTCAAAGTACTGGCCGCAGAGGGCTTGGTTGAATTGCTGCCCTTGAGGGGTGCGATGGTCAAAACTTTCAGCAAAAAAGACGCCACAGACATGCTGGCTTTGATGGCCGTGCTGGAGATATTTGCCGCTGATAAAGCGTGCAAAGCCGATCAAAAAAAAGTTGATCAAGTGCTTGCGCTACAGACAAGAATGAGTCTGCTCCACGCCAAAGGCAAACGCTCCGAGTATTTCGAGGTCAACCAACAAATTCACGATGCCATTGTGGCGATGGCAGACAACGAGTCCTTATCGTTGGTACACAGTGCTTTGAGCAAACGCATGCGCAGCTTGCGGTTCAGTGGCAACAGCACGCCAGACAATTGGCGCAACGCCCTCAAAGAGCACGAAGAAATTGCCGCAGCGCTACAGCAAAGAGATACAAATAAAATTAAAAAAGCAGTGGGCTTGCATTTCAAAAACACAGTCAAGCGAATTACTGTATGAGCCTTTCATTTGGCGCATTTCAGCCCACCATAGACATGCCTAGGTCTTGGAGCCTGCCTTTAAAACCTTTTGCCCAAGGCAATCAACAACTCGTTGTAGGTGAAGTTGTGCGAGGCCTTGTCGCCTTGTGAGCTGGTCAACACATCGGGCAAGGTCACGTAGCCCATTTTGAACATGCTGCGGAAAAACCAGCTGTCCAAAAAGTCGGCCTCCCAGCCCACACCGCCCCCGGCGCTGTAACCGGCCAGGTGAAACTGGTCGTTGCGCGAGCGCCCCAACATGTTCAAGGTGACATTGGTTTTGGGATAGACGATGCCCGCCCCCACCAAGGCCACCCAACGCGAGGCAAAGGGTGCCTTCCACAGGGTCACGGGATACTGTTTTTCGTATTCCACGCTCACCACATTGAGGCCGTCGGTGTGCTCAAAGTTCAAGTAATTGGTCGACAGCGTGCGGGAGGCACCGGCTTGCGGGTCATTGTTGATGCGCCCAGAAAAAGCCACCGTCTGGTCCGGCGTGACCACGTATTTCATGTGATCAAGGTTGATCGCCCAAGCGGTATCTGGCGAGACCTGGTAGGCCACGCGCAAATTGGTTTGTGGCAAGGTCATGTTGGCCGGGCTGAGAAAGGTTCCGAAAATATTTTCGGTGGTGACATCGGCTTGCATGTCATTGGCCTTCACGCTGCTGAGTGTGAAGTCATGGTCGGCACCCCAAAAGTGGATGTCGCTGTTGGAGTAAGTGGATCGGTTCCAGCCCCAGTACACCGACCACTTGCGGCTGGCCGAAGCGGCGGCCTGCAAAGGGCTGGCCGCATCGCGCTTGAGGGGCGAAGCAGACGCAGGGCTGGCTTGGGCCAGTAGTACGGTGTCAGCAGTTTGGGCCATGGCGGGGCCTTGAACCCCGCCAGTCAGGACAAAGAGCGCGCACCAGGCGGCTGCCCAAGGTGTTTTGGGCAGCATGGTGGTGGTGCGCATCACAGGGTCAGAATCGTGCAACCGGTGGTTTTGCGCGCTTCCAAATCGCGGTGGGCTTGTTGCACCTGCTCCAGGGGATAACGCT
>Ga0222712_10006749_pt1 | contig 11269 bp, 17 predicted proteins | sample C33_657DmetaG_FD_165043 | JGI IMG/M metagenome (GOLD analysis project Ga0222712, IMG submission 165043) | Estuarine water microbial communities from San Francisco Bay, California, United States - C33_657D | ecosystem: Environmental > Aquatic > Marine > Unclassified | place: USA: California... | reverse complement strand
ATACCAGCAAGCCGAAGGTACTGGCGATTTCCGATGGCCACCGCAAAGACGATCTGCTGTGCATGGCAATCCTGACTAAAGCACGACTGCAAGACCAGGGCGCCATGTTTGCCGCTGAATATGACGCATGCTCTGGCATTTTCTCAGATAACGAATTTTCCAAGAGGGCTGCATACGACGGCGTGATCATTCCTGCCAAGGACATCGTATTCACTCACAATAATCCGCTATTCACGGGCGCAGCGCAGGATGCGGAATTTAAACGCCACAATGCCAAGGAAAACTACGAGCTGGGCGAAAAGATATTTAAGGAGAGGAACCCGTGATTCACACGCACAACGCACTGCGTTTGGGCGACAACCTAGTGCAGTTAAACTTTCTACGTCGGCTATGCCTGCAAAATCCAGATCTTGAGATCACGCACTATTATAACCCTGGGCTGTGTAGGTTTGAGGAAATTGATGCATTGCGAAGCGACATGTCTTTACGCCTACACATTAGGCCCATCGATCAAGCGCCGGCCAATAGCATTGATTCTTGGCGTAATGCAGGCGGATATTGGGAAAGTCACCCAGATAAATTAAACTTTGCCAAATTTCATTTATGTTGGTTTGAGGAACTGGCCAGCAGGATGTGCGTAAAGAATCCGATCGGCAAAGTCGATGACCTCCTGTTTGACTATCCAGCCTTAGATTCTTTTATTCCGATGGCGCCAGATTGCGACATCGTTGTGATAAATTCGCCAGGGTTGTCTGGTCAATTTACAAACTTTAACCCCGACGATTTTCGCAACCTAGTATCTAAGCTAGTTAGTAAGGGTCATCGTGTAATTAGCACAGTCGCTACTGGATTATGCCCTGCATTTGATGGCAAGAATGTGACTTGGATAGGGGCGACGGCTGCCAAGGCCAAAGCCGTCATCGGAACATCCACCGGGCCGAGCTGGCCGTGCCTTAACGTACACAACAAAGACGTCTTTCATTTGCTGTGTGCAGATACAGAGACAGTCATATTTACCGAACGCGGTCAGATGGCTAGGAGTGCATTTCACGCCATGCATATTCTTGAAGAAGAGGGGTTGCTTTGAAGAAGGAGCTGACTCAGGCGATGGATTTATTGGCGGCCGATCCGGCCGTCAGGTTTATAGGCTACGGGGTGAAGATAGGCGGCCGGGCGGCAGGCACGCTTAATAATGTTGCGCATTCGCAACTGATTGAAACACCTGTCGCTGAAAATCTAATGGTGGGACTAGCCACGGGGCTAAGTTTAGCCGGGCTGAAACCCGTCGTATTTATTGAGCGAATGGATTTTATTCTAAATGCGCTGGATGCCATCGTGAATCACCTAGGCGCAGCCCAGCACATTAGCTGCAATCAATTCAAGCCGGCCGCCATCTTGCGGGTAGTTATAGGAAACAAAACTAAACCGCTCTACACGGGGCCAACCCATACGCAGGACTTCACCGAAGCTCTTAGGAAAATGATCGATTTCCCAATCGTCGAACTAAAAAAGGAAAGCGTAGTCAGCGAATATCAAAACGCACTGCATAGACTGAGCGCTGGAACATCCACCATGCTGGTCGAGCGAAAGGATGAGTGGTGAAGCAGAACAAGTACAGCGACCTTAAAATCTTTTCGTTTCCAGATAAGATCGCCAGCTTTCGCGACGATATTATTACCGCACCCATCTACGTGCGGATCAAGCCAACCAATATCTGTAATCACGCCTGCCGTTTCTGTGTTTATTCTGATGGCACAACTCGGCCCAAGGATCGGCCCGACTTGCACCTACAGGCTGGCATGCACACCAGCATGAACGAACGGGACGTGATGCCACGAGATAAGGCGCTAGAACTAATAGAGGATCTTTCAAACATGGGAACAAAGGCCGTCACCTTTAGCGGTGGCGGAGAGCCTTTGCTGCATAAAGACATTGTCGAGATTATGACTAAAACAGTTTCGTCTGGGCTGGATCTATCCATTATTACCAACGGCCAACTGCTTGCGGGGGAAAGGGCGGAAGTATTAGGCAAAGCAAAGTGGGTTAGGATTTCAATGGATTACACAAGCGCAGAGCAGATGGCGTCCAGCCGTAACGTGCCCGACAGATCGTTTGATTCCGTGATGCAGAATATAAAAAACTTTTCCAACACAAAAACGGAGAGCTGCGACCTTGGGATTAACTTTATTATTACCCGCTACAATTATGAGGGACTAGTTCCGTTTGCTAAACAGCTCAAGGATTCAGGCGTAAGCAATGTCCGTTTCTCGCCCGTGTACGTGCAGAACTTTAAAGAATATCACAACACGATTGCAACTAGGGTGAGGGAGCAACTGGCCGAATGCCAATCCTTTTGTGATTCAGATTTTACCATTAACACGACCTACGATCTGGATAGCCCAAGCAAGTCGCCCGTTCGGCCATTCCATCGCTGTCTCTACGCTCAGGCCGTTTGCGTGGTAGGTGCGGATCTTAATATCTACGCATGCCACAATACCGCATACAGCAATCACGGCCGGATCGCCTCCATAAAGGATCAGTCATTTAGCCAGGCATGGTTCGGAGAAGAGGCAAGAGCATGGCATAAAAACTTTAACCCTGGCGTTAGTTGTCTGCACGAATGCGCCAATCACGCCAAGGTGGCACTCTTTGAAAAGCTGGCCACCGATAGTCACGACGCCTTTGTATGAACAAGCAGGATCTGATTGATTTTGAATTGCGGATTAAGGCGCTATTCGAGCAGGGCAAGCTGCCATATCTGATTCACCTATGCGGGGGAAATGAGGATCAGCTCATCGAGATATTCAAAGACATAAAGCAAGGCGATTGGATCTTCTCAAGCCACAGATCTCACTACCACTACCTGCTCGCTGGCGGAGATTCTGACGTGCTCGAGCAGATGATTAGAGAGGGTCGCTCTATGTTTGTCTTTGATCGTAAACTTAATTTCTATACGTCAAGCGTGTTGGCTGGCACTTGCGGGATAGCGGCCGGAGTAGCGCACGCATTAAAAGAGCAGGGAAGCTCGGCAAAAGTGTGGTGCTTCTTGGGCGATGGAGCTGAAGATGAAGGCCATTTCTATGAGGCCGTTAACTACGTGGCTGGGGCAGATCTACCCTGCACCTTTATTATCGAGGATAACGATCGATCCGTGGATACGCCGAAGGCAGCCAGGGGAAAGGCCACGATAACTTGGCCCGATTGCGTCAAGCGATACCACTACACCCCAACATTTCCGCATGGTGGCGCTGGATGTAAAACCATGGTCACATTTGATCCGTCCATTCGCCCGATCTGGTGACAAGAGGAGTTTAGAATATGCCCGCCGTCACCATGCTTGATCGTCTAATTGAAGCTGCGTTTCAAGAGCTTCTAACTACAACCGTTACCGGGGTCACCTATCACTTGTCGCACGATAAGACGGAAAATATGCCGCCATCGATCGTCATTAAGGCCACGCTAGGAACGGAAGAGCCGGTGCAAGGATCTGGCGTGTTTAGCGTGCCGGTTGAAATCGTTGTCGATGATTCTTATGACGATACAACCGTGGACGCTCACACTCAAAAATGCTCAAAGGTCTTACAAGTGTTTTATGATTCCAGCCCTCTGGCCACCCGATTAAACGCTACTACGGCCATCGGATCGGCTCGTTGTTTTAACGCCAAGGTGGAATCAGTTGAACCAGAGGCAGACGACGAAGAGCGAACAATGCGTCGCACCTACAGACTCGCAGTCATCGCATATCCCAATTCCATCGCGAGTTGACACAAAATTTAAGGCAATATGGCAGCCACAACAATCGGAACTAATGGCCTTCAATTCGGTATCACTGCTGAAGCTGGCGGGCTTGTGCAATCTTTCACGGAAACCCGCAACGCCGAACGTGCAGAAGTTCGCAATTCCAGCGGGGAAGTAGTTGGAGTTTCCGTGTATAACGCCACTGATACCTTCGCCTTTTCCACCACGATCACAGGTTCTTACGCCACTACGGCCGGAGCAGTCCTTACAACCCTGGCTAACGCAGCCAGCACTGGCGGCAAGATCATCGTGGACAGCGTCACGGTAAATAGGGCATCGGATGGGTTTGTAACCGTGGACGTATCTGCGACTCGATTCCCCAACATGAGCTAACCCGCACCGGCGGGGTTTATGAGATCCTAAAATGGTGGATAGCTTTTGGGGAACGACAAATATAAAGGTAGCAGCGGCCGCCTCGGCCTTTGGCGCAAAGTTGCGCCCAATGGATCCTGTTACTTGCATTATTAAAGAAGATACAGGCCAAAAGCAGTTCACGTTTTGGTTCACAATATCTGGCGGGGAAGAGGCAAAGGCTGAAATGGAACGCACCTGGGCGAACATGAAGTCAGATGAAGAGTCTCCAATCCGATATGTCAGGGCAGCGCTAGAGAATAGGGAAACGCTGCTCGGTTTAATGCGATCCGCAGAGCCTATTATTTCCATTCAACGCGGCGGGCAAACTCTTCTCGTTAGTCAGCGAGCCAGCCCAGAGCTGAAACGTGCGATGCTAAAAAAACTATGAGCGAAGAAAACTTACAACAAGAATTAGACCAAGCGTTCATATCGCCAGATCGATATTTTAAGGATCAAAAACTCGCCCCATACACAGAAGGCAGCCGCCTGCTGATGATTCAAGTTCGTGACGAGGCCGATAGCCCGATTTTCTTTGTATATGCGTTTGTTTATATCCACATCCTGCTGGCCAAAAATCGTAAGTCGGCCCTAAAGCTGGCGTGGGATAAGGAGGGATTCCGAGATAAGGTGATGGAATGGTCTGAGACGATGACTGAACAGGATCGGGATACGGCCAGCCTTCTAGTCGCAAGCATTCTAAACGAATCCAACAAGCCAAAGGTTAATGTGATTCCGTCCGGCGTACCGCAGCCGCCGGGAAACGAGTAACGCCAGGCGGAACCGCCTCGTGCGTGTTCGTCCTGGCAAAAGAGACGGGCTGGTCAATGGAAACAATCTTATGGGACATACCCCTGCATTTAGTCCATCAGGCAGAACACGTTTTTATGTACATGAACGGGGCCAAGTTGCGCCGGCCTTACGCAGTAGTTGGCTCGGATCTCCGTGACATGGAGAAAGCGTTAGGACTATGAGCGCCAGCCTTACGATCAATCCGATTAAACTGCAACAAGCTCTAAAGGCTTTTGTTGGGAATACCAAACTAGAGGCCGCCAAAGAGATGCGGATTCAGGCTCGGTCACTTTGCGTCAGCCTTGCTAATTCGACCCAGCCTTTTGGATTAAATGCAAAGGCAAAGGCGATAGGGGAAAAGGCCGTGACTAGGGATATTGATCGCGTTTACAAAACTGGCTCGACGGCCGTGCGTGAAATTGGATCGCTTCCGATTCCCGCTGGAAAAACAAAAACGCAAAACGCAAAACAAGCGGCCGCAGCTTTGGCTGCCCTTGTCCTGGGTAAATCATTCGGTAAAGGTAAAAAAGGAGTCGGAGCGCAGACTGCAGCACAGGCTTTAATCGACAGACTAAATTACAAACCTTACGTATATACGCGGATTGGAGAGTTTGATCGCGGAAGTGCCCATGAAAACGCAAGATTTGGGAAGAATAGGCGAGTGCCTAAAAATCAGTTTGTACGTCAGGTCGTCACAAAGGAAACCGAGCTGGCTAGATACTTTAAGCAAAAGCGTGGAAACGTAGGTATCGCAAAGTCAGGCTGGGCCGTCTGTGCTGGCATTCTCGGAGGATTCAGGGGTATCCCAAAATGGGTATATAGACACACTGGCGGCGGTCGCGTGGTGGATAGGTCGCAAGCATTGATAGGCTCTTTCTCAAAGCCCTATATTTCAATGACAAATACGATCCCTTGGATAGCTAACGTGATCAGTAAATCCACAGTCCAGAAGTCCATTGACATACAGGTGATAAAAATGATCAAGCGGCTGTCTATCATTGCTAATTATGAGCGCAAAAAGGCAGGCCTATAATGGACGCAACAGCCACAGCCAAGCTGGCACTGGACGCATCCGGCTTTGATCGTGGCCTAGCTACGGCTCAAAGTTCTGTGACACGGTTTGCTAAGACGACTGGCACATTGATAGCTGGCGCCTTTGCATTCGACAAAATCATAGCAGGCTTTTCTAGCGCCATTGAGAAGGGCGATCAGCTGCAGGACATTGCGGAAAAGTTCGGCATATCTGCAAGCAAGCTACAACTACTTGGCAACGCCGCGTCGGTCTTTGGCAGTGGAATTGACCAGGTATCAGCAGGCTTAAACAAACTTTCACTAGCCCAGCAAAAAGCATTAGCTGACGACACTGGGCTGGCCGCCACATTTACCGAAGTTGGAATCAGCCTAGATGAACTGCGCTCAATGCAGCCTGAAGATATATTGCTTAAAATATCCGACAGCTTCGCCAGCGGGGCGAATGAGGGCCGTCAATTCATTATCGTAAATGAACTACTGGGAAAGGCTCAAACCGATCTAATCAAAGTTCTGAACCAAGGATCTGCCACAATTATTGAGCAAGGTGAAGCGATTGGGGTCTATACAGATCAGCAAATCGCCAGCCTTTCCGCACTGTCTGATTCCTTAAAAGGCTTTCAAAACTTAGTGACTATCGTTTTTGGAGTTACTGCCACAGCCATCATGGATGCAGTAGAGGCGTATGCCAGGTTTGCCGCGATAAGACCTCTGATCAAATTCTTCGATCAAACTAAGCCAGGATCGGGAAAGTCCGGCAAGGGCGCGATGGACGTTACAGAAAGCGCAGACGCCATGGCGGCCGTAGTTGAGGAAAAGAAAAAGTTAGACAAGAAACTGTACGACGAAGAAATCTACGACATTCAAGAAGCCGCAAGACTTGAGGCCAACCGCGATAAGACAATCTTTGATCGCATGATGCGCGACGCAGAGTTCGCAAGAGACGAGAAAAGCAGAATCCTTCAGCTTGAAAAGGAAACTGCCATCAAAAACAGGGAGCTGGTCATGCGTGGGATGGAGGCGTCTGGAACTATCTTAGATCGCGTGAGGGCAGCCGCTGAACGTATGGGCATGGGCGGGCTGATTCGGCAGATTGATATTCAAAGGCAACAGCAACAAAGGCAGACCGATATATCCCTAATCTCTGGCATTGGCGCAACCCCAGGGGAACGTCGCAGCTTCAGAGATAATGAGCAAATTAACGCCCTAACTCAAACCGAGGGCGATTTGCAGAGGCAACAAAACACCGATCTGCTCAACAGCTTTAACACCATGCAGAAAATCGTTTCAAATATCTTAACAAAAATCGATGACAAGCTAGGAGTACCGATCTTGAAATCGGCTTATTGATATGGCTGTTAGCATAGTCAACACAGTGCTCAACGCTGGCGGAAAAGTTCTACGCAAGGCCAGCCGGTCAACTTCAGTAGACGGATTAGTAACGCTCGTCGAAAACTATACGATCCGCCTAGCTGATATTGGATCACTAGAGCCGGATACAGGTATTACGCACAGCGCTTTCTCTACAGCATCGACAAAATACACGAGGATGCTTGTTGAAACCACGGCCGTGAATCCTCTGGATGGCGATCTTGCGGATCTAATCGTTACCTACGTCGGCCTAGATTACGCATCTGGCCTGCCTTCCGCCTATATTACCGCAGTGGGCCAGCCAGGTGTGGGCGTGTTTGGTGCAGATGCGGCCATCGTTGTTAAATACATCACTCAAGATTCCTTATTTGATACGCTTAAAGGCGGCAACATTTCGCTAAACCTTGGCGGGACAAGCCTCACGCTTCCCACAAAACGGTTAATGCCAACAAGTATAAATGGAACTACTTTACCCCCAAACCCTAGAGGCCGGGAATATCGCCGCACCAAAAATACCGCTGAGGCTCAAGCCGCCGCTAATGTTGCTTTTGAATCATATATAAAAGCAAATCCAGTAGGCATCGGTGGGATAGCACTTCCACCAATTGTTAGTTACGCCCCCTTACACGAATGGATTTATGCTGGATATGTTCAAAGTGGGATCAGCTTTCAACGCAGAGGATTATTCAACCAGATTGAGGAACAATTTACCGAATACTTCCGTGGCACAGACATATTTTATCAGACCGACGGCACAATCAACTTTGCAAAGGTCAATTCCTTCTCTGATGTAAATTACTCGTTCTAGGGCTATGGCTGAAAATCCTTCACCGCCAAGACTACCGGGTAAAAGCCAACCTCTCCGCCCAATTAGGGCTACACCAGACGGCGTGGGCATTTCCGTTGACTATATGAATAGCATTATTGACAGAATTGAGGACTTGGTTCTGGTGGCTCAATCCCAGAAACCAATCGCAGGGAACAACATTCAGATAAACTTTACGGCTCAAGGTGCGGTCATTAACGCAGTTACACAATGATTCGGCCACGGCTGTCTAAGGTGGCTAGCGGGACAAGGCTTACTACCGATCTAGTTAATGACATTATCAATCGCACGGAATACGCCGCCGATCTTTTGCGACAATATAAGCTAGTTGCTGGGAATGGAATGTATGTAGAGCCGCATTATGACGGCACGCGGGTCAGCTATTTACAGCCGGTGGGTGGTGGGGCTACGCCAAGGCAACCAATCTTTAATGATGGAACCAATCCAAATAATCCAGCAACTATTGAAGAAGCCATTTCTTATTACGACCTTGAGTCTCAAAGGACAATTCCAAATAATGCCACTAAATTATATTTTACGATGTCATCCTTTACTCGATTTACTTTATTTTCGACCTTTATGATGGATGTAGGTTTTGCGGATGGTCAAATTCGCAGAGCCGGACAAGCGACTGGTGCTGGCGGCTTTTATTACACAACTGGATTTGATGTTAATTTTACCGCCGGCAGCGGACGGCCTTCATATAGTGGTTTTTTAACGACAGTAGAATTTTTATTTCCGTACCCGTATGAACCACCAGACCCTAGGGCAAAACCGCTAGCCTTTGCCGTATTGCCTTTTGGGGTTAATTGACACTCGCCTTACCTAAATGGCCTCTACACTAGACCTATACATCGACACCTCTTCCGGCCAGCTAATCGACGGCGGGAGCGTAATCGGCGGGGCGTTGCCTACATTTACCAGAAACGATGCCTACACGCTCCGCTTGCGGTTGCTTGAGAAAAAGGCGAATGGTTCGCTAAATGATATTGATTTTGGAAGCTCAAGCCTAAAGGCGGGGATAGGTAATATTGAGGAAGTGCCTTCTAGCGGGTCGTTCAAACTTGCCATTAACGGAGTCACTTCTTCCGCAATCGCATACAATGCAACGGCCATCTCGGTCTATAACGCCATTTCAAACAATGTTTCAACGGTGGCTTTGTACGGTTCTGGTTCGTTTGGCTCTTATCTGCTTACAGCCACCCAGCCCAATACGGCTATGTCCTTTAGCCCAGATACATTTACGCTTTTCCCAAGTAGCTCAGTGCTGATTAGCACTCGTCGCAACCCAGCCGCCAGCATTGAGGCACAGCAAATAGTTAAGCTGGTTCGCAATCCCATCGTATATGCGGATACCTTTACGGCCACTCCGACGGCTGGCGAGCTTGCCCTTACTTTATTGCAAAATGGAACGTCGGCCTTAAACGAAACTTATGAACTAACGGTCGGGCCTCTGGCTCGTGGGGGGTCGTTTGCATTGGTCTTTGGGCCGAACGCCACCACGGCAATCCCTCTTTTCCAATCTGCCGTATCCGTTCAGGCCTCGATCTCCGCTGGAATCAATACGATCACTTCAAATATCAGCGTACAAGAGAACGGGAAAGGCGGGTATATTATTGGATTTACAGGTCGCCTTGGTCTTACGAATGTTGCGACCGAGCTTAAACTGGACGCAAGTGGAATTCAATTCATCCCAATGCGGCAAACCACTCTCACCATTAATACCGCAGAGGTGGAAGATGCCTTTGCCGCTTCTGGCGAAACAACTATCACCCCTACTTTGGAAATTGAGCTTACTCAAAGCGGAACTCCAAAGACTATCTACCAAGGGGGCGTCACTATAAGAAAAGACCTTATTACGGCTGGAAGCAGCGTTCCGGGTGATAGAGATTCATATTATACAAAAACTGAAAGTGACGCTAATTTTGTCTCAAGAACTGGTAATGTTGGATTCTATGGAACAACTCCAATCGCCCAGCAAGTAAATGTAAATGTAGTTTCTGCGCTTTCTAACCTCGGGCTTGTATCAAACAGCAGCACGACATATGGTATTTTGCCTGAGTCTAGTGAAACACTTACTGTCACAACCTCCTTAAACTTTGGAACGATTGGGGCTAATGCTAGCTCCTCAATTACTGTTCAACTAAATGGCGTCCTTGTTAATGATATTGTTATGCTTGGATTGCCAGCAGCATTAACAGAGGGGCTTTCCTTTTTTGGCCATGTTGTGACCAGCAATCAGCTCCATGTTGATTGCGTCAATGCCACCAATGGCAGTAAAACGCAATCGGCAGTCACATTTCGTATCACAGTTATTAGCTACTAGCCTTTGACACACGCCATCCAGAAGTATGGCCGCTGGCGTATATAATCTCACTATCGAACAAGGCGTGGATCTTGCCTTGGAAGTAGCGGTTAAAGACGGCACGGGGGCAACTTATTCGCTTGCTGGCGCAACTGCCGCCGCTCAAATCCGCGATACCTACAACGGCAATCTGCTGGCGTCATTTGCCGCTGTCACAGCCACCGGCACGACCGGCAGCCTTACCCTGGCGTTGAACGCTGCTACTGCCTCAGCTTTACCTATCAGCGGCGGAAAGTGGGATCTGCTACTTACCACATCGGCCGCCACTAAAATCCGCCTTTTACAAGGATCGGTCACCATTGCAGGCGAGGTGACTGAATAATGCCTATCACCGCCACAGTCTGCGGGCCTGCCAGCATCACGGTTGCCGTAGGCACGCCCATCGTGACCGGTGCAGCTGGAGCAGGTGGCGTAACCACAGGCACGGCCGTGGCGCTGGCAATCGCCCTCGGATGACAAGGAGCACAATCTAAATGAAGCAGATCTGGCCTAATTATTCTTACTCGCCCACCACTAACGTCCTGACGCTTACCGGGCTGAACATTGATCGCGACCAGCTGCTGCTCGTGACGGCCGCCGATCGCGGGCGGATTATGTATAACTTTGCGGATAGCTCCGTCACCGCCTCTGCCTTCACCTCTGGCGCTAATACCGCACTCACCCTGGTGGCGACTACTGCCGGCCTGACTACCACGGCCGCCCTGGTCATCTACTTTGACGATCAAGCGACCAGCAGC
>Ga0222712_10006748_pt1 | contig 11270 bp, 21 predicted proteins | sample C33_657DmetaG_FD_165043 | JGI IMG/M metagenome (GOLD analysis project Ga0222712, IMG submission 165043) | Estuarine water microbial communities from San Francisco Bay, California, United States - C33_657D | ecosystem: Environmental > Aquatic > Marine > Unclassified | place: USA: California... | reverse complement strand
TCTATTATAGCGGTAGTTAAACTTACAACCGCAGTTATTATTGCACCTCCTAATGGCATAAACTAATATTTAAGTATTGTTATTTTATCAGATTCGTATTCAATTTCATTTTGAAATACAAACCCATTTTTTATTAAAAAATTTATTGCTCTTGTGTTTTTGCTATACAACATACACAATTCAACCTTTTGCTCTTTTATAAGTCTTACAAAATCAGTCAAATTCTGCTTTGTTCTATAACTCAACTCTAAACCAAAACTATGTAAGATTTTATTATTCGCTACCGAAAAGTAACCAATAGTACCACCTTCATCTTTTACTGCAAAGAACTCATAAGAAGCATTTGGAACTTCATCCTTAAAGTTTACAATTTTTTCAATTGTATCATTTAATGCCTTGTCTTTATCTCCCGTTATGAAGTGATAAAACTCAAAAAGTTCATAATCATCTTCAAAAGTATTACGAACTATTTGCTCGTAATCGCATTCTTTAACTATCTCTTTATACATTTTATTTTCTTCTTAAAAGAACTATTCCCACAACACCTAATAAAACAACTCCACCAATAATATACACTAAATTCATTGAAGCACCCGCTTTTTTAGTAGTGTCAATTGATTGTGCTTTATTTAATCCTATTTGACTTGCAATAGTAGAATTAATTATAGCATCAGTATTTTCCTTTTTAGTTTTTTCTAATTCTGCTTGTTCTTTTTTAACCAAGCAATTCATTCTCTTATAAAGGTTTTGTAAGTCGTTTTGATAACCTTTTGTATGATTATAAACATTATTATAAGCATTGCTTTGCTTTTTATTGCTACTTTGCCCTCTTTCACTTGCAATTAAGTCAAGTCTTTGTTGAACTTTATTAATCATATCCTCAACACCTTGACAATTACCTTTTTCTTCCATTCCCCCTACTGAAAATTCATTTTCGGGTTTACCATATTTATTATAAACCTCAATTTCTTTTTCATCGCCTTTGCTTTGATAAGTAGGTATAATAGTTGCACCCTTTTCAAGGAAAGAAACTCCCCATATACTAAAATTAGAAAAATCGCTATCTAAAGATATTGCTCTTTTTCTTTTTGGAACTCTTTGTAAGTCGTTTTTAAAACCACTTCTTTGATGTGCTAATGCAGACAATTCGTTGCTTTCAATCATGTCTATTGCCATAATATTATCTTTTTATAAGTAAATAACCTACAATACCGCCCAATGCAAGTATTGCTAATTTGTTTTTTGCAAAAAATGATTGTGAAGCACCCGAATCTTCGCCCGTATCAGTACCACCTCCACCACCAAAGCCACCGCCACCAAAACCACCGCTAAAAGTGTTTTTTATTGCATCGGTTATATTATCAGCAATTTTATTAGCGTTATCTAATAAAGTTGCAGTTCCTCTACCTTCAATTACCATATTAGGTCTTCTCGGAACGGGTTTACCTAAAGCAATTAATTGGTTTTCAAGAACTTTTCGTTTTTCTAATAAACCATTAATTTGTTCGCTATAAGTTTTTATTGAAGCACTTGCAGTTTGATAAGAGTTCCATGCAGTTTTCATATTTTGTACCGCAATTGCCCTTTGTGAAGCAGTCATTTTGAATGGAGAAATAGGATTTGCTTTATCACTTTCTTCAATTTTTACTTTCAATTCATCATAAATGCCCTTTTGAGTTACTTGGGTATTTTGAGTATCGCTTAACAATTGATTTAATTGATTAATTTGAGCATCAATAGCACCTATTTTATCCAAAATAACTGAACTTTTTGCTTTATCTTGTGCAACATCGCCCATAGAAGATTGAGAAGTAACATTACCTCTATTTATATTTGAACCCGACAAAGTGCTTCCCCTTACAACAACGGATTGTTGTGGAATATTAGGCATTGAAAAGTCTTGCGTAGTCATTGTACCACGATTGACATTCGCTAATACCGCACTATTGAAATTTGCAAATTGATTTTCGTAATTCATATTATTTACCTTTTGAAGCCATGTAAGCAAAACCGCTTATTAATAAAATTCCCGCACCCGCTAATCCAACATATAACATAGTGTTATCTTTTGGCAAATTTGCACCTCTTGGGTCTTGACTATAACCTTTTGAATCAGTTGTAGCACCTACTACGGGTTGTGTAGGAGTTGTATCAGCAGTTGGAGTTGGTTGTGTACTTGCTTGTTGTGCTTTGTTTTTACCAATTACAATTGCAGTATCTAACAAGTTTTTTAATAAATCCGAAGTATTTATTGAACTTGTTGGTTTAGTTGTTAATGGAGATATAGTAGTTCTCGTTGGTGTACCATATTCAACCGAAAGTGGTTTATAACCAATACTTTGTATCGGAGTTAGTTCAACACGATTACTTTGCATTTGCTGAAACATGGCAGTTTGATAACCTTTTGTATTAAAAAGTTTTTTCAAACCTAAAAAACCTTGCGGTTTACCAATCCCTAACAAATTGCTATAATCATCATCGCTTGTATAAAAAACATCTTTTTCTTGATAATCCATAATATAAATTTTAAAATTGATATTTAATTTTGTTATTACTCAATATTGTATTTATCTTTTTTATTTCAGAACTACTCAAATCATAAGATAACCATGTTGCTAAATCGCCACCAAACGCTTTATCATCTATTAAGAATTTAGCATAAGAAACGGGATTAGAAGCGGGACATGGAGTATAATATCTTACACCGAATTGCTTAATTAATAAATAAACATCGGCTTCATTTTTCATTTTTGAAAATACACCATAAATCATATTTTCATCAGTTCCGCAACCATTCATTGCTTGAACTAAAGAACCTGAAAAATTTGATGCTTGTGCAGTAGTAATTGTTGGTTTAATACCTTTAGAAGAAAGATTTTTAAGTTCAGTATCTGCTTCATCAGCACTTTGACCCGCTTGTTTTAAATCTTTTTTCTTTTTTATGTCAGTATAAATTTTAAAACCAAAAACACCTACAATAAGAACCCCTCCTATTGCAACCACACCTTTTGCCCAATTTGGTAAATCGTTATAAAATTTCATAGTTATTTAGTTGTTTTTGCTTTACCACCTTTAGTGTTATAAGTAACACCATCAATCATAAATACTTGATAATCATGCTTTGCTGAATTATACCAAGCATTTATAAATTTGTCATCAAAAGCCATTAATTGCGTTTCCGTTCCGCCACTATAACCTTTATTGATAATTACTTGTACTTTTTTTGATTTTGGCAGTAAAATAGTTCTATAAAGTAAGAATGCAAATGCACCCATAACTCCTACCGCTATAATACCTTTTATATTACTATTCATAAACTATCATGTTGTTTTTCTCAAAGTTTTCAATAAAATGATTAATTCTATCGTATCTTTTTTTGTTTGTTTCGGTTGGAGTTCCTATGAATGTTTTTGTAAACGCTTCATACGCTTCAATTCTTGGATAACCCAAACCTAAATATATTATTAAACCATTCAAATCCGCTTCAGATTCATTCTCAATATCATCATTTATGTAATAATGAGAAAATTCATGAAGCATAATTGCCATACGCATAGGTATAGTCATTGGAATAATCTTCTTTTGACTTACTTGAATACGACCACTTGTTTTTGAAATCCTTGCGGGAGTATTAAGTTCTTGACCTTTTTGAGAAATAATAGTTGGGATATACTCAATTTTAAACTCGCTATTTTCTACTTTACCATCTTTATTGGTATAAGTAAAAGGTTTGCTTACATAGTTTCCGCTTGTCAAATGACCCGCATTGAAACAAAATTTAGTACAAAACTCAACAAATGCAGAGATTACGGGGTTTCCCAAATCAACTACATCCAATTTCTTCTCCAAAGGAACTTTTTTAACTTCTACTACTTCAAAAGTCTTATCGCTATCTTTCGGAACATTACCAATTCGGTCATTATATACTAATAATAAGGCATTTGCACCGCTTACGGGAACACGAATGAAAAAGTCGGTTTCTCCATTGATAGTTTTCCAACGATTAGTGAAAATCGTATTTGGCAAAGTTCTATCCTTGAAGATAACTCGAATCTTTTCGGGTTTATCAGTTTTTACCTTAACAAGTAAAGTAAATTCTTCGTAATTGGTTGGAACGCTAAATATCATTATAGAATTACTTGTGTTGGTGCGGGAGAAGTTGTTGCGTTTTTGCTTGAATCAAATCTTTTAATCATAATATCATTAGGGAAAAAATCCGCTTTAGGATTTATAACTTGCTTTGATACTTGAAAAGAAGATTCAACACTTTTTGATTGTGGTTGGGTTAATGCAGTATTTGCATTTTGCAATGCAGTTTTTAGTTCTGCTATTTGCTTATCTTGTTGTTGATTTTTATATAGTGCATATATAATCCAACTAACACCCGCTATTGTTAGTAAGTTTTTCATTTTTTACGATTTTCTGCTTTGATAAAATTTATATGCAATAGCACCAAGAATAATGACACCTCCAACAATAATCACATTTTGGTTAATACCAAAAATAGTTTTGTTAGAAATGTCTTCTTTCAAACCACTATCCTTTTTCATCGCTTCCAAAGTCTTTTGAATGCTATCATTTAGCGGTTTATTTTGGATAAAGTTATCAACTTGTCCATCCGCATTAGAGAACTTTTCCTTTTCCCTTGAAAGCCAATCTTTAAAAGATAGTGTTGTACCACTTTCCTTCCAAATTTGATTAGCCGATTTGTTCATTTTATTAGAAATTTCTTCTACGAGTTAAATTTGCTCTTACTGCGTTTTTAACATCAGTAGGGTTTTTGCCTTTGTTATTTACCGCAATTGTTCCCGAAAAGTCTGCAAAACCCGATGGGCGGTTTCTAAAAGCATTTTCGTTTCCCGTAAAAGGTGCTTGGTAAGCATCTTCGTTACCTACGAATGGTACTTGAAAAGCATCTTCGTTACCTACGAAACTTGCAGAATTTGATTTAGTGAAATAGCGGTATGCTAAATAAGCACCAATACCGATTGCAGTCCAAGTTAAGATTTTTTTAGTGTTCATTTTTTTTTGAATTTAAGGGTTATTTAAAGTTAGTAAAAATTTATTAAGGAATTAAATTATGTGGGTCTTCTTCAACAATATCTCCACTTAAAAATCCACCAAAGTTTGTATATTGAATTGATTTATCTTTTCTATATTTAGCATTTTGAATTGTTCTAACAATAAAATACAAAGCAAAACCGCCTAATAAAATATAAAGATACTTGTCGTTTTTAGAGTTCATTTTATTTATCGTTTTTAGTTAAAAAGTATGAAGTTAAACCACCTAAAGCACCACCTATAAAAGCACTAAAAAGAATGTTATAACCTCTTGAATATCCGATTAATATCCCAACACCCGCACCAATTGCTGAAGATGTCAAAGTACCTTTGGATTTATCAAAAATGTTAGTGCTTCTTATAGATTTTGCTTTTTCTAAATAGTCAGTTGCAGTTGCCATTATTTTTTGTTTTTAAAGTACATATAAGCACCGATAGAACCTAAAACCAATACACCAATTACTATTGGTAAAGTGTATGATTTTGGTGGATTCGTATCTTTTGTTCCATCTTGCGTAGAAACACTTTGTGCTTTTGCTAATTCGTAAGAAATAGCGTTTTGCTCTCCTTGTCTTTGTTGCTTGTTAGCCAAAGAACTACTATAAAGAGCAACACCCGTATCTACTATATTACCAATTCTTTCTTTTGTGAAAATATTACCGAAGAAAGTATCTTCATAAGGTTTTTTAGGAGTTTTATTTGTTGCATCAGCATATAAGTTTTCATCAACATAGTTTGAGTATTCACTTGCAGTTGATTTTAACGCTTTTGCAATGTCTTTTCTAAATGAAACACTATCTTTCATAGATTTTATTACTACTGCAAATAGTTGGTCATTGTTAATATCTTGTGGAATATTAATGCCATTTTTTCTTACAATAGCAATTACATCCGATTTTTTTTCTTGAATTAAAACTACAAGAGAGTTTCTTGTAATATCAATTAGTTGTTGAGTAGATACTTGATTCATCTTACTTATTTTTAGTGATTATTGCTACTGCTAATAATAATGAAGCACCAATAAGTGCTACACTTGTCAAAGAATTTGTATTATTTGAACTTGAACCATCAGCGTACATATAATGGTCTTTAGGTTTATTGTTGCAAGAAGAACATCCGCAACCTCTATTCCCGTTACCATCCATATTAGAGAAGTTATCTACTTTCTTTGCATTTGAAAACATTTCTATTATAACATCTTTGTCGGGGTGGTTTTCCATAATATCACGAAAAGCGGGTTCTCCCTCATTTGCGACTAATCTTTTAAGGCATTGACCTAAATCTGCTTTGCTACGAACATTGGTTGTTTCGTACCCGTATTTATGACAAATACCTTTTGCAAAGTATGGGTTGCTTTCAGCAATGTAATTATAAACACTCATAGAATATCTTTTTAGAAAAAAAGGGTGGGCGAAAAAACGACACCACCCTTCCTTTTTAGTTATTATTAGGTTTGATTAGCCAAGTCTTGCTTGGATTGTTTCTCCACCTACAACCGCTACGCTTGAACGAACAATGTTAGGAGAAGCAAATTGGCGACTTACTGCGTTACCCGCTAAACCACGAGCAATATTGATATTGTCTGCGGGATAGAAGTGAATGCGTAATACATTCGGAGAAGCCAATACACTCGCAATGGTTAATTTAGTAAAACCATCAATACGATAGTTTTGCTTCATTGCGATAATGTAGTTTTGTTGTTGGTATGGGTCAATAGTTGGAACTAAAGTTTTCAACGCTTGATTACCATTCGCATCACGAGTATTCAAAGTTAAGGTTTGAGTAACTTGACCCGCAGTTGATGTAACTGATTCAAAGTAAGTTAAACCTACGCTAAACGGAGAGTTCATAGATTGGTATAAGAACTCTTGGTAAGTAACATTAGAAATTGCAGAAGAAATCACGCAATTAGAAATAGTTAAAGAACCATTAGTGAAACCCGTATTGTTGATATATTGGTAAGCACCTAATACATCGAAGTTTGCTACCGCAGTTGCAGAAGCGTTTGATACTTGGATAATGTAAGGTTGTGCTTGTGGTGCGGGAGAATATCCCATTCCTTGTGCATCAGCACCCATATAGTTATCATTTGCAGTGAATTGTAAATCTGAATCTACGAATCCATCAGCGTTGTTCCATTTTTCATGTGCAGAGAAGTTTGCTTCTTGCATATATTTTCTGATTAAAGACATTTTGTTAAAATTTAAAGGTTAGAAAATTAAGGTTTTGGTTCGGTTACTTGTGTGGGTGGATTTACCCTCACTTTGTTCATTTGTTCTTTGATTTTTTGTGCAATTAAAACACCTACCACGACAACCGCAAGGTCTTGTAATATTTGCTTTAAGTTTTGTGTACTAAACATAGAGTTGAGTTTTTAAAAATCTATTCAGATAGATTATAATACAAATATAACAAGGCATTACATACTTACACATAAAAAAATAACCTCTAAACAATGATAATCAATTGTTTAAAGGTTACTTTGACAAATTTTGTATGTTAAAGACTATTGTCTATACTTTAAAATAGTCATCATATAGGTCATCATGAATTTTTTTGATTGCACTCTCGTTGGTATGTACTTTTTCGTTTTGCACATTCCTTTTATTAAGTAGTGGCTTTAATAACTTACTTCTATTAAATTCAATATAATCATCAATAGCAACATCTATTTCTTCTTTTTTAAACTTACCAATGATTTTCATATCATCAATGTTCACATAAACAAAAAATCTTTTATCGCCATTTCTATAACGATTGTTTACAATAGTTTCTGCTATATATAAAATTTCAGTTTTTTCTTCAAACTTTGTTTTATGTCGCATTACACTATCATTTGTTTTGTGCAAACGAATAAAGTTACAATTACCAATGATTTTAGGATTAGCAGAACGACCCACTCCTTGAAAGTGCATAACGCAATCAACTCCAATATGTCTTGCAGTTGCTAAAGCACCAATCAAATCGGTTTGCATATAATCGCCCGTATATTTATTTACATCTTCTACAAGTAACAAACCATTTCTATAAGTATCTAAAATGATTGAAAGAATTTCTGCCATATCAGATATAGTCATTCTCTTTCCGTTATCATGATAAGGTCTTATTCTACGAACTTCAATAAAAGGAGAAACACTAAACTTTTGAATATCTTTTATTGCTAAAGATTTTACTTTGTGTTGTTCTCCAAAAAACCAAAAATCAGAAAACTCATCATTAACATCAAATATCAATGCTTTTCTTGGTGGTACACCTTTTTCGGGGTTGCCATTAACATATTCATAAATCATACGAATTGTTTCGACTGACTTACCAACACCTTTTTTGCCACAAGCAACTATAATACGACATTCACGACCCATAATTATTTATTTTTTTTTGGTCTTCCTCTTTTAATTTGTTTTGGTTGCGGGTTAACCATTTGTTCTACAATATTATTTACTTTTAATGATTCTTCAAACTCATTCACTTCTTCCACTTCATCAAACTCATCTTCAACAACTTTTTCAGTAGGAACATAAGTATCTTGCGGTGGTGGATTATAAGGTTGTTGTGGTTGTTGCGGTGGCGGTGGTGGCGGTGCTTGTGCTTGTCTATTCATACTTGCCATTTCCTTCCAACCATTCTGCATTTCTTTCATTACACTAACTAATTGAAACGCTATAATCGCTTTCGTTGCAACATCTTTACCTACAATGAACATTAGTTTTTGTTCAATTGTCATTCCTATACCACGCTTTTCTAATACTTTTGTTAGAACGGGTTTTACTTCATCTTTAAATTCTTTGCTTACTGCAAGAGCATCTTTATTTTGTTCGTTATACTCTTGAATAAACTCTAAAATAGTCATGTATTGACCACCACCAATAGGTAGTTGCATACTTAAATCAACTTCTCCATTTGCTTGAAGTTTCTTTAACTTGCCTTCATTAAATAACAAACCTCTATTAGCCAAAGAACATATAAATTCATATCCACTTATTAAAGTTTCTGCAACATATCTTGAACTATCCCTTTTATCCTTATCAGATAAGTCTTCCATTTCGGGATTGAGTTGTTCAATAGGTTTCTTTACTTCTTTTGGTTTTTGTTGTGTAATATTTTCTGCTTGATAAGTTGGTTCGGGTATTGGTGTGTTTAACTCATTTGCATCAATTACTACATTAGGTCTTGTATAAGACTTTTCATTTACGGATTCCCCCAATGGGTTGTATTCCATTTCTTCGGGTTCTTGAAAATTAGCCATTTTTATTCGTTATTTTAAACTCGTTAATTAATATATCAAATTTTTGAAATTTCTTTTGTAAAGAATCCTTTTTGTCTTTTTTTACTTCTTCTAACTCTTTAACTTTTCTATATACCCATGCTACATCTTTCTTTGTTATTAAAGCGATTTCGGGATAAGAAAAATCAAATGCTTCATACAAGTAATAAGCAATAAACTTAAATGCGTATAATCTATTAGTGTTTCTATCCTTTGAAATGAAAACTTCATCAGTTCCAACATTAAAAGATTCGCAAATTGCTTTAACTATAAAGTCAATGCGTTTATCTTGTAAAGACAATGTTTCTCTCCTTGCTATTGAAAGTGCTTTGGTAGTTTCATCAACACCTATACTCTCAATAGTATTGAGCAATTCTTGAAATAATATTATTGCGTTGTTTTTAGACATAATAATCAATGCGAAGATAAAATAAATTTCTCTAATGCCTTAATATCTTTTAAATTTTTTTTAAACCATTCAGAATCAACGACCCGAAGTTTGATATTTGGGTGGTATTTAGCCATTCTTTTGATTTTCGTTTGGCTTTTGCTATCCATATATCCTTTGGTTTCAACAAATTCATAAGTTCCGTTTAGGTGTTTTACTCTAAAATCGGGTAAATAAGAACGAACTCCTCTTTTTATACCTTCAAACCAAAAACCTTGTGGCTCATGGTCATAATCCAATATCTTTTTTTCTATTTTAAGTTTCTCTAAAAACAAGCAGTAGTAATACTCCCAAGTGCTTCTAAAGAATATCTTTTTACTACCAATATTACCCCAAAATTGCTTGTATTCAATTGGTTTTAACCCTAATTTATCTTGAATATCTTTTGGAATTTGCTGAATGTGTTGCCCCATTAAATTTGAAATTTCAACTTCAATTCTTTGTTTTCATAGATTTTTTCAGCAACAATGTTAGCATAGTCAATATCGCTTTGATAATGAAGTCCTAAATACAACCTTGAATTAGCAATTTTATCGGCTAAATCGTGTATTTTGGTATATAGTTTAGGGTATTTATCCCCTATCACATAAGCCAATATTTTTGATTCCATAGCGTGTCCACTTGGATAAGAAGGTGTTTGGTCGCTTACTGAATTAAACGCTATTAACTTTAACTTATAGTAATATGATAGTTGGTATGGTCTTGGTCTTTGAAAATAATATTTAAGTTTTAAAAGTAGTGGTCTAACATCGTAAATTATAGCATCAACCAAAGAAATTGCTTCTTCTTTTGGAACTTCGTGTGCCACTAAAAACTTCTTGATAATTAAAACAAAATTTTGGTCGTAGTTGTAAAATTCATTCAAAACTTGTTCCGCTTCCGCTAATTCTTGCGTTGCAGAAACTAACTCGTTTAACTCATCTTTTGTTGTATTAGATTCGTTTGGTGGGAATGTAAATTGAGTTAAAGCAGAAAACAAACCATCAACATAGGTTTGTCTTTGTAGGTCAAAATAATCATTCCTACGGATGTTTCCGTATCTTAATTCTTTAATTATCTCTTGCATTTATTATAGTTTTGAATCCTTTAAATTAAAAAATATTAATCCTAATAACCCAATAAGAAATAAAGGTGGTATTAAGAAAGTTATTTTAAAATCTTGTTTATTATCTTCCATGTTAAATAGATTGATACTTGCCTTTCATTGCTGATTGAACATTCATCTTGACTTCATCAAGTTGTCGTTGCATATCTTTGTTCGCTACATCGCTTTCTTTTTGCTTATAACGATAGTAATTTATTGTATAGATAATACCTAAAGCACCAAGCACCATAAAGCCAATTTCAAGCCAATTTACCGACTTGATAAAACTTTTAGCATCTGACATTAAACCGCTTTCATTGCTACCTTCAAGACTTCCACCATCAGCCATTTGCGGTGTTGCGGGTTGTGTTGCAGTTGGCGGTGTTGGGGTGCTTGTTACGACTACTCCACTT
>Ga0222712_10006747_pt1 | contig 11270 bp, 8 predicted proteins | sample C33_657DmetaG_FD_165043 | JGI IMG/M metagenome (GOLD analysis project Ga0222712, IMG submission 165043) | Estuarine water microbial communities from San Francisco Bay, California, United States - C33_657D | ecosystem: Environmental > Aquatic > Marine > Unclassified | place: USA: California... | reverse complement strand
CCAATTGACTTTCTTGATACAGGTGTTCTATCATCGAAAATACTTTCAATGATGGTTCCTGTGTTCTTGTCTTTTTGAGACTTTCTTAATGAAAAAAACTGGTACATGACTCTTACTTAATTATTTTAAATCCTTGGCCTATGAACTCCTCAATGAACACATTACTTCCCTTAATTTGAACGAAGCAGTATTTCAACCTTTTGTAGGCAAGGTATCGTTTTACCCCATCTACAATCAGGTTATTTTGATTGACTTCAATTGGTTCTAATACTTCTCCATTTTCTATTTTTTGACAGAAAAAAAGAATGTCATTTAGCTTGCAGTGGTATCCTTTTTTAACGTGTAACTCTTTAATAGAAATTCTTGTAGTACCTTGATTGTTACCTTGGTTTGACTGGAGGCCACCTGGTTGGATGGCCTCCTTCAAATCCACTAAAACTTCATTATTAGTTTTCACCTTCTGTCCTTAAATTGAAACAATTATTAATACAAAAAGGACATTGAAGGCAATAGTAAGCCATTTATCCAATTTCAACTGCATGTATTTTAAATTATAAAATAAATAATTCGAAATCTGTACTGATAAATTTTAACATTTATGATTTTTTAAAAAAAACATCCCCTACTCATCGTTTTGATGAGGATTTCAATATTCCAGAAGTAATTTTGGAAATCTAAATCACGGTGATGATGTGATTTTGTTTATTTAATTCATGTTTAAATTTAAACATCATGCAGCCAGTAATCCCTGAGGCTTAAGTTCCCCAACCCTACGTTGGGAAATTTCAAAATATTTCATTTCTCTTTCAATCCCAATAAACTTATAATTCCCAAGTTCCCTAATACTTAATCCTAAAGTCCCACTACCAAAATAGGGGTCACAACAAATTCCACCCTCAGGGGTAATTAATTTCACCAAGTGTTTTATCAATTCTTTGGGTTTCACGGTAGGGTGGGTATTAAATTCTTCTCTTTCAGCTTTACTAACTTTGGGTTTGTAAAAAAATCTATCCACCCCTCCTGCATCGTTGTAATTTTTCAAATACAATTTTTCATTTCCGGTTGGTTTCATAACTCTTCCATCGTATAAGGCCAACGGGTGGTTTGTAATTTTTCCAAAACTCATTTTACCATTACCTTTTGTCAAGGGTTTTAACGTATTCAGATACTCTCCTACTTCCTCACTAATTATAACATTTCCTGGTTCTCGTAATCCAACTTTACTGTTATCTATATAAAATGGTCCAGTTCCATATTTTTCAAAGTTTTCAATAAAGTTTCCTTCCAAGGGTTTCCTAACCATAGCAATTGGTTCATGCATTCCCTTTATTTTAGTTTTCAAACCCTCATATTTTTCCAATTCTTTGTAATTATTCATACTTACTAATTTCATACCTCCGGTGTTCCCCTTACCATAAATCCACATCATTTGTCCTATCACCTCAAAACCAGCATTTTCAATTTCTGTCATTAATTTATGGTAAGTCTTTTCATGTCCAAATGTCAACATAATACCACCAGGTTTTAATACCCTCAAACATTCCTTCCAAACTTCAATTTTCGGTAACTCATTATCCCATTTTTCTTTATTAATTTTAATTCCATAGGGTGGGTCCGTTAATATACTGTCACAACTATTATCGTTCATCCCTCGTAATACTTTAAGGTTATCTCCCAAAATAATTTGGGATCCATCCTCATAAGTAATTACCTCTTCTGTTTCAACCAACTCAATTTGTTCATCAATTATATTATCCCCCCAAAGTACTTCATTCATTTTATTCAATCCATCCATATCCATTAAGTCAATGTTTTTCTTAATAGCTTTCTCCATTATTTTTACGTTCTTGGGGTACAATTCATTAATAATCAACTGTCTACCCAGTTGAAGTATAATACTGGACCCCCCATTACCACCATATGGATCCCAACAAATTCCGTTCTCAGGAGTAAAAATAAGTGTAAAAAAGGCTGGTAATAAACTCGGGTAATCACCAAAAAAATTGGTTTCAAACTCCCTCTTACTTCTTTCTGTGTTTTGGTTAATCTTAATAACATCCAACATTTCCTGTTCATCCATAAACCCAGTTAGGGTATCGTAAAAGTTACTCATGTGGTAGGTATTTTCGGTTCTACCTTGTTCTTTACATCCTTTGGTTATTCTACACTTCTTTTTGTCATTCTTTATTTTAATTGGGTTAAAATAATAATCAGTGGTTTTCGTAAAAATCAAACAATATTCAAAGTTGGTTTTCAACCTCTTAATATTGTTGGGTTGTGGTTTTTCATCCTTTTTAAACCAACAGGTCGTTTGTATGTATTTGTAACCAATTCTTTTCATCTCTAAAATAATCATGGGTACAACACCAACACACTCTCCGTTTTTATAACTCTCATTTACATTTATCACCACCACTCCACTATTATTTACATTTTCAAAATTCAACTTAAAAGTCTCACATACATTTTTAACATAATCTTCTGGTCTTTTTTCCCAACCAATCTCATTCTTTACCAAATCCCCATCTTCCTTATCTCCATATTTAACTTGTTGGTAATAAGGTATACTTGTCATAACTAGGTCAATTTTAGTTTCTTCAGGTAATTTTGTTGTTTTACAATCACCAACAATAATTTTAAATTTTTCACGGTCTACATCGGTCAATTCAAAATCCGTAAATGGTTCATCTTTTTTAACATTATAAACCAAAATCAAATTATTCACCTGTAATTCATTAATATTTCCATTCAAAAAATGTTTCAAAATCAAGGCCTCTTGTTCCCTTTTCAAATCGTAATCATTTCTTTCTAAAGTTTTTAAAAAACATCCCACCTTATTAATACTTACTTCTCCAAGTATAATTTTATCAACCAAGTCATACACGTTCCCATTTTCTTTAACCCAATACAAAAGTTTCTCAAACGTCAAAACATTATTCTTTTTCCAACCTTTCCCTAATTTACCTTCAACTAATTTTATTCTTGTCTCTCTATCTCGTTTAGGGTTTTTGTCTTCCTCATCTATTCTTAAAATAATTTTAATCTCGTTCAGTTTTTCCTTACCAGTTTTTTCTTTGTGTAATTGGTTATGTATAATAAGGTCCACCAAATCCTGTTCATTCGTAATAAAATCAGGTTGTACCAACACATTTATAGTATTTAAACCATGTATTCTACAAATAGCCTTATACCTTAAAACTCCATCAATAATTACAAATTTTCCATTTATCTCCACAACATTAACAGGTTGTTTTTGTCCTTCATTACTAATACTTGTAACTAAGGTTTCAATTTCAATTTCCCGGTTTTGGTAATCGTAAATTCGTTCCATTACAGGGGTAATTTCCACCTGTCCAACATCCAATTTTAAAATTTTTGGGGTAAAAGGATTCGTAGTCTTCATATAAGTATCTTTTAAATGAAGACGCGAGTTACAAATACAACAAGAAAATGGGGGATTTAGAAAAGCGCCTACTTTTTTAAAAAACTAGCGCCTATTTTTAATTTAACTAATTAGACTTAGTATGCTTGAATCGATTTTTATCTGCTCTGAACGCAGTATAAGGACATTTGCCCAGCCTTTTTCGGTATAGATAGAATCGATTCGAAAATGTTCTGATTTGCCACGGCTTAGCTTTTCGTTGAGCAATTTGTAAATTTCGTGACGATAATCTTTTAACAAATCCTTGTTAACATCGCCAAGATTTGAGTTTGCTCTTTTGCCTTCTTCATCATTCAAACCTAAGAGAGTTTTCATAGCTTTATCAGAACCTCCCTTTTTAATGATAGAATGAATTTTTAATATTTGATTTTGATAATGGGTTTGTCTCAAATTTTCACTTCTCAATCTCACAGTAACATTCATCAAAAAGAAAAGGTAGATTGTTTTTAACCTTGCAGGTAAATCCACCTCTATCCCGTCGAAAAGAAATCGCAAATCCTTGGTAACCTCAACAATTGAATTTGCCGCATCTTCTTTTATTTTTTCATCTAGACTTTGAAATATCTGAAACCTGTCCCTTAAAAGATTTAATGATTCTCTTATTTGATCAAGTAATTCCAATTTGATGTTTCTATCAAAAGCAACACTTAGGCAATCTTCACAAATACGACATGACATTAATTTATAAGTGATTTCCACCTCATTTTCGCAGAAATCATTTATACAACTTCTTGAATCCATGTGAAAACCTGTAAAAGATTCACCCAAAAGAGTCTGAAATAAATTTTCAATTACTTGATGAGAAATAGCTACATTCATTTTTTTGTCAACAAACCTCTCCCACCCAATCGTTTTTACGACAATATTATTCCCTCTATAATAACTGAACCAAGTTTTATTAGTTTCTGCGTTAAATTGATGAACCAATTGAATTGATGTTAGTATGACTAAAACATCATCTTTTTCAAGACCATATTTTATTCGATAAAGCAGAGAAATATTGATTAACTCATCAAATTCCAATTTTTCTGTTTTAACACCATCTATATCAAATTGTCTTACAACTAATTGAATATTTTCCTTTTCTAAAGGTTCCAATGCATGAAAGGAAATTGGTCCTTTTATTTTTGACAATAAGTCAACAACCTCATTTATTGGATTGATATCGTCTGCAGAAGTTCCAGTTATAAAAACCTTCATAATATTGAGATATTAAAAAGGGAATTTAGCTAGAACCTTTGAAGATAGCAACTCTACTTATTTCATCGATTAATTCGCTAATTATTTATTGATTCGTTCAATGAATCGATAAATAATTTTATGTCATGAAGGTCCGTATCCATGTGTTTTATGATAGTTCCCCGGTGAATTCCTGAATATTTGGATATACCTGACTTGGAAATGGGGATACCTTTGGCTTCCATCTCTTCAATAGTTGCTCTTATTTTCAGCTTAGTTTCGTTCTCTTTTAATAAACCGCGAATCTTTCCCGACACCTTACGTTTGTTAAATGTCGCATCACAGTCCTTGTTATAATGGATACGTTTTAAGACCTGCTTGACCTTTGAATTTCCAAGGAATGTTGCACCATTATATACGGTATCAAATAAACCCATCAGTTCACGCAGCTCCATCTTATTGTTACCAGTATATTCCTGATTCACATGATATATATATGAAAGAAGTAAACTCTTATCGGCAACAGGATTAAGAAATAGTAACTTGTGAATCATATTGGTGAACGTCTTATGTTTCAAACCATCCTTTATTAAATATTGAAAACGTATCTCAACGTAATTGACTTCATTGTAATCTACTACAGGGTTCTTTACATTAACTGGAGTTTCCAGTATTAATTGGTCTAAAACCTCCTTGATTGGGATAGGTACAAATGGCTCTTGGGGTGCACAATGGATATGTATCATATCAGAATTAGATTTTTTATCTTCCAACCGGCAGTTATCATCCTTATTCATTCCCTTTTTAAATAATTCAACTGGTATCTCGATTTCATTCTCATAGTTATAGAATAAATCAGGGTCTGAGGATATAAACATAGCACGTGCAATACCACCAGCATTGGTATCAATTTTCTCATTAACCAATATGTTATCAATTATGTATTGCCGAGCAATAAGGAAGTCATTCTCGTTCTTGAGAATATTAGCCACCTTGAAAAAGATAGAAATACCACCTCCACTACATGATATACATATTAGAGAAGCTAGGTGACCGTATTCATCGATGAACCGGTCTTTTAGTTTTTGAGAATTGGGATAATCATCAATATCAAAGTAGATATATGATGATGGTGCAATCAGATTATAGTCCGATTCTTTTAAATTCCGAATCCTTACCAAACAATTGGGTGTAATGTAAGGTAAATAACTCTTAGGGGTTGAATAATCTATACCGGTCCTTCGAAGTTCTCTAACCTTTTCGATTTTAAGTTTCTCTGGGTTATTCTTTATCAACCTTACCAGTGTTGGTAGGTCGATGTATCTTTTTGGATATATGTTTTTAATACCACCATTGAAATAAGAAAACATGTAAATAAAAATCCCCCATCGCTTCGTTGGTAACAGACAACTAACACAATGAGGGGGCAATCAATATCTTATGTACTTAAATTGAAACTGTTACCCTTCAACTACGTACTATATTCAAAATATAAAACCAAATATGAATTAAGTAAACTCCAAAATTGACGACTTGAAATTATTTTTTTGTCGTGATCAAGCTATAAATTACTTTAACTGATTTTGATTCGCATATTATTAGATTATGTTGGTCAATTGAGCAGAAAACAACTTTTCACACTCAAATTTTGCCGTAAAACCTGATGCAGGATATTGACCCTTTCGTGAAGTAAGACCTGTTATCTAAATTAATTGTAACCGTTTGGCCGTTGCTTTCACTTTCATGACCGTTGTAGTGGAAGTATTCTCTGTCAGCTTGGACACTTGTCTTATACTTAGCCCGCGCTTTAACAACTTCACCACCTCTGAATACTTCTTCAACAGTTCCTCGTCTGAGATTGTATGACCAGGTTTTCTTCCAACCTTACCTCCGTTGTTAATGTAATTACGGTAACCTGACTGGAAACGGGACTTGGTCGTTTCGGCTTCCATGGAGGCGACACTCGCGAGAATCTGAATCATGAACATAGTTAGGGGATTGATTGACTTATCCTCATATAAGGTTTCAAGGTTGTAATTCTTAATGAACAGTGATACCTTCCTCGTACTTAGCTCCTCAACAAACGAAAGACCCTGGATTACATTACGACCGATACGAGATAACTCCCATGTCAGCACCTTATCAATCTTGCCCCTATCAATATCCTTCAACATCTGAGAGAGCACAGGTCGATCCTCATTCTTTTTGAAGCCACTGATTTTCTCCTCGTAGACACCAATTAGATTATAACCCATTCGAGCGGCATATTCTGTTAGTTCTTTTGTTTGACGTTCGGTGTCTTGTCTGCTCCCAACACTTGACACCCTACTATAGATAACTGCATTTACCATAAGTGTACCATTTAAATCCTTTGAATTGTTCTATGGCTAATGTAAGCGCATTATTTAACATACCGGAGCATTCTAGTAAGATTAGTTTGATACACCTAATTTATTGGTACAATACAGGTGGTGCTGTTTATGCGAAACGAAAATTGTTACCTGATCATGAGTGGGATCAGATCAGAAACCACCGCATCTGAATACACAACAGGTGCATTTAATGCGAAACTAAATCGGTGCGTGATCAGGTCCTCCCTGCAGGTGATCCTGGAGTAGCTCCCTGTATCCCCTCTTATTTAGGTATCATCCTTTCATCTCGAAAGAGGGGTCAGTACCTTAAAAAAAATCTGGCAGAAATTTTGTTGAAATTTCAACAAACAGATATTTATAACTAAACAGAAAACATGAAAATAATACTGCTCCACGAACAAGTAAAGACATTGGTTGCTACCATAAAGAGTGAAATCAAATCAGGTAAAATAGATGCAACTACCTTGTAGAGTTATTATAGAAGACGAAAAATACCAGTTGGGTGATAAAAAGGTTATCTCCTTTCAAATGGAAGACCCCGATGCATCAACCCAAATCAAAAACCTGGGAGTGATCCCTGAATTGAATTTCCTAAATGGAATGATGTTTAGGCTTCAAGAACAGTTTCAGCTTGACCCCAATGAAAACATCATTATCGAAGGGACACCCAATGACTTAACTTATCTTGTCACTTTGATGTGGCTGATGCAAAATGGAAGCGTTGGTTTTGAAAATGATAAAGATGGAAGTTGTATTATGAAATTATATAAAATGGATACTTATGACTGATAACTACTAAAATAATTGATTTTTGTTTACAATAACTTGAACTTATAAACCCAAAGAAGGTTTTTCTGCTAAATTTAGATTAATTCTGAACTAATCTGTTAATGTGTCCCTGATTATTAAATTTTCATTAGGATCCCGCAACAAAATACTTTTTTCATTTAAAAGCATTTTCAATTCTTCATCTTTTAAATTATCCAACAATTCGTTTTTTAAATAAAATGTTTTAACACTATTATTTTCATTCTCCCATTTGACAATTTTACATCTACAACTTGCGTTTTCGAGTGTATTTATTATTTCACTTATTTTACCGCCTTTCCCCTGTTTCATATAAACTTCCCTTATGCCTATAATTTTATTTTTTTCTGCAACATCGAAATTCCAAGAGGCGGAGATTACATTTAGATACTTATTTTTTTGTTCAAATTTTAATAGTGAGTGCCTTGGTGATTCAATTGAACCATCTACAGTTTTCACATAGGAATGGATCGAAACAATTCCTGAAGATTCAAATTGCATATAACCCTCATGATCAAAGCTTGCCCCATATCTAGTAAAAACAAAATATCCATTTTTGAATTTTACATTAAGGATATTGGGAACAATTAAATGATATCTATTTTTATCGGAAATCCTTGCTTGTGGTGATCCAGTGTAACATAACCAAACGCCCTCCAATTTTTCAATTTCCTCCCTGCTAGGTTGGTATGGTCTAATTTTCAAATCTGAAATAAGTGTGTCCTTTTCAAACTTTTCCTTTATAAATAAAATTGATAATAAAAGGACAGAAATTGAAAGACATACAGTCAATTTCAATAAGATTTTTACCCTGAAAATTTTTTTTCGAAGGGTTTTGAAAAAACTTTGGTCTAAATAAGTACTGTCCTTTTCAACATCCTCATTTTTTGAAATAAGATTTTTATCTGTTGGTTCCTCTAGAAACCCTTTTCTGCCTTTTCCATACAAGTAAATGTAACATGCATCAACTAAAAAAGGCCTTGGGTTGGATACAATCTGATTAAAATATGAATCTTTTATTTGGTTAGCTGAAATATCATATTTTCTATACGGGTAACCTTGATTTAAGGGATTTTTATCCTCTGCGTAAATGTCATGCTTGAGCTCCAAATGTGTATATGGTAACCTATTGCTTATTTCACTTAAAATCTCTGCAATTGGTTCATAGTTTTTACGATTAGAATTTCTAGATATGGTCTTATTATTATCTTTTTCAAATTTCTCAATCACTTTTGAAAGCAGATACACAATTTCATTTTTACCAGAAATTATTTTCATAAACTATTGATAATTAATCATTTATGCAATTCCAGTTTTTTTTGATTCAATTCCAGAATGCATTTGAAAATTTAAGAAAAATTTAAGAAATCAAAAAATATTGTAAGAAAATAATAGAAAAATACATTTGTGACGATATGAGTGTGAGCGTTTGTAGTTCACACGTAATTTTGACTCAATCTCCTAAACAATTTACGATGGAAAAAACAATTTTTAAAAAATGCTTCATTGCAATTATGCTTTTTTTGTGCATGTATTCGAATGCATTTTCACAAGAGAGTATATTAAATGGGACTATTTTAGACGAACAAGAAGTTCCTGTTAAAGGCGCAATTGTTTATTTAAATGGGACAAAAATAGTGAAGGTCACTGACGACCAAGGAAAGTTTTCTTTAAAGGTCAATGGTTCAAGTGCCTCTCTGAAAGTTACTCATGTTCAATTCGAAACAAAAAATGTCAATTGGAGAGGAGAGACCAATCTTCTCATTAAACTTAATTACAATGTTTCAACTTTGAGTAATGTCGTCGTAACCGCTTTAGGTTTCGAAGCTAAAAAAGACAAATTAGGTTACGCTACTTCTAAAATTACAGGCGAGGCTGTTTCAAATTCTATTGAGACAGGGTTAGTTGATGCACTTGCGGGTAAAGCATCCGGAGTAACCATTTCAAGAACCTCAGGTGATCCTGGTGCAGCTTCTAGAATTTTGCTTAGAGGTCAAAGCACTATAACTAGAGCAACGGACCCGCTAATCATCATTGATGGTGTACCTATTGCGGGTGACGCTAGAAATGAATCGAATGGAGGTACAACCCAGCAAAGCCGTCTCAATGATATTAATCCAGATGACATTGCAAATGTGCAAATTTTGAAAGGGGCATCTGCTGCTGCATTGTGGGGAACTAGAGCGGCCAATGGTGTTATCGTAATTACAACCAAAAAGGGTTCAGCTGGAAAAACGAATATAAGTTTTAGTTCAACTTATAGTGTTGATAAAGTAAGTGACTTTTTCGCCTTGCAAGATGTTTATGGACAAGGACTAGATGGTAAATTTGTCGCAAATCAAACAAGGTCTTGGGGTGATAAAATTTCTTCTAGAGCTGGAGGAGAAGATGTAGTAAATACTACAGGTGCTTATTTCGTCGGAAATACGGGAAAAATTTACTATCCGATCGTCACTAAAAATTCAACACAAACGTTTTTAAAGAAAAACTACGATCAAGTAATTGGGGATGGTTCTTATCTTGAAAATAATCTTTCAATAAGTGGGGCTGATGCAAACTCCAATTATTATTTGAGTTTAAATGATCTTGATCAAAAAGGTATTTTGAAATCAGGGTCTACCTACAAGAGAACTTCATTTAGACTAAATGCTTCAAGAGAACTATATAAATGGTTATCAATATCCAATAAGTTCACTTACACAAAATCTTATTCAGACAGGGTACAAACTGGTGTAAATAATGCCGGATTAATGATTGCATTAGTTAGAAACCCTGCTGATTTTGATAATGCGGATTATATTGGATCCTACTATGCAGCACCTGGTGGTGCTGCAATTACAGATAGACAGCGTTCTTACAGAAATAACATAGGGGCAAGTGGTAACCCAGGCTTTAATAATCCGTATTGGGTAATAAATAATAGCAAAAATAATAGTGAGGTCAATAGATTTATCGATGTAATTGAAGCAAAAATTGAACCAACGAATTGGTTTACTATAATTAATAGAGCAGGTTTTGATTATTTTACTGATAGACAAATTAATTATTTTCCTTTCTATACAGCAAATGCAAATACAGGTTCATATACTCGAGAAGAATATGTTCAATCTCAATTTAATTATGATTTGATTGCGCAAATTGAAAAAGAGATCACACCGAAATTAGAGGGGAATATTTTATTTGGATACAATAACAATATATACAAATCATCAAATGTTGGCGCAACGTCATTAAATTTTATTTTACCGAATGGTCCATTGGATTTTGATAATGCTACTCCATCTAACATAACAGCTACGGATAATTTTATTACTCGTCTCACCAATGCTGGATATACAAGCATGGGATTGGGATATAACGATCAGTTATTTTGGAATGCCACAGGAAGATTAGAGGCGGCTTCTACTTTCGGAGAATTGGCTCCCAAAACATTCTTTTATCCTTCCACAGATATAGCATGGCAATTTTCC
>Ga0222712_10006746_pt1 | contig 11270 bp, 6 predicted proteins | sample C33_657DmetaG_FD_165043 | JGI IMG/M metagenome (GOLD analysis project Ga0222712, IMG submission 165043) | Estuarine water microbial communities from San Francisco Bay, California, United States - C33_657D | ecosystem: Environmental > Aquatic > Marine > Unclassified | place: USA: California... | reverse complement strand
CGCGCTGAACCAGCTCGATGTCGACCTTGGCCATAGGCCCCCAAGAGAGGCCAACCACGCCCCCGAGGGAAGCCGGAGTTATTCGCAACCCGGCCGGACGGGCCGGGAGGTGGCAGGGTCGGTGTCAGGTGATAGGGATTAGGTAAGGGTGTCGGGCGCGAGCCCACGCAAAAGCTAAACCCCACTTCCCGCTCCCTACCTCCTTCCTGAGCCCTCACTTGCCTCCCCTGCCCGTTTGCCCCTTAACCAAGCCCGTGCCGGAGCATACCAAAGTCATGGGGAAGGAGTGGGCCGACGCCCGCCGGGTGGCCAACGTGGCACGCCTCGGGGACACCCTGACCACGACCTTGGCGGGGCGGACGGACATCACCTTCGAGCTGGGTTGCGGCCACGGCCATTGGCTGGCCGCCTACGCGGCCGCCCATCCCACGGAGTTCTGCGTCGGCATCGACCTCATCACGCACCGGGTGGAACGGTCGGTCCGCAAGCAGACCCTCGGCAAGCTCGCCAACGTCACGTTCCTCAAGGCCGAGGCGACGGAGTTCCTCGACGCCCTGCCGGCGACGGTGACGCTGGGGAAGATCTTCATCCTTTATCCGGATCCCTGGCCGAAGAAGAAGCACCACAAGAACCGCTTCATCAATCCGGAGAACCTGGCCCGGCTCGCCGCGCACGCCGACCCGGGCGCGCGGCTGCACTTCCGGACCGACGACGCGGACTACCACGCGTGGACGCGCGAGCACCTCGCGGCGCACCCGGCCTGGCGACTCGTCGACGACGTGCCCTGGCCGTTCGAGCGCACGACGTTCTTCGAGGAGCGGATGAAGGACAAACGTGACCTTGTCGCGCAACGGTCTTCGGAATAACACCTAGTCGCGGCTTGGCGGATGGCTTTCCCTTGCCTCGGCACCCGTCATAACTAGTCATAACGGGGTGAAGCCCTTCCGCCACACCCGCATCACGTTCACCATCGGCCCGGCCACCGAGAGCGAGGCAAGGCTGGAGGCCGTCATCGCCGCCGGGGCCGACGTGGTGCGCCTGAACATGGCCCACGCCGACCACGCCTGGGTCCGCGCCACCGTCGCCCGCGTCCGCGCGGTCGGCCGCCGCCTGAACAAAGACCTCGCGGTGATGATGGACATCAAGGGGCCCGAGATCCGCACCGGCGCCCGGACCGAGGCCGCCCAGCTGGTCACCGGCCAGCGCGTCGACGTCACCGGCTCCGCGGACGCCCTGCCGGAAGGCGACACCCTCGTCATCCCCACCAACTACCCGAAGATGATCACCGCCGTGCCGGTGGGCGGCGTCGTGCTCGTCGACAACGGCCTCATCCAGCTGCGCGTGCTGGAGCAGCGCCCCGATCGCCTCCGCTGCCAGGTCGAGCAGCCGGGCCCCCTGGGCAGCCGCCGCCACATCAACCTTCCCGGCGTGAAGGTCGACCTCCCGGCGCTGACCGACAAGGACCGCGCCGACGTCGCGGTCGGCTGCGAGGTCGGCGTCGACTTCTACGCCCTCTCGTTCGTCCGCGAGGCGGCCGACGTGCTGGCGCTGCGCACCCTGCTCGCCCAGCACGAATCCAAGGCCCAGATCATCTCCAAGATCGAGGACCAGTCCGCCATCGAGCACCTTGGCTCGATCCTGCACGCCACCGACGCCCTGATGGTCGCCCGCGGCGACCTCGGCATCGAGATCCCCTACGAGACCCTGCCGCTCGTCCAGCGCAAGGCCGTCGCCATGGCCATCGCCGCGCGCAAGCCGGTGATCGTCGCGACCCACATGCTGGAGTCGATGATCCAGAACCCGGTGCCGACCCGCGCCGAGGTCACGGACGTCTCCAACGCCGTGCTCGAGATGGCCGACTCGGTCATGCTCTCGGGCGAGACGACCACGGGCAAGCACCCCGTCCGCTGCGTGGAGGTCATGGCGCGGATCGCGGCCACGACCGAGCACGAGCTGCCGCGCGTGCTTTCCCCGGAGCAACCCAACGAGACCCCGAAGATCAAGCTGCTGCGGGCCGCGGCCGGCCTGGCGCAGGACCTGGGCAACACCGGCATCATCGCCTTCACCCGCAACGGCGACGTGCCGCGCACGCTTTCGTCGCTCCGGGCCGTCGGGTGCCCGATCTACGCCTTCATGGAGGAGGAGCACGTGCACCGGAAGATGGGCCTGCTCTGGGGCGTCGAATCCTTCCGGATGCCGTTCGCGCCGAAGGCCGAGGACAACATCACCCTCGCCCTTCTCCGCCTCCGCGACGAAGGCCGCTGCCTGCCCGGCCAGATGCTGGTGATCGTCACGAACGTCATCCTTGGGCCTCAGGTCATCGACTCCGTCCAGCTCCGGGCGGTGCCGGCGATGGAAGCGCCGAAAAGTTGAGGCGCCTGCCGCATCTTTGTCTTGAGGTAGGGACGAGCGTCCCTACCTGGTTGGAACAGGAGCAAGCGCAACAGCATCGGGCAAGCAATCAGGTCGGCAGGGTGCCGATTCCGAAATCCTGACCCTGCCCCTTTTGCATCCATCCCCCAACCGCTATCCGCCAACCGCCGCAACCTAGGGCAGCACGCGGTGCTACCCCTACCTCGCAAAATACAACTTCGCGAGGGCCTGCGTGCCGCAGTCGCCATCGCCGGCGGCCTGGACCTCCGCGTAGAGTTTCGCGGCGAGTTCGAGTCCGGGGAGCTTGATTCCCTGCTCGCGGCAGACGTCGAGCGAGAGACCGATGTCCTTCACGAAATGCTTCACGTAGAAACCCGGGGCGAAGTCGCCCTTGAGCACGCGAGGAGCCAGGTTGAGCAAGGCCCAGCTGGAAGCGCCGCCCCCGGAAAGCGCCTTGAGCACGGCCTCGAGGTCGAGCTGATTGGCGCGCGCGAACGCGAGGGCCTCCGCCATGGCCACCATGCCCGAGGCGATGGCGATCTGGTTGGCCAGCTTGCAGAGCTGACCCGCGCCCGGGCCGCCCTGCAGGGAGATGGTCTTGCCCATGGCCTCGAAGAGCGGCCGGGCCCGCTCGAAGTCCGCGGCGGCGCCGCCGACCATGATCGTGAGGGTGGCCTCGCGGGCGCCGCGATCGCCGCCGGACACCGGCGCGTCCAACGGCCGGCAGCCCTGGGCCGTGGCCGCCGCCGCGAGCTGGCGCGCCAAGGCCGGGCTCGAGGTGGTCATATCGACGAGGAGGCAGCCCGGCCGGGCCGTCGTCAGGAACGCCCGCCAGACTTCCTCGACGTCGTTCGGGTAGCCCACCATCGAGATCGCGGCGTCGGCGTCGCGCGCGGCGTCGGCCGGCGAGTCGGCCCAGCGGGCGCCGGCGGCGAGCAGTTCCTCGGCCTTGGCCTTGGTCCGGGTGTGGATGACGAGCTCATGACCGGCCTTGAGGAGATGGCCGGCCATGCTCTTTCCCATGACCCCGGTGCCGACGAACGCGATGCGCATGGGACGATGGAAACGGGCGGCGGGCCCGCCGCAAGCCAAGGACTCAGAAGCGCGCCTCGTAACTGATCATGAACCGGCTCTCCGCCTTGAGCAGGGAGGAACCGGAGCGCAGGCCGAAGTCCAAGCCCACGGCGTTGTAGCGGTCGAAGACGTAGCCGACGCCGACCTGGGTGTTCAGGAAATGGCCTTCCTTCGCGGGCGCGGAGAGCGAGATGGGCGCGGCGCCCGAGGCGCCGCCTTCGAAACCGGCCACGATCTCCTGGGCCGAACCCGAGAAGACCTGCTCATGGCCGACCGACGCGTGGGCGCGGAAGCCGCGGGCACCGGCGTAGGCCACCGCCAGGCCGAGGTCGCCGGTGGTGGCGCTGTCCTTGCCGGCGAGGACGGCGAGGCTCGCGCCGGCGCCGGTCTCGTTCACGGCCCCGGTCTTGGAGGAGCCATGGAAGAGGGAGGCGTACGGGCCGGCGGTCCAGCCCTGGCCGGCCCACAGGTCATAACGCGCGGACAACTCCGTGGCGAAGCCGGTCAGCGGTTGATCGACGGAGCCCGAGTTGCCCGAGGTGAGGGAGGCGCTGTTCGCGCCGGACAGGCCCATCGAATTGGCGAGGCGGTTCGTGCTGGCGTGCAGGTTCGCGGTGACGGCGGTGAGCCGGACATTCAAAGGCTGCCCGGTGAGCGGGCGCCCGGCCAGCTCCAGCCCGAAGAAGGAACCGCGCAGGTTCGAGGAGGCCGTGCCCGAGACGATCTGGCCGGAGTTGCCGCCGTAGAAACCGGCGAGGGTCCAGGCCGGGCTGAAATCATAAGCCAGACGGAAGATGGTCGTCCCCGCGGTCGTCTCGTGGTCGAACAACGCGGAAGTCAGGCCGGCCTCGTTCACACCCGCGTGCCGGTAGGCGAGCGAGGCGGTCCACTGCCGCTTCTGCAGGAAGGCCGTGCCGTTCGCGCCGGCGTCGGCGACCTGGCGCAGCGCGAAGATCCCATACTGACGGACCGCGAGGTAAGGCTCCGGCGAAAGACCGTCCAAGGCGGCGTCCAGGTTCGTCGCCGCCAGCAGGCCGATCGCCGCCTGGCCGGGAATGGTCGAGCTGTCGAGGAAACCGCCGTAACCGGCGCCGGCGCCGTTCGCGGAGACCTGGACCGCGGCCGCCCAGAGACCGCGACCGACCTCGCGGCGGTAGGGGTTGGTGCCGTAGTCGGCGAACGTCTGGGTGGCGGTCAGGCCGGTGCCGTAAAGGTTGCCATACCGGTGCGTCGTGCTGCCGGAGTTGTCGAACAGGACCCAATGGGCGTAGTCGGGGCTCTGCATCGACAGGAACTTCCCGGTGATGCCGCTGGTCGCGCGCAGGAGCGAGACGGCGTCCTTGCGCTGCAGTTCGAACGGCGTCGTGCCATCCGCCGCCACCCACCGGTTGACCGTCAGGGTCGTGGTCGCGGAGAGGGTCAAGGTGCCGGCCGACACGTAGTACTGGGTGTGGAAACCGTTGCCGTTGCCCTCGGTCAGTCCGCCGAGGGAAGCCTGGAAGGGCCCGGCCGGCAAGGTGCCGTTGCCCGGGGACACGGTGGTCAAGGCCGGGGCCGGGGCCGCGGAGACGGTCACGGCACCCAGGGTCGCGGCAAGGACGAGGAAACGGCGCGGGGTGAGCATGCGCGCAGGCTGAGGACGAGGGGAAGGCGGCTCAACGCAATTATCCGTCGCTGGCTGGTTGCCAAAACGCCGCCCTCGTCCCAAATGAGGCGATGCCCGCTTCGGCCCCCCTCACCGTCAGCGAACTCGCGGATGTCCTCAAGAACACCGTGAACCGGCTCGGCACGGTCGAGGTCGTCGGGGAGATCACGAGCTACAAGCTGGCCCCTTCGGGCCACCATTACTTCTCGCTCAAGGACGGCGGCGCGACCCTCTCCTGCGTGCTGCTCAGCTATCAGGCGCGCTGGATCAAGTGCCCGCTGGGCGACGGGGTGAAGGTCGTCGCGAAGGCGAAGGCCGACCTCTACGCGCCGTCGGGCCGCCTCTCCCTGATGATCGACTCGCTGAAGCCGGCCGGCGAGGGCGACCTCTTCCAGAAGTTCAAGGAACTGCAGGAACGGCTCAAGGCCGAAGGCCTGTTCGACGAGTCGGTCAAGCGCCCCCTGCCCGACTTCCCGAAGGTGGTCGCGTTCGTGACCTCGGAGAGCGGCGCCGTCTGGCATGATTTCATCGAGGTGCTGCGGACCCGCGGCTGGAGCGGCACGGCCTGGCTGGTGCCGGCGCGCGTGCAGGGCGAGACGTGCCCGGGCTCGGTGAGCCACGGGCTCAAGCTGGCCAACGCGATCCCGGGCATCGACCTCATCGTGGTCGGTCGCGGCGGCGGCTCGATGGAGGACCTCTGGGGCTTCAACGACGAGGCGCTCGTGCGCGCCGTGCGCGCGAGCCGCGCGCCGGTCATCTCCGCCGTGGGGCACCAGACCGACTTCACGCTGTGCGACTTCGCCGCGGACAAGCGCGCGGAAACGCCGACGGCCGCCGCGGAGCTGATCGCGTCCGGGCAGACCCGGCTGCGGGAGCGCCTGAAGCTGCTCGGGGCCGAGCTCGCCCGCCATTCGCCCAAGGCCCGCCTCCAGTCGCTCCACCAGGACCTCGACCTGCTCGGCGAGCGGCTCGCCGGGGCCGCCGACGAGATCGTGGCCGACCGGCGGCACCGCCTGTCGCAGCTCGGCGGCGAGCTGCACCGGCTCTCGCCCAAGGCCCGGATGGGCGTGGCGCGGGAGAAGCTCCACCAGCTGGGCAAGCGCCTGACCGCCGCCGGCTTCGAGTCCGTGCTCGCCCGCGGCTACAGCATCGTGCGCGACGCCGACGGCACCGTGATCACCACCCGTCGGGGCGTGACCACGGGCCGGAAGCTCCGCCTGAAGTTCGGCGACGGCGAAGCCGACGCCACCGGCGGCTAGAACCGGACGTTGACCGAGGCGTTGTAGCGGTGATCGTTGCGGAGCTCGCGGTTGCCGCGCACCTCGGCGCCGAGGCGGAGCGTGCAGCTGTTGTCCAGCTTCCACGAGGCGCCGAGCCCGAAGGTCGTCGAGTCGCGGTCGGCGATCGACCGCTCGATGGTCATGGGCACCGACACCGCCGAGCCTTCGAAGGACGCGGTGATGACGCCGGCGTCCGACGCGTACTCGTGCTCGAAGGCGGCGGAGACGTCGAACACGAGGTCCGAGCTGGCCAGGTAGGTCAGGCCGAAACCGGCGACGAGGCGGGAGGAATCCTGGGCCATGGCGTCGAGCGCCAGGTTCGCGCCCGTGCCGGCCTCGTTGAAGGCGTTCGTCGTGGAGCGACCCTGCACGAACCCGAGCGTCGGGCTGACCGTGAGACGGCCGTCCTTGTAGAGCTCGACCGCGGCGGTGAGCTGGCCGCCGACGGAACGCACCTTGCGCTGACCCGAGGTCGACGTGCCGATAGGTTCGCCCTGGGCGCGCGAAGCCTCGAACCGGAGGTCGGAGGCGACCACGGCGCCCTTGAGGGTCACCGGGTAGGCGCCGGGGATCCGGCCGACCGAGGTCAGACCGAAGACCCCGCCCCGGTAGTCGATCCGGGCGGCGTCGGCTAGGGTCTTGCCATGGTTCTGTCCGTAGAAGAAGCCGACGGAGCAATGCGGGCCGAAATCGAACGCCACGGTGACGATCGGGCTGTCGCTCGTCAGACGGTAGTTCTGGGCGGCGCCGGTCCCCACGTAGGCGTGCTCCGCGCGATTGAAACCGGCCCCGACGGTCCAGGCGCCGGTCTTGATCAGCGAGTTCTGCGTGAACGCGGCGTCGGTGAGGGAGCGGGAGACCGTCAACGCGTAATCGCCGACCGCGAGGTAGGCCTCCGGGGAGAGCGCATCGAGCACCGCGGACGGGCTGGGCGTGGATAGCAGCGAGATCGCGGCCAGGCCGAGGCTGGTGTCGCCGGCGAGGAAGCCCGCGGGATGCGCGGTCGTCGAGGAGTTCGAGGCGGTGACCGCCGCGGCCCAGAGGCTGGCGCCGATGGCGGCGCGCGCCGGGGTGTCGCCGTAGGCGGCGAACGTCTGATTGCCGTTGAGGCCCGTGCCGTAGAGCTTGCCGAGCGGGTGCAGCGTCGAGGCGTTGTCGAAGAGCATCCACTGGGAGTAATCGGCGTTCGTCAGGTCGGAGAAGACGCCGGCGATGCCGTTGCTGGCGTGGATGATCGTGAAGACATCGCGCCGGGCGGGGACGAACGTCGTGACGCCGTCGGCCTTGACCCAGGAGCGCACGTCGAGCGTCACGCCCGGGTCGAGGTTGAAGCGCCCGGCCTGGACATCGTACTGGTCGTGGAAGCCATCGCCGTTGCCCGGGGTCGTGCCGCCCAGCTGCGCCTGGAAATGCGCGCCCGACGAAAGCGTCGTGTTGCCGGAGACCTGGGTCTGGACGCCGGGCGAGTTGCCGGGCGCCAGGGTGCCGCCCACGTTCACCGTGCCGCTGATCGTGCCGGAACCGCCGAGCGTGCCGTTGGTCGTGACGGAGACCGCGCCGTTGATCGCGCCGTTGTCGGTGAGGAGACCGGCGGAGACGACGATGCTGCCGGAGTTGATCACCCCGGTGGTGTCGACGAGCAGGACCCCGGCGCCGTCCTTGGTCACCTGGGCGACGGACGCGGCAGTGGTGCCGGTGAGCTTCAGGGCATGGTCGGAGACCAGGAGGGTCAGGTTCTGACCCGGGGTGGCCCCGCCGATGGCGCCGGAGATGATTTGGTTGGATGTCTCGGAAAGCACGGTCGCATCCGAAGACAAGGTTATGGTGCCGGACAGGTCGTTTCCGCCATAACCACCGAGTTCCAAGGCCGCGCCCCGATTACTACCGGCACCAGCCACGTTGAGCGGCTGAACGAAATTCTGGACTGAAGCCGCGCCGATTCCGAGCCGAAGAGCCCCGCCGGGGGAAACAGTGGCGCCGGCACCAAGGTGCGTGGCCTCTTGGGCGACCAAGGTGGCTCCGGCGTCCACCGCATATGCGGCTGAAGTGACGGACCGAAGGAACAGCCTACCTGAACCCTTGACCTCGACTTGGGAAATATTTCCACCGAAGCCTCCATCCATCAGGAAATCGCCTGCCCCGGTGTCGAGCGAGAGCTTTTTGCCCGGCGAAGCGGCATTGATCGCTCCGCGGACCATCACCCAACCAGCACCGGCCACGGCGATGGTGGCGTCATCGCTTAACGTGACGACCGCGTCCTTCATGCCATTGGTCGCCGCATCGAAGACCAAGGCTCCCGGTTGACCAACGGCCCCTGCGCCGGCGATCGTGATCGCGCCGGTGGCGTTCACGCCGGAACCGATGATCATCGTGCCGCCGCTCGAGACGGAATTATTGGCGGAAGGCAAGGAGGCGGCGCTGTCGACGCGGAGAGAACCTCCCGTGACCGAGATGCCTGCGCAGGTATTAGTGCCGGAGAGGACGTTGTTGCCGCCGGCATTGATGAGGAGGCCGGTCCCGGAGACATTACCAGACAACGAGATGACGGAGGTCGCCGAACCCGTGAGCGTCAGGCTAGTCCCGTTGATCGTTACCGCGCCCGTGCTGGCGATGTCAGCCACCGTCGCATCCAAGGTGCCGGTGAAACCCGCGGCGACGAGGATATCCGGCAGGTTGGCCGAGGTTGCGGGCGCGAAGCGCCCTCCCTCGAACGTGGATACGCCCGCGATGGTGAAACCCGACAAGTCGGTGACCGTGCTCGTGACGGTGGTCGGCGCGATGCCCTCCACGAAAAACTCGCGATAGGCGGTGCCGCCGCTTTCAACGCCCGAGAAGTTGAATCGCAACGCCGCGACGCCGGAAGCGAGCATACCGGAAACATCGGTGAGCTGGACCATCGTCGAGGACTGGCCCGTGTCCTGGGTGAAAGGCGCAACGTTCTGGTACGAGTTCGCCATGGAAAGGTACCTGTAATACTCTTGCATGTAATAATCCCTCATGGGGTTATAATACATGTAGTACATGTACATCGGGTCGTTCATGTACATCGGGTCGTTCATGTACATCGGGTCGTACATGTACATCGATTGGCTGTTCGCCATGCTGAGGCTTTGGTTGGCCATGCTCATGTAATAGGAATACATGGACTGATCCATCATGTACGATGGGTTAGGCATCGTAGGGAAATTCGAGTTATCGAAACGACTCACCGTCGAAAGAGCCACGAATTGACCGGGGTTGGCCGCCGTGGAATACTCCACGGAGTAGGCCTGGCCGTCGCGACCGGAATCCCAACCTGCATAGGTCCGGATTGAGGCGATGTCGTAGCCTCCCGGACGGGCGGTCAGATCCAGGTTGAACGTAAGGCTGACGACGTTCGGCATGACCGTGTAGGCTTGATTGCCACCAGGGGCTCCGAACTGACCATCATAGAGTCTGCCCAGGTCCACGGTGTACCCGGAATCTTCGCGGTAGAAGTAAGCGTCCCCCGCGCCGGAGCGGGTGGCGGAAAGAAGATGCGTCGAGAGGAGATTCCCCATCGGCATGGAACCACCAGGCATCGAACCATCGCCCGTGCCATAATTGGTCTGAATCGGAGTCGCGACAGACTGGATCGCCAAGATAGTGGCGGCGGCGAGGAGGAGGGTGCGGGGGAGGCTCATGACACCTCACTGTCACCTCACCCCCGATACTACGACCTTAATATTTCTGATAATTGCGATTTGCCAAAGAATGGCCAACGGGGTCCAAAAACGGGCACGGACGACCGAGCCGGACGCCGCGCCGGCGTCCCGGCTCCTTCGATCGACCGGACGCCGGTCAGTACGCCTTCGCCATCACGACGCGGCGGGCGCTGGGCTCGCCGGTGACGACGCACTTGCCGGGCTCGTCCTTGGCGTCGAGCGGGATGCAGCGGATGGTGACCTTGAGCTCCTCCTTGAGGCGCTTCTCGACTTCCTTGCTGCCGTTCCAGTGGCAGAGGGCGAAACCGCCGTGGATCTCCGGACGCTCGGGGTTCTTGGCCGTGAAGTAGGCCTTGAGCTCGTCCCAGGTGTCGATCTCGCGGGTGTTGGCCGCGCGGTGCGCCTTGGCGCGGGCCAGGAGGTTGTCCTGGATGGCCTGCAGGCGCTGGACGATGGTCGCGACGAACTCGGCGCGCGGGACGCCGGCCTTCTCGCCGGTGTCGCGGCGGGCGACGAAGACCGCGCCGGCGGCGAAGTCGCGCGGGCCGACCTCGACGCGCAGGGGGACGCCCTTCTTGATCCAGCCCCAGGCCTTGTCGCCGCCGCGGAGGTCGCGGTTGTCGACGGTCACGACGATCTTGCGGTCGTGGAAGCGCTGGGCGGCGAGCTCCTTCTGGAGCGACTGGCAGTAGGCCAGGATGTCGGCCTTGGTGGCGTCGTCCTTGTAGATCGGGCAGATGACGACGTGCTGGGGGGCCAGGCGCGGCGGGGCGACGAAGCCATCGTCGTCGGAATGCGTCATGATCATGCCGCCGATGAGGCGGGTGGAGACGCCCCAGGAGGTGGTGTGCGCATACTGCTGGGTGCCCTGGGCGTCCTGGAACTGGATCCCGCAGGACTTGGCGAAGTTCTGGCCAAGGTAGTGCGAGGTGCCGGCCTGGAGGGCCTTGCGGTCCTGCATCATCGACTCGATGCAGAGCGTGTCGACCGCCCCGGGAAAACGCTCGCCCTCGGTCTTGCGGCCCTTGATGACGGGCATCGCCATGTAGTTCTCGGCGAAGTCGGCGTAGACCTCGAGCATCTTGTTCGTCTCCTCGATCGCCTCGGCCTCGGTGGCGTGGACGGTGTGGCCTTCCTGCCAGAGGAACTCGGCGGTGCGCAGGAAGAGGCGGGTGCGCATCTCCCAGCGGACGACGTTGGCCCACTGGTTGATGA
>Ga0222712_10006745_pt1 | contig 11271 bp, 5 predicted proteins | sample C33_657DmetaG_FD_165043 | JGI IMG/M metagenome (GOLD analysis project Ga0222712, IMG submission 165043) | Estuarine water microbial communities from San Francisco Bay, California, United States - C33_657D | ecosystem: Environmental > Aquatic > Marine > Unclassified | place: USA: California... | reverse complement strand
GAGATCTACACCGGCGAAACCAACGCCAAATACATCCTGCCTTGGGCGCTACCCACCTCCATCAAGTTTGGCGGCAAGTGGGCCGAGGAGCGCCGCATCTCCGACAACGCCGTGCCCTACCTCGTCTACAGCTACAACGGCCCCGGCGGCGGCCCCACCGGCAGTTTTGCCAACTTCGCCTCGCCGCGGAAATTCAACACCGACTTTGGCCGCATCAACGCCCTCAACGTCGCCAACGTGCCCACACTCGTCGACCGCAGCGCGCTCTCCGTGGTTTTCCGCGAACACCCCGAATATTTCGTGAACTCCGCCACGGTCGAAAATTACTACACGGGCACGATCGCGAATCATCGCGATTTCCTTCAGACCGTGTCGGCCGCCTACGGCATGGCCAACACCAAGCTCGGCAAACTCCAACTCCAGGGCGGCATTCGCTCGGCGCGCACCGAGACGACCTCCAAAGAGTTCGACCCCTACACCGCCGCCGAGGTGCAGGCCGCGGGTTATCCCATTTCTGCCACCACGCGTCGGGCCACGACCATCGCCGGCATGAACTACCAGTTCCTCTCCCGCCCACGCACCACGCGCGAAGGCGACTACGATAACTTCTTCCCGAGCGCCTCGCTGAAGTATTCCTTCCGGCCCAACCTGCAGGGCCAAGTTGGCTACGCACACGCCATCTCCCGCCCACCGATCGATGCACTGGCCGGCGTGTGGAACGTCAACGACGTCGCTCTCCTGATCACCGCGCCGAACCCCAACCTGAAGCCCGAGACTTCCGATAACTACGTCGCTCGCCTCGCCTACTATTTCGAGCCCGTCGGCAGTCTCACCGTGCTCGTGCAACAGACGGAAATCTCCAACCAACGCGTCACCGTGCGCGGTAAAGCGTCCGATTTCGGCTTCGAAAACGATCCCGAATACGCCGCCTACGATTTTCAATCGCTGGACAACAACGACTCGCTCTACCGCTACCGCAGTTTGGAATTGAGCTACAATCAGCAGCTCTCGTTTCTGCCCAAACTGCTGCGCACCGCCAACGTCAACATCAGCTACACGCGGAACTACGCCAATCAGTATTTCCCCGGCGTGACCCCGCATAAAGTCGCCGGCTCGCTCTCGTGGAGCATCCACCGCCTCAGCTTCCGTGGTGGCGCCGTGTGGCAGGATGACACGCCCTTCACGACTGTTTTTGGCCGTTATCAGCGGCACAACCTAAAGGTCGATTTCGGTGGCGCCTACCGCTTCTCCGATAAGGTGAGTTTCTTTTTTCAGGGCCGTAACGTGTTCAATGATCCCAACCTGCTCTACGAAGGTGATCCCATCCGCGGCCAACCCGGGTTGCTCTATCGCTACGGTAACTACGGCGTGAGTTGGATCTTCGGCGTGAAGGGCAGATTCTGAGTCAGCCGCCGCTGGCTCAGATCGGTCTGTGATCACGGCGAAGCCAATCAGGGCGGGGCAATAGCTCCGCCCTAGGTGAAGCGTGGCTGCTCGGATATGAAGGCCCGAACGCGGCGACACCGGTTATCGTAATCGATTGTGGCGCGCGCTAATGCGGGATTATGACGGCAGCGCCGAAACGCGGCTTGCTTCGTTTTTGGCCGGGCGCTTGGTTTAGCTTTTACGATGAATCACCCCATTCATACGTCTTCGCCGGACTGGCGGGTTTCGTTCTCTATGCGCTGGCTGTTGCTGACGGTGGCGCTCGTGCCGTTGGCGTTCATCGGGTGGATTTCGGTGGTGACGTATCGGGATGCGCCTTTCTGGGATGAATTTTCGACGACATTGAATTTTTTGGTGCAGCTGCATGATAGTCGCTCTTGGCGCGAGGTGATCGGGCTTTTCGTGGCGGCGGACGGGCAGCATTGCATGGTCACAAGCCGAGCGATTTTCGCCGCGATTTATCTGCTCACGGGCAAAGCCAACTTCATCGCCTTAGCCACCATCGGGAACGTGGCGATCGTGCTTGGGGTAGCGATCTTGGCTTGGCAGCCGCGCGAATTGAACCTGCGGCTCCTGTATCTGGCATTTTTAAGTTTGTTGATCTTCCAGCTGCAGCATTTTGAAAACCAGCTGCTTTCCTATGCCGCGATCGATCATTATCTGGTCGTACCGCTGGCGGCGGGCAGCTTGGTGTTCTGGCAGCGCGGCACGCGCTGGGCGTTGGTGGGCGCGGTGGGGTTGGGCCTTGCGGCCGTATTCACGGCGGCCCAGGGGCTAGCAGTTTTCCTGGCGGTGTTGAGCCTGTTGGTGTGGCAACGGCGGTGGCGCGAGTCTTGGCTTTGGGCTGGTCTCGCGGTCGGGGTGGTGGGGTTTTTTGTGTTAACGGTGGACCTCGCTACGACGAGCGGCTTTCGGCTCACTAGCTTCGCGGCGCTGGCGGCGGCCTTGCGGTATTGGCTCACCTTGCTCGGGTCGGTGCCCGGCTTGGAGCATGGCGTGTTATCACCTGGGTTCGGGCTCATGGGCTTGGTGTTGTTGGTTTATCTTTTTTACAAGGGCGTGGCGCAGCGTGAGCCGGTGCTGGGGGCGTTTTTGATCTTTGTGCTAGGGGCCACGGCCTTGATTGCTTATGGGCGGTTCACGACGGCGTCGCCGCAGATCGCGCCGCGTTATTTTATCCAGAGTGCGATTTTCTGGGCGACCTTGGGGATTTTGATCATCGAGGTGAAAGTCGCGCCGGCGCGTTTTTGGCGGACGTGTCTGCCCGTGCTCGGTTTGTTGGGGGTCTTCAACGTAGTGGCGACGCAGCGTTACCTGCCGGTGGCGGAGCGGTTTTTCCGCCAGCGCCTAGCGGCTATTCACTACTACGACAAGTGGCTCACGTTGGCCGGTGCGCCGTTCGCATTGCACCCGGATGCCCTGCTTGCCGATCGCGTCCTCAAGGCTGCCGAGCAACGCGGAATCTTTCGCCTCCAAGCGCGTTCCTCGCCGCCGATTGCGGTGCGATTGCCTGCTAAAGAAATAGCGATGGATTATCACCTGGATGAAATCTCGCTCGGCAATGGGCGGATTCATATCCGTGGCTGGATGCTGCCGCGCGGGCCATGGAAAGATGAATATCGCCCGCACCTCGTGTTCAAAGCCGGGGAGCGCGAATTCGTCTTCCGTGGCCGACGGGAGCGGCGATTGGATGTAGCCGAGCTTTATAAACGACCTGAAGCGCAGGAGGCGGGCTTACTTTTTGTGATTCGCCGGGTTGAATTACCGCCGACGGATTTGAAAGTTTCGCTGGAGTTGCGCTCGACGAAGGAAGCGATTTTCACCCAGACCGACCACCGAATCAATAACCAGGAAAATTTTAACCCTGCGGCGTTGGCCGCGCTGCCGCCCTCGCTCTGGCAGCCTGCTCGGCAGATTTTCATCGGGGTGCTGCCCTAATGTCCTGCGGCTGAGTCGCAGCGGTGCGGGCGGTTAGGCTCAGCCCCTGCTCGCGCGCCGACGCAGGTTGTCGCAGACGATCGCGGCGGCGACGCCGGCGTTGAGCGATTCGGCGGCGCCGTAGCGCGGGATCGTCACGCGGCGCGTGATCAACGCCGCGACCGCCGGCGACAACCCGCGGCCTTCGCTGCCGATCACGATCACCGCATCGCGCAACGCCGGGAGCTCATGCACATCGTCGCCGGTTAGATCGCAGCCGAGCACGGGCACGTTTAACCCGACGAGTGCGGTCGCGAGTTCCGCCGTGTGCGCGCGCACGCGAGCGAAGGAGCCCATGCTGGCGTTGATGACTTTTTGGGAAAAAAGATCGGCGCAATCCGGCGAGAGTACGACGCGCTCAAGCGCAAACCAATCGGCGAGCCGCAGCAGCGTGCCGACGTTGCCGGCGTCTTGCACGCCGTCGAGCGCGAGCGTGAGGCCGCGGTTGAGATCGCCGGCCGCGAGCGGGGTGCGGGTGAGCGGACCGACGGCCAGTACGGAAGACGGCGTGGGAAAATGACTGGCGCGCGCCATTTCTTCGGGCGTGAGGACGTGGGTTTTGTAACCGGGCCAAGCGGGCGTGCCGTAGATCTCGGAAAACGGAAATTTGGCCGCGAGGAGTTCGGCGACGACTTTTTCGCCTTCGACGACGAAGAGGCCGAGCGCTTCGCGGTTTTTTTTCTCGCGCAAGGAGCGGAGGCGTTGGAGATCGGCTTTGGTCGGCATCGCGGGCAACACCATGATGGGCCGCGGGGTCGCGGCTCAAGCGCGGGTTTGCGCCCCATGGGGAAAAACGTCCACGCTCGGTCGATGAATCGGAGTGCTACGCCACCTCTCGGAAACGGGCGCGTTCTCGCGCTGGCGCTCGGCGGCCTGCTGGTGGTGGCGGCGTGGGCGGGGAGTTTTGGCGGACCATTCGTGTTCGATGACATCGCGGCGGTGCGGGAAAATCCGACGCTGCGGGCGGGGTGGAAACTCGGCGAAGTGTTGGCGCCGCCGGCGGGACTTTCGGTGAGTGGTCGTCCGGTGGCGAATGTGTCGCTGGCGCTCAGTTACGCGCTGAGCGGAGAGCAAGCGTGGGGTTATCACGCGGTGAACCTCGCGTTGCATCTGGCGACGGCGGGGTTGTTGGCGGGAGTGGTGCGGCGGACGTTGCGGCGGCCGAGGTTGCGGGAAACTTTTGGCGCAGCGGCGGATGAACTCGCGCTGGCGGTGGCGGTGGTGTGGGCGCTGCATCCGTTGCAGACGGCGACGGTGACTTATGTGATGCAACGCACGGAAGGGCTCGCGGGGTTTTTTGCGGTGGCGACGCTTTATGGTTTTTTGCGCGGCGCAGCAGCCGAGCGCGGTGGTCGGGGTTGGCTGGTGGCGGCGATCGTGGCGTGCGCGCTCGGGATGGGGAGTAAGGAAGTGATGGTCGTGGTGCCCGTGGTGGTATTTTTTTACGATCGCACGTGGATCGCGGGCAATGTCGTGGCGGCGTGGCGCGCGCGGAAATTTTTTTACGCCGGACTGGGCGCGACGTGGCTGGTGCTCGCGGCGTGTCTGCTGGCGAAGGGCCGCGATGGGTCGGCGGGATGGGACGCGGGCATGAGCGTGACGGCGTATGCGCTCACGCAAGGCGAGGCGATCTGGCGTTACCTCGGCCTCGCGGTGTGGCCGGCCCCGCTGGTGTTTGATTATGGGACGGAGCTTTCGGTGAATTACGCGGCGGTGGCTGGAGTCGTGGCGTTGATCGGGGCGACGGTGTGGGCGTGGGTGCGGCGGCCGGGGGTGGGTTTTTTGGGATTTTTATTTTTCGCGGCACTCGCGCCGAGTTCGAGTTTCGTGCCGGTGGCGACGCAGACGATGGCGGAGCACCGGATGTATCTGCCGCTGGCGGTGCTCGTGAGTGCGGCGGTGTTGAGTGCGTATGCGTGGCTCGGAAAACGGAGTCTCTGGCTGTGGGTGGCGGTCGCGCTGGCGGGTGCGGTGGGGACGTGGACGCGGAATCTCGATTACCGCAGTGAGAAGGCGATCTGGGCGGATACGGTGGCGAAGCGGCCGGGGAATGCGCGGGCGCACTTTAATCTCGGCGTGGCGTTGAGCGCGGGCGGCGACGAAGCGGGCGCGCGGGCGGCCTGGGCGGCGACGCTGCGGGTCGAACCGGCGCACGCGGGCGCGTCGGCCAAGCTCGCGGAATCGTTGGCGCAGGCCGGGCGCACGGAGGAGGCGCTCAGGTATTTTGAGGCGGCGGCGCGGGATGGGCGGAGCGATGGAGTTTTTCTGAATAACTGGGGCAGTGCGTTGTTGGCGGCGGGGCGGGCGGCGGCGGCGCGGGAGAAATTCGCGGCGGCGCAGGTGCGGTTGCCGGAATCGCCGGAGGTGCGGTTCAACGCGGGCAACGCGCTCGTGGCGCTCGGGCGAGGGGCGGAGGCGATCGAGGCGTTTCGCGCGGCAGTGCGGTTGAGACCGGAGTATGGGGAAGCGCACTACAACCTCGGGGTGGCGTTGAGCGGGGCGGGCCAGTATGCGGCGGCGCTCGCGGAATTTGAAACGGCGCTGCGACTGGCGCCGGCGGATGAATCGGCGCGGCGGAACGTGGCGGCGTTGCGAGCGTATTTGGGCCAATAAAAAGGCGGCGCTCAAGAGGCGCCGCCCGAAGGAAGGGACTGATTTCGTGCTGTGGCTCAGTTGCGGTCGAGGAACGGCAACTTGATCGCGTCGAGGTTGGCCGTGAAGGAGAGGACGTAGCTGGCGCCGAAGTCGCGGCGGGTGAGGAGGCGGCCGGATAGGTAGGTCTTGAGCGACGGATCTTCGAAGATGTTCGAGCCGGTGAGTTCGAGCGCGTAAGAGCGGTTGAAGCGGTAGCGCATCGTGAAGTCCCAGCGCTGGTGGCGGGCTTCGATCTGGCGGCGGAGATCGGTGGTCGAGGCGCCTTCGGCCGTGCGGTAACCGCTCGGTTTGATCTCCGTGCGGGCTTGCAGGTAGAAACCGCGCGCCGGCGTGGCGTAGCTGACGCCGTAGCTCGCGTTCCAATCGTAGAAGTTGTTCGCGACGGTAGGCTTCACGATGAGGCCCTGCCGGTTGGGGGCTTGGCCTTTGTAGTTCTTGGTGTAGTTGACGAAGACTTCGATGCCTTGGATGGCCTGGGGTAACGCCTTCAGGTAGGGCTTGAGCGGTTGGCGGCCGCTGATTTCAAGACCCTCGAAGAAACCTTTGCCGCCGTTTTCCTGGGTATTGAGGACGTAGCCAGCATAGGCGCCGTCGAAACCGTTGTCGTCACCGGGCTCCACCAGCGTTTGCTCGTTGATGATGTAGTCTTTGATGTTCTTGCGGAACCAACCGACCGAAAGCACGCCCGCAGAAGCGGTAAAATATTGGAGTTCGGCGTCGAGGTTTTGGGAATATTGGGGAGTGAGGGCGGTGTTGTTGATGCTGATGTTGGGAATCGCCGCGGTGTCATTGACCGTAGTGTTCGGCAGAATCGTTTGTACGCCGGGGCGAGACATGGAGCGAGTTGACGCGACTCGGAAGATCAGATCCGGGGTGAAGCGGTAGGTGAGCTGCGCATTGGGGAAGTAGTCGAGGTAGTCGCTGGTCGCGCGCTGGGTCTGGGAGTAGATGGCTTGGAACCACGGCTTGGAGTTGGTCGTGAGTCCGGTGCCGAGCGAAGTCTTGCGGACGGCGCCGCGGGCGAAATTCTCCGTCTGTTCGGCGCGGACGCCGAGAAGGAGGGTGAGGCGGTTGGTGATCTTAACCGTGGCTGAGGTGTAGGCGGAGGTGATGACCTGGGTGATGCTCTGGGAATTGACGGCCTGGCGCTGGACGTTGGTCGGCTGGATGTCTTGGAACGCGTTCGGGTATTGGCGCATGTAGGCCGCGACCTTGTAGGGATCGATGAGCGGCGGGGTCTTGATGCCGAAGAGGAATTTGTCGCCGTAGTCGGTCATGGCGAACTGGCCGGCGTTGAGGGTCTCGTCGCCGCTGGCGGCGATGCCGTCGGGCCCGCGGAAATCGAGGACGATCTGCCCAGCGGCCTTGCGGCGCTGGATGCGATAGAGGCCGGCGCCGGAGCGGAACTCGACGGGGAAGCGCCACTCGCCGAAGTTGCCGCGGACATCGCCCTTCAGGTTGATCGTGCGGTCATTTTGGAAACGGGGTGAGGTCTGGAGCGAAAAGGAACGTTGGTCGTAGTTGTTAAGGTCGTAGATGTCGGGTCCGGCGAGTTGAGTGAGCGCGGTGGGGGCGGGCTGGTCGGGCGTTCCCTGGATGCGGTAGTTGAAACCACGCTGGTTGGTGATGTTCCACTGGGCCGACTGGATCATCTCGGGGAGGTCGGCGACCTTGGAGTCGGACTTGCTGTAGTTGGCGGAGCCATCGAAGCGCCAGCGGCCCCAGGTGTGGCGGAGGCCGAGGTTGTAGGAGTAGTTGGCGCTCGTGTAATCGGAGTAGTCGGCGAAGACATCGGACTGGCCGTTGATGACGGTGGTATCGGTCGTCGTGGCGCTGGGGAAGGTGCTGAGAGGCAGCACCGTGCCGGTCGTGATGGGGCGAACCCGGAAGGTGTGACTCCGGTTTTGGCTGAGGTAAGCGTTGTAGGTGAAACCGGCGTTGAGGACGGTGTTGGTGCCGAGTTTGTAGTCGGCGCGGAGGCTGCCGTTGCGGCGAAATTTCACCTGCGGTCCGTCCACCAAGGTGAAGGTGTCGAGGCGCACGGGCACGGCATCAGTCAGCGGAGCGGCGGTGGTGCCGGTGGCCAGGGCGGTGTAGCCGACGGCGTTGTTGTGGGAGGGGTTGATGTTATTGGTCTCGGCGTAGGACAAGGTGAGGCCGAGGGTGTTTCGCAAGAAAGCTTCGGAGTAGACGACGCTGGCACCGGGCTTCAGGCGGTTGGTGGGACGGGTGCCGGGACCGGCGACGTCTTTGAAAGTGAGCATCTCGCTGTTGGCGTTGATGAGCAGGACCGTGCGGAACACGCGACGCTTTTGATCGAAGGCGTTTTTCGTGACGGCGTTGATTACGCCGCCGGTCGACGGGGCCATCCAAGGGGGCGGGGCTTTGTAGACCTCGACGGACTCGATGTTGTTGATGCTGGCCTGCGTGAATTCGAAGGCGCGGCTGGAGGCGTCGGACGAGCCGGTACTGGAGCGCGGCGGGGAGCCGGCGGCGGCGGGCGTCTGACCGTCGATGGTGAAGAGCGTGGCCTCGGGATCTTGGCCGCGGACGGACACGGTGGACGCGTCGGCGTTGGAGTAGTTCACGAGGAGGCCGGGGACGTATTTGAGGAATTCACCGATGTTGCCCTCGGGGACTTCGCCGAGCATGTCGGCAGAGATTGCAGTCATGAAGTGGTCCGCCTTCTTCTGTTTGTTGACCTGGGCGGCGTTGCCCTCGATTTCGCTGGCGACGACGAACGCGCCGAGCTTGTAGATGCCGGCGGTGAGCGCGAAATCTTGGGTGAGGTTTTGGCCGGCGCCGACGGTGACCGTTTGTTTTTGGCTATCGAGACCCGCGTACGAAACGGCGGCGGTGTAGGTGCCGGGTTTGACGTTGAGTAGAGTATAAGAACCGTCGCGATCGGTGAGGGCCCGGTAGGTGGTGCCTTCGAGCAGGACCTCGGCTTCGCCCAGATATTGATTGGTGGCCTGATTGGAGACGCGGCCCGCGAGGTTGCCAGTCGTGGCGGGAGCTTGCGCACCAAAGGCTGCAGGCATGAAAGCGGCGAGGGCCAAGGCAAAGTACGCGAGGCAACGTAAGGGTCGGAGACGTTTCATAAGGTTATTAGTCATCGGTCAGGGTTTGCGGTCAGGGGACGCAGTCGCGGCGGTGATTTAGGCCGCGGTACTGTGGGTGATTGAGCCAACGCGTCGAAGCGGGTTGGGCCGAGATTCATTTCCCTCGGACAGTCTGATCTTTTGTCGCTGGCTGAAACGCGTGGGTTGCAGCGTCGCTTAAAACAGCTCAGGTTGAGCTACCCCCATGAATCGAAGAAGCTTCATTCAGAGCACATTAGCGATCGGAGCGTTCAGCGCGGTGAATTTGCAGCTGCGCGGCGCGGATAAAGGTGCACGAAAATATCGCACGGCACTCATCGGCGCCGGTTGGTGGGGCGGCAATATCGTCGGCGAAGCCATGGCTAGCGGCCAGTGCGAGATTGTCGGAGTGTGCGACGCCGACACTCGCGCGATCGAGCGCACGCGGGAAAAGATCACCCAGCTCAGCGGCGATCAACCGCGCGGTTATCGTGATTACCGCGAACTCCTCGCCAAGGAGAAGCCCGATATCGTGATTGTGGCCACGCCGGATCATTGGCATGCGTTGCCTACGATCGCGGCGGTGCGGGCCGGCGCGCACGTGTACGTCGAAAAACCCACCGCGCACACGATCGCGGAAAGCCAGGCGATGGTGAAAGCCGCGCGCGCTTGCGACCGCGTGGTGCAAGTCGGCACGCACCGTCGCACGTCGGCCCACACAATCAGTGCGCGCGACTTTATCCGCTCCGGCCGCCTCGGGAAAATCGGGATGGTGCGTTGTTTTATTAACACCCCCGGCAGCGGTCCGGAAAAACCCATCGACAACCAGCCGGCGCCGACCGATCTGGATTGGGATTTGTGGTGCGGGCCGGCGCCGTTGCGGCCGTTTAACCGCGGGATTCATCCGCGCGGGCATCGCCAGTACCTCGACTTCGCCAATGGCACGATCGCGGATTGGGGCGTGCATTGGTTCGACCAAGTTTTGTGGGTCACTGATGAGCGTTGGCCGAAGCGCGTGTTTTCCACGGGCGGTCGTCCGATCAAAGGCGCTCCCGTTTTCACGGCGCAGGCGCAGACGAGCGATGCGCCCGATCACCAAGTCGCCCAATTTGCTTTCGAACAATTTACTGTCACGTGGGAGTCCCGACTTTTTGGCGGTAACAATGCCGAGAAAGGCGAAGCGGCCGGCTGTTATTTTTTCGGGCCAAAGGGCACGATGCACGTGGGCTACCGCCAAGGCTGGACATTTTATCCTGCCAGCCAAGACCCAATCATCCACCAAGAGCCGCAACTCAATCAGCCCGACGGGCAAAATATCCGCGAGCTCTGGGCGGATTTTCTCGATGCGATAAAAACCGGTCGGCGTCCGATCAGCGACATCGAGGAAGGCCATCGCTCAACCAACTGTTCGTTGCTCGCAATGATCAGTTACAAGCTCGGTCGCAGCATCGAGTGGGACGGCGCGAAAGAAGTGATCGTGGGCGATCCGGCTGCGACGGCGCTTTTGCGCCGCGAGTATCGCAAAGGCTGGGATTATCCTGCGGCGTAAGCGCGGCGCGTGGCGCGCACACCTTGCCAGCGACCGCGCGAGAGCCTTGGCTTGGAGTCACCCCATGAATGTTTCGCCACGCTTCGTTTGTGCCCTGATTTCGTTTTTGTTTTCCGTGTGCCTCGCCTCCGCCGCTGCTCCCCGGCCCAACATCATTTTCATTTTGGCCGATGATCTCGGCTACGGTGATCTCGGCTCCTACGGACAAAAAATTATCCGCACCCCGCATCTTGATCAACTCGCGGCCGAAGGGATACGTTTTACGCAATTTTACGCGGGCAACACCGTGTGCGCGCCCTCGCGCAGCGTGCTCATGACGGGTTTGCATATGGGTCACACGCGCGTGCGCGGCAACGCTGGCGTGGAAAATCCCGAGGCGCAGATGTTGCGCACCGGTGATGTCACGGTCGCGCGCGTCTTGCAGACGGCGGGTTACACGACTGCGCTCATCGGCAAGTGGGGCCTCGGCAACGCCGGCGACGAGGGTGAGCCCCGCAAACACGGTTTCGATTACTCGTTTGGTTTTCTCAACCAATCGCACGCGCACAATCACTACCCGGATTT
>Ga0222712_10006742_pt1 | contig 11273 bp, 14 predicted proteins | sample C33_657DmetaG_FD_165043 | JGI IMG/M metagenome (GOLD analysis project Ga0222712, IMG submission 165043) | Estuarine water microbial communities from San Francisco Bay, California, United States - C33_657D | ecosystem: Environmental > Aquatic > Marine > Unclassified | place: USA: California... | reverse complement strand
AAATGGTCAAATACGATATAGCGGTCATTTCTTTAGTCTATGGGATAGCTATGGGATAAACAACTACAATATCAAGACAGGCTGCTTCTCGCAAGATTCTTGTGGGAGATGGTATATTTGTCTTAATGTTGTAGAAAAAGAACCCAAACCAATCCCAAACAACAAAGATAAATCAGCTATCGGGATTGATTTAGGTCTAAAAGATTTCTTAGCTACTTCTGATGGACTTAAAGTAGAAGCTAAACAGTTCTATAGAAAGTCTGAAAACAAGTTAAAGATTGCTCAAAGAGCAAATAAAAAACAAAGAGTTAGAAAAATACATAGTAAAATTAAAAATCAAAGACTAGACTTCTTGCATAAGTTGTCTAGCAAATTAGTGAAAGAACACTCTGCAATCTATGTTGGTAATGTAAATGCAAAATCTTTGTCGAAGACAAAATTAGCAAAATCAGTCCAAGATGCTGCATGGTCTTCTTTCAGGACAATGCTTAGGTATAAATGCGAGGACGCAAAGGTATTGTTTAAAATAGTAAATGAAAAGTATTCCACCGTAACTTGTTCGTGTTGTGGGCATATAACCTCCAATAGTCCGAAGGGTAGAACAGGATTGCGAATAAGAGAATGGACTTGTCTGCACTGTGGAACAGTGCATGACCGTGACATTAATGCCGCAAAGAACATTCTTGCGCTCGGATATGGGCGTCCTGTAGAGGGAATCCCCTTGCTTTAGAAAGGGGTGGATATCAAATACAAATCGATGTAACTATTACACACTATCAACTAACTCGGTTGACTAATCAAATAGAACAACCTATCGTATTAAGTATGAAATTTCATATACATCTAACACCTCATAGTTAGTAAAGAAATAGTGTTCAAATATTCTACAAGCACTTCACCAGTTAATTTCAATGATTTCTTAGTACGGCATAAGTCATTTGATGATATTTTTTGTGATTTAGAAAAATCAATCAACTTGCAATTGATTGGGAAAGGTAGAGAGGATAAACTAATGAAAATAACTTCTTTTAAGGGTGAATATTATTGGCTAAGTAATTTTTACCCTTGTCAAATTGAATATGAAGGAATACTATACCCATCATCTGAATGTGCATATGTTGCAGCTAAAACACATGATGTGTTAATAAAAATTAAGATTTCAAAAATGACTTCTGCTGATGCCAAAAAATTTGGCAAAACTATGAAATTACGTGATGATTGGGAAAAAGTAAAATTAAAAGAAATGGCAAAAATACTAAAATTAAAATTCAATATCCCTGAACTAAGAAATAAATTACTATCTACTGGTAACTTATACATAGAAGAAGGTAATTGGTGGGGTGATACTTACTGGGGGGTATGTAATGGTACAGGCAAGAATTACTTGGGAAAATTAATAATGGCAATTAGGAAAAAAATAAATGAAACTACCTGAATTATATAGCTTTATACCACTAGAACGAGAAATTGAATATAAAACTAAAATACTAATGACTGCCTATCATTTGTCGCATTACAGTGGCAAAGAATTGTCAACTGCAACAGAAGAATGTTTCCAATATGTGTTTGATGTTAATAATATAATAAACATAAACCAAGATTATGAAACTCCTGATATAGAAGTGGATTTACCTGATGAGGATTTAGATTCAATTGAATTTGTTGACCAGATAGTAGCCCACATTGAAATGAAACTTCACATATTACAAGTCACGGTAGATTGTTTTCAAAATGGTAATTTTAAAACATTTCAATCTGCTTTATTAACAATACAAAATTATTTCATAGGAAATCAAAATGAACAATAGAAACATATACACTATCAGATTAGTAGGCTCAGAAGAAGTAATAGCTAAAATAGACAATGTATCAACTGCTAAAGAAGATGGATACTTTAATTTAATCCGTCCTCGTATTCCTGTAATTGAACAGAATCAATTATATTTTGTACCAATTTATATTTCAGTTGATTCTGATTTAGATTTACAACTTAATTACAATCAAGTACAATTCTTACCTAAATTGACTGTAGGTGAATTAGCAGATAAGTATGAACAATCAACTACTAAAATACTATTAGGTTAATCCTGACTATTTTCTTTTATCAAAAAAGATATTGTCGTCTTGTAGAAGAAATCCCCTTGCTTTAGCTAGGGGAGGAATACGAAACAAAAAGAAATCTATCATAAACAAACATTTGCAAACAATTATAGGGAATATGAAATATGGTAATTGTACTTAATGGACCTCCTTTAAGTGGTAAGGATACCTTAGCGGAATACTTGTCATTACAAGGTTATCACCACGACTGTTTGAAAAATTCATTGTATGGAATAATGTCAGTTATCACAGGAATTGAATTAGAAAAAGTTATATTCTATTGTACCAATAGGGAATATAAAGAAAAACCAATGTCTGAATTTGCTAATAAATCTCCTCGTCAATATCTTATCCATATATCAGAAGATGTACTCAAACCTTTACACGGTAAAGATATACTTGGTGCTAAATTAGCCAAACGGTTAAAAAATGTAGATTCTGATATAATACTAAGTGATGGTGGCTATGGTGCTTCAATTGAAGAATTATTACCTGTGGTACAATTAGTTGGTCATAATAATTTCATTGTCATTAGGGTTCACCGTGAAGGTTGTACTTTTAAAGGTGACACTAGGGCATATTTGACCAGTGAATATTTAGATTGCTATGGGATTAAATCTTATGATTTCAATAATAACTATAGTAGCATTAAACACTTATTAGTGGGATTTGAAGAGTTCCTAGAGGAAATTCTATAATGGCTATATTATTAGATTTTAATCCAGTTGTAATATCTGCTATATCAGTAACACCTGCTAATATGATAGATAAGGGTGCTATTCGTCACATGGCATTGAATATGATATTGTCATATAAAAATAAATTTTCTAAGGAATATGGTGAACTCATCATATGTTGTGATTCAGGTAATACTTGGCGAAAAGATGCTTTCCCTTATTACAAAATAGGAAGAAAAAAAACAAGAGAAGAATCAGCTTTGGATTGGAAATTGATAATGACAACTCTCGATGAAATGTGTCAAGAGTTAAAAGATTATTTTCCTTACAAAGTAATTAAGATTGACAAAGCAGAGGCAGATGATATAATAGGAGTATTAGCTAATTATATTGTGGCTAATAATTCACTTGATTTCTTTGGTACACCTGAGCCAATTATGATAGTATCGGGTGATAAGGATTTTAAGCAATTACATTGTGCTGATATACATCAATATGCACCTGTTTTAAAGAAAAGGTTATATGAAAACAACCCTGCTAGGTATCTATTAGAACACATCATAATAGGTGATAAGTCTGATTCAATACCTAATATAAAAAGTCAAGATGATGTATTTGCTTTGGCTAAACGACAATCTCCTATTACTGAAAAATTTTTAGAATCTATTTTAGAATCTAAAAATATACCATCTGAATATATGGATAATTTCAAAAGAAATCAATTATTAGTTGATTTATCATTTGTGCCTTTGGAATATAAAACTAAAATAATAGAAGCCTATCTTAATTATAAACCTGCTTCAAAAATAAGACTATCTACTTATATGATGAATCACGGGTTAAAACAATTATATGATAAAATTCAACAATTCTAAGTGGCTATATAGGATTATACTCTTTCTCAAAAGAATAAAGGAAATTATAATGACTGACGTAAAATTAGATGCAAATGGACAACCTTTGCCTGTTAGAAAATCTACCCGTAACAAAGACCCTAAACCTCAAATGGATATGTGGACTCGTTTAAAAAACCCTACAGGTACTATTTTTTTGCCAGAGATACTAAAAGCAGTATCAAAGGAAAAATTAGAAGAAGACCGTGTTAAAATGTTGGTGCTATGGGTTCAACGAGGCATGGTGATACAGAATACTAATTACACTAAAAACTATGAAGTGTTGTATGCTTTAATGGAATGTCTATATTCCCCTAAAGTAATATTTGATTTGCCTAGCGGTAAACCTCCATATAAAGAAAATGAAGCATTATCTTATAATGATGTTAGTTTGACTTTGTACACTGGTATCCGTAAAATTAAACAATTTGCCGAGAATCCAGATAAAGTAGCAAATAAAATTAAACGTGAAAATATATTCATTGAAATGCTTGAAAAATTATATAAAGATGAAGCTGAATTATTTTTGATGATGGTCAATAAAAAATTAGATGCTAGGGTATATCCTAACATCAATAAAGAATTATTCAAAAAATGTTTCCCAAATATCAACCTATGGAAAATTGCACAATGAACATAATACCAAGTAATGACATATTAGTAGTTAGTAAAATAGAAAAAGATGAAATTAGTTCAGGTGGCTTATACTTAGGAAAGCAAGCAGATGAACCAGTAGTACAGTGTAAAGTAACATTTGCTAATGAGGCTTATGGGTTTAAAGTAGGTGATATTCTATTAGTACCTGTTCAAAAACTGTTAGCATCAAAGGTTAATGGTGCTTTAGTGTATTTTGTAAAAGTAACTGATATTTTAGGTGAATTGAAATGATTAAATTTGAAAACTTATTGAACTCATTGAATTACAATCCAGATGTATTAGGACTAAATCACGTGAAGTAGAGTTTGGTTTAAAGTACATGGTATGGATGAATTAATAACATCTCAAAATGCACATGGGAAAGAATAAAATTTAATCAACATGGATATAATATAAACATAATAAAAAAAATGACTCTTAAAGAGTCATTTTTTTATTTCATTTGCCAATTCCATTTGAAAGTCATGTGCATCTTGATTTCCTTGACTTTTAAAAATATCTGCCCGTTTAACTCTCATATCATATGCAGCATTATTAAATGCTACTACTGATGGATGATTATCATCAAATTGATAAGCACTTACTATCCTAGTGCTTTCTGTCAATACATCTTTATTAAGAGATGCTACCATAGTATCTTTTAAGCTCATTACAATTACCTCTAATATATGCACTATTTAATTGGATTAAATACCAAAGATACCTAATAGGGATATATTAATGGCATTTAAACTTTTTGGATTTAGTTTTGGTCAAACTGAACAAAATAATTCAATTCAACGTTTTGTAGAACCTTCTACATTTGAACCTACCTTTGATTTACAAAGTGGCGGATTCATTTCGCCTACTGCTACTACTTTCCAAATTGGCCAAATGGTCAAATCAGAAAATGATTCTATTTCTCAATACCGTGATATTGCTAGAGAACCAGAAGTCAATATGGCAATTGAAGAAATTGTATCTGAAATGTTGGTGTTTGACCAGAATAAAAATGTAATTGAATTGAACATGGATGAATTAGAATTATCCAATTCAATTAAAAAAGTTATAGAAGAGGAATTTGTTTATTTATTAGGGTTATTAGATTTTAACATAGCTGGCCATAATATAGCTAAGAGATGGTATATAGACGGTAGATTGAATTATATGATGCTAATAGATGAAGAAAATCCTTCATTTGGCATTAAACAAGTTCAATACGTTGACCCTTATAAAATAAAAAAAGTAAGAGAGATTGAAAGAGGGTTTAATAAAGATGGCGCACCTACAATTAAATCAACTAAAGAGTATTATATCTATAATGAAAATGGAGTAGAAGCTAATCACTTATCTCAAGCTACTTCAACTGCAATTGGTTCCAGTGGAACAGTCGCAATTTCTCCTGATTCAGTGGCACATGTTAATTCTGGATTATATGACCCGGATAGGGGATTCATTACATCTGCAATTGAACCTGCCATAAAAACAGTTAATAGTTTAAGGCACATTGAAGAATCTTATTTAATTTATGCTATCACCCGTGCGCCGGAACGTAGGGTTTTCTATATTGATGTGGGTAACTTATCAAAAGCTAAATCTGAACAATATATTAAAGAAATAGCAGACAAATATCGCACTAAGATATTATACGACCCTGTTACTGGTAAAATAAAAAATGACAAACGTCTATTGGCTATGACTGAGGATTTTTGGATACCTCGTTCTGGAGATGGACGTTCAACTCAAATTGAAACATTACCTGCCGGCGATGCTATGACAGGGACAGAACAACAAGAATACTATAAAGATAAATTATGGCAAGCATTGCAAGTTCCTAGTGCAAGATTTAGTGGTAATGCATTATACAATAGTGGTACTAATATAACAAGAGATGAATTGAGATTTTCAAAATATATTGATTCATTAAGAATGCAATTTAATATGTTATTTTTACAATTATTACAAAAACAATTATTACTCAAGGGAATTATTGCAGTAGATGATTGGGAATATATTAAAGATAATATTAAATTTGAATATGCTAGAGATAATTATTTTGCAGAAGCAGTCGAAAATGAAAAATTACAAATTAGATTTGGGTTATTAAGTGCAGCAGATGTGTATGTAGGTAAATACTATGGATTCAACTACATTTATAAAGAAGTGTTAAGAATACATGAAGAAGATGCAGATGAATTATTGAAAGATGCTGATATTGCATGGGATAGAATTAATAAACAGCAACAAAAGTCTCAAATGGGACAAGTTGAAAATCAAGTTAAAACTCAAGTATATCAATCTGAATTGGAACAAGAGGCTGGAATAGAGCCACAACCACAAGGACAGTAAAATGAACTTTTTAAATAAAGAAAAAATTAAACGTATCTTGGATACTAAAAAGGCTCTATTAGAAATGAGATATGCCCCTGACCAAACTCAATATGGCTTAACTCGTAGACAAATGGAAAGAATGTTAGCAGCGTATGAACGCAGGGCTGATGAAAATGGTTGGAATGATGACCCTGAATACCGTTCAGTTGATGGTTGGAAAAGGGCTAAATGGTTTCCACCAGAAGTAAATTCTGATTATTTACCTGATGCCATGTATAAGAATACTACTCAAGAAAGACCTGCTAAATTGATGCCTTATGATTATTACTACAATGTATTCAGGAACGAAGCAGATAAAGAAGACCATTATGATATTGATGCAGATGATGACACTAAAAATCCAAATAAAGACCTTAGTTGGAAAGGTGAAACAAACGTGTATTAAAAAACTACATAAATACAATAAAAGGAGTTTTTATGAATAACATATATACATGGGATAATGATACAGAAGTGGTGAAAAATAATCAAGTAGCACCTGACGATGAAACTGACTTAGATGACATTGATTTCAAAGCTGACATTGATGATGGTGATGAAGATGTACAGGATTATAAAGAAGACACTTTAGATGAAAGTGACTTAGTGGATGAAGTTATACAAGACCCATCTCAAGATTATGACATTAGTGATGATGACATTGTAGTTGTTATGGAAGATGGTTCTTATGTAGTAATTCCATATTCTGTATTTTCTACTTTATTACAAGATGAAGATTTTTCTGAAAAATTAGATGAAGGTTTTTCTGATATTACATCTTTCCAATCAATCACTGAATCTTTATTGGGGTAATTATAATGCTAAACATAGAAACTTTTAAAGAAAGTGTTAATGCAGCTTTGGCAAATAAAGCATTAGATTCAATTATAGCTATAACAGAAGATATTTTGCCTGTAGGTGGAGCAGCCCAATTGTCAATGCACCAAATGACTGACCGAGTTATTGGTAAAATTGAAATTGTTAATCGTATCAGGAATGGCAAAGTACAATTGAATAAAAAAGTAGATGTCATGGGTAAGGGTTATAAATTATTACCTAATGGCTTAGTTGTTTTAATGAGTCCAGTTGAAATTCGGAATCGTGCAAGGGCAGCTAAAATTGCTGCAAAAAAACGTAATCTTGAAATGTTTCAAATTTTACGCAAAAGAGCAAATTCTGAAATAAAACGTAATGTGTATTTTGGTGGTTAATATGAATTTGTGTACTATGTTATTTGAGGATTATGAAATTGTCAAGACAATTTCCCCTCAAACCGGTAAAAAAGATTGGTACATCAAAGGTGTTTTTATGCAATCAAATATAGTCAACCGTAATGGTAGATTATATCCTAAAAACGTATTAGATGCCGCTGTCAACGAATATATTGAAAATTGGATAAATCGCAAACGAGCAGTAGGTGAATTAACTCACCCAGAAACCACTAAAATAAATCCTGATAGAATATCTCATTTGACTCAAGAAATTATTATAGATGGTAATTATTATATTGGCAAGGCTAAAATTTTAGACACTCCTTGTGGGAAAATTTGTAAAGCATTATTAGACGGTGGTGTTCAATTGGCTGTTTCTAGTAGGGCCGATGGCAGTGTTTATAATCGGGGTGATGGTGTCAATGTAGTAAATGATGGAATGATATTAAAAGCCATTGATGTGGTATATGACCCATCTGCGCCTGACGCATTTGTGGAAGGATTGATGGAAAATGCTTTTGATTTTTCTCGTTCCACTGGTTTAGAGACTAGTATGTTAACGGAATCATGGGACATATCTGACCCTGATGTTGCTTTAGCAGAATCTATTAGAAATGACATTAAAAGGGCAAGTAAAGCTAACTTAACAGAAGCCAAATTAAATGCGTGGAAGCAATATTTAGACTATTTAAAAGGCTAATATAAATACATTTATATATTAACGGAGTTTATAATGAAAGATGTAAATCAAAAAATCAACGACATTTTGTTAGCAGAAGAATCATTCCGCCCTGCTGATAATGTCGGCAATGGTCAAATTGACCCTATCAGCTTATCTCCAGAAGATTTCCAAGCTGAACCTACACCACCTGTACAACCTTATCCAGCTAATCTTACACCTGTTGAAGTTGAAGATTTAGATGAAAAAGAATTTGTTCAATCAAATCCTGAACGAGATGCTGGTTATTCAGTTGACCCAACTGTTGATAACTTAGTTAATCAATCTTTAGACGAATCTGCTTTCGTAGATGGTGTAAAGGTTTCTAAGAAAGGTGGAGTTGAACATTTAGTTGCAACTCACGATGAAGAAAGTGATGAGGCTGCCAGTAAGAAATATGAAGATGCTTTGATTTCTAAAGAAGAAGGTGCAAAGATATTGCGAGTAAATGGCAATAAATTTGTGATTGCAACTACTAATGGTGATGTGGCTCAAATTGCAACTCAAGGTGGCAAGCATTATGCACGTTATTCAGAAATGGAAACTGTACCTTTAGAAACAGGCCATGTAAGTAGTGTTGTAACCAATGGTTTTAAATTACATGAGTCATTAGATGAAGATGAACAAGGTTTATTAGAATCTATCATGAGTCGTTTGGCTAAAGAAGCATTATATGAAGCAAACGCATCTGATGAAATGAAAGGTATGTTGGCTGCTCAAGGTTTAAATGAAGATTTCACTAACAATGCTACTACATTGTTTGAATCTGCTGTTATTGTGGCTAGTAAAAAATACATGAATATCTTAGAAAGTGCAACTGAGAAGTGCATTAAAGAAGAATTAGATATTTATAAAGCTAACTTACAAGAACAAGTTGATGGATATTTACAAACGGTAGTTAATGAGTGGGTAGAAGATAACAAATTAGCTTTAGAACAAGGCTCTCGTACTCAAATAGCTGAATCTTTCATGGAAGGTTTGAAGTATTTATTAGAGTCTCATTATGTTGAATTGCCTCAAGGCAAAACTGATTTATATGAATCTGCTATCGCCAAAGGTGAAGAAATATTAACACAGTTGAATGAAGAAAAAGCTAAAAACAATGCTTTATTAGAGCAAGTTAATAGTCAACATAAAGCTACTATTATTGAATCTGCAATTAAAACATTGCCATTAACTAAAGCAGAAAAAGTTAAACAATTAGCAGAGGAAGTAGAATTTACTGATGCTCGCCAATTCAATACTAAATTACAATTTATTGTAGAAAGTGTTGTTGGTAAAGCTCAACCTAAACTAACTTCTACTTTGTTAGAAGATAAAGCTCCATCCAATGAACCTGTTGCTCAAGTAACATTACATGAAGATGTAGAAGCTGTGTTAAAACATTTAAACGCATATAAACAATAATATGTGTTTTTCAAAAAGTATAAATACCATTATAACATCTAATTATAGAGGAAATGAAACATGGAACAAGTTAATTTAGTCCAAAAATGGAAAGCAATTTTAGAACACTCTGATTTTGCTCCTATCAAAGACAACCACAAACGTAAAACAACTGCAATGTTGTTAGAATCTCAAGCTAAAGCTAGTCGCCAACAAGGTACAGGTTTGTTTGAAGGCACTTTAAAAGAAGATGCCGCTGCTACTACTGTTACTGGTAATGTAGCTAAGTATGACCCAATTTTAATTAATTTGGTTCGTCGTGCTATGCCTAACTTAATTGCTTATGATATTTGCGGTGTACAAGCATTGAATGGCCCAAGTGGTTTAGTGTTTGCCTACAAACCAAAATATATCAATGGTGTTACTCGTACTGATGCTTTCTACCGTGAAGCTGATACTGATTTTTCTGGTACCGGTACTCATGCTGGTTCTGACCCATCTGTTTTAAACACTCCGGGTGGTGTTTATACTAATGGCACTGGTATGTCAACTACTGCTGGTGAGCTTTTAGGCACTGATGGTAATCCTGCATTTGGTGAAATGGGATTTGATTTGGATAGTTTTACTGTTCAAACTAAAACTCGTGCATTGAAAGCTACTTACACTGTTGAATTAGCACAAGACTTGAAACAAATTCATGGTTTAGATGCTGAAACTGAATTGGCTAATATCTTATCTAGTCAATTGTTAGCTGACTTGAACCGTGAAGTTATTCGCACTATCTATCACACAGCTAAAGTAGGCGCACAAAACAGTGACTTGGCTCAAGCAGGTGTATTTGACTTAGATACAGACTCTAACGGTCGTTGGTCTAAAGAGAAGTTTCAAGGTATGTTATTCCAAATTGACCGTGATGCTAACCGTATTGCTCAAGAAACTCGTATGGGTAAAGGTAATTTCATTATCTGTTCTTCTGACGTAGCTTCTGCTTTGTCAATGTCTGGTATGTTAGATTATGCTCCTGCATTATCTACTGAATTACAAGTTGATGATACAGGTAATACCTTTGCTGGTATCTTGAATGGCCGCTATCGTGTATATGTTGACCCTTATGCAACTGGTGACTTCTATGTTATTGGTTACAAAGGTGCTAATGCTTACGATGCTGGTTTGTTCTACTGTCCTTACATCCCATTGCAAATGTACAAAGCAGTGAGTGAAGATAGCTTCCAACCTAAAATTGGTTTTAAAACCCGTTACGGTTTAGCTTCTAACCCATATG
>Ga0222712_10006738_pt1 | contig 11275 bp, 26 predicted proteins | sample C33_657DmetaG_FD_165043 | JGI IMG/M metagenome (GOLD analysis project Ga0222712, IMG submission 165043) | Estuarine water microbial communities from San Francisco Bay, California, United States - C33_657D | ecosystem: Environmental > Aquatic > Marine > Unclassified | place: USA: California... | reverse complement strand
AACAGCTAATGCTGATATTCTTTATGGTGCTATGGGTACAGTACTTACTCCATTAGCATTTTCATCTGCTATGCAATTAGGTGAACAAGGTGTTATATCTGGTAGTCGTACTTCTCTTGAAACGACAATAGGTGCTACTGCTGGTTTGTTACTTAGCGGTGGTATTGGAGCTATATCAGGTCTTGCTTCTAAAATTGGCAATATAAAACCAGATGCTGTTAAACGAGCTACTAATAATATCATTTCAAATAGTGATGAAGATCTAACTAAGTTATTTGAATATAATGATAAGACTGGTAACTTTGAATATGTAGATAAACTATTTGATGAAATAGATAATCTATCTAAAGATATTGATCCAAAGATTAGAGATGTATCTAGTCAAGAAACAATTAATTTTCATAAACGAAGCATAACTTCTTTAGCTAGACCTATTATTGAAAATGGTGTTAATGCCTCTAAAAATAGTGCAGTTAAAAATGCAGCTAGTCTTGGTGGTGTATTAGCAGCAGGATCTTTCTTAACAGCTGATGATGAAAAAATTGCAGCAGCAGGGCAAGGATTTTTATTAGGTGCTGGTATTTATGCTGCAGCTAAAACAGTAAACAAATTTTTAAAATCATCTAAAGACGATATTACTCAAATTAGACAACAAGATTTTGAAGATACAATAAACTCTATTGATATTGCTAATCATAAATACTTTAGTCATGTATCTCAATTGTCTGGTAAAATTCAAGAATTAATTCCTGATCCAATAAGCTCTAGAAAAATATTTCATTACATACAACAAACAGAAATAGGTGGTAAAAAAATTAAACTATCTGATTTAAACCCTGATGAAAAATTAGGTCTTAATGCAATAAGAAATATATTCAAACAATTTGAAGATACTCTACAAGATCTTGACGAACCAATTTTAAAAAACATTAGAGATAATTATCTACCTATTATCTGGAGTGAATATAGAGGATTTAATCCTTCTCAATTTGCAGATATGTTTGATACTAAAGTTTACGGTCCAACTAAAAGTTTTAAATTTGCTAAAAAAAGAATTTACGATACAATTAACGAAGGTTTAAAAAAAGGCTTTAGGCTTAAACCTGGCATGGATAATGCTATTGAATTACTTAAAGTATATGCTATTGCAGCTGGTAAAGCAGTATCAACACGAGCTTTATTAAAAAATCTTAGAACTAGTAGTGTACCTGGAATTACTAAATCTCCATTTATTGCAGTAACTAATGAAGAAGTTTTAAATGTAATGCGTGGTCCATACGCAAAAGAGTATGTAGATTTTACACATCCTTACATTAATGCTAATGCACCAGTTAAAGTACACCAAGCAATAGTAGCTCCACTTAAAATGATATTTTCTGCTGAATCAGAAAATCAATTTATAACAGCTATGTTTAATACTAACCTTGTTATGAAACGATTAGCTGTAGGCTTTTCATTCTTTCATGCTGGTGGATTAATTGAAAATGCTTTCTTTACTGGATTAAGTTTTAAAGCTATTGGAGCTATATTAAATCCTAGATCTGCACCTGATATTGTTAAAGCTATTAATAATCCTACATTAGATTTTAAAGACTTTCCTTTATCTAAAGTTACTAAAGACTTAATACAGTCTTATGGATTTAATGATGTATTTGAATTTGCTAGATCAGCAGGTTTAGTAATTGAACGTGGTACAATTGACCAAGCTCATGACAGATTTTATTCTGTAGTTAACAGAACTACATCTGGTCTTAATAATTTATTAGGTTATCAATTTGGTACTAAAACAATTGGTAAAGCTAAAAAAGTATTTGAATGGTTTGATCGTGTTACATGGGATAGAGTATATACTTCTGCTAAACTATTTTCATTTTTAAAAAACTTTGAAAGATTAGCAAAGCCTGGTGATCAAACATTTAATATATATGCTAATGCTCGTATTGCATCACAAGTAACTAATGATGCTTTTGGTGGATTAAACTGGGTACAAATAACACAAAGAATACAAAATCCACTTTATAAAAAATTAGCACAAACTGTATTTCAACCTGGATCTAAAGGTTATATGCAGTTGTTATTATTTGCTCCTGACTGGACAATATCTAATCTTAGAATAGCATTTAAAGCTTTGCCTTTATTTGAAAGCAATCCTGATGCTAGAAGATTATATCAGTTATACTTTGCACGAACAGCATTAATCTATGCTACTATTGGTAGTGCATTAAACTATATATTCTCAGGACATTCTATATTAGAAAATAAAGATCCAACTAGAATAGACTTAGGTAATGGAGAAGTTCTTACATTCTCTAAACAATTTATGGAACCATTTGATTGGGTAACTAATCCTTATGGTACTGGTGTTAAAAAATTGGGATCATTACCTAAATCTGTTGTAGAAGTATTGACTAACAAACAATACTTAACTAGCAAATGGTCTCCACGTATTACTGAGTATGATGATAATAATATCACCAAAGCTCTTAAATATGGTGGACAAGTAGGTAAAAAGTTTTTACCTATATGGGTACAACAAGCAACAGAAACAGTTGAGAAAGGTTTACTTAAAGACGGCATATCAGCAGATCTTGCCGCAGACGTAGCTCTTAATTGGTTCTTAGGACAAACTGGACATCCTAAATATAAAGCTCCTAGAACAAGTGAATATAAACTACAAGGTTTAGTAAGAAATCCTTACGAAACATTATTTTAATGGATAACAATATTGAAACAAAACTTTTAAAAATTAATACACGTATTGATACTTTAGCATTAGATATAGCTCTTATTAAAGATAATCATTTACAACATATAGAAGCAGATATTAATAGTTTAAATTTTAAAACAGACAGAATTGAAGATAAAGTAGATAAGACTTATTGGATTCTTTTAACTGCAGCAGGTGCATTTATAGGAATCTTATTAGTTAATTTATTTAAACTTATAGATTAATTCAATCTATACTTGTTGATTAAATTTAGGTATAAGAACTAACTATGAACAAATCAATTTTAGTAATTAGTGATACTCATATACCTTATCATCACAAAGATTTAATACCTTATCTAACAGCAATTAAAAAAGAATATAAACCAGATCGTGTAATACACATTGGTGATGAATTAGATAAACACGCATTATCATTTCATGATAGTGATCCAGATCTTCCAAGTGCTGGAGATGAATTAAGAATATCAATTCCAATCATACAGCAAATAGAAAAAATATTTCCTGTAATGGATTTGTTAGACTCTAATCATGGTAGTCTTGTTTACAGACGTAGCCTTAAGTATGGAATACCTAAAGCTTACTTACGAAAGTATAATGAATTTTTAAAGGTTAGTGATAAATGGAAATGGCATGATGATTTAGTCGTGCATACTAATAATGGTCCTGTATATTTTTGTCATGGCAAAATGGCAGATGTATTAAAACTAGCTCAATCAATGGGTATGTCTTGCGTACAAGGACATTATCATTCGTCTTATTCAATTAAATACTATGGTAATTCGTTAGGATTATATTATGGTTTACAAGTAGGATGTTTAATTGACAAAGACTCTCTAGCATTTCGTTATAATAAAACTCAACGCATGAGACCAATTATTGGTTGTGCTGTAATTATCAATGGTTTACCAAAACTAATACCTATGGTATTAAATAAATCTGGAAGATGGATTGGTAAAATCATTATATGAGTAACAAAACATTCTTTAAACAAATAGGTGGATCACACTATAAACGTTTTAAAATTAGCCCAGCTAAATTTATAATGGAAAATAATATCCCTTATGCTGAAGGTAATGTTATTAAATACATTTGCCGCCATTCTTTCAAGGGCAAGGAATTAGATCTTGCTAAAGCTAAACAATATATAGACTTTATACTTGAAACAAACTATGAAAAAAAAAAGCACAGTAAATAAAGCTGGTGTTTATACAAAACCATCTTTAAGAAAAAAATTATTTCAATCAATTAAATCTAGAGCTGTTATGGGTACTAAAGCTGGTCAATGGTCTGCACGTAAAGCTCAATTACTAGCTAAAACTTATAAAGCTAGAGGCGGTGGTTATAAATAATGTACGCAAAGCGACAACAAAGTTTAGTTGACTGGGGTAAACAAAAGTGGAGAACTAAGTCTGGTAAAAAATCATCAGTAACTGGTGAACGATATTTACCTACTAATGCTATTAAAGCATTAACTCCTGCTGAATATGCTGCCACTACTAAAGCTAAAAGATTAGCTAAACGTAAAGGCAAACAATTTTCTAAACAACCTAAAAGTATTGCTAAAAAAACTGCGAGATATAGATGAGACGTGAAACTAAAATGCCACCTAAAAATAAAAAATATTTTAGGTCAACTAAGTCTGGTGCTGGTATGACTAAAGCTGGAGTACAAGCATATAGAAGATTAAATCCAGGATCTAAATTAGATACTGCTGTTACTGAAAGTAACCCTACTGGTCGTAGAGCTGCAAGAAGAAGATCTTTTTGTGCTAGATCTGCTGGTCAATTAAAGATGTGGCCCAAAGCTGCTAAAGATCCTAACTCAAGATTACGTCAAGCTAGACGTAGATGGAAGTGTTAAATGTTACCTATGTTAAGTGCTATTGCACCATTAGCTAAAATACTTTTTAATACAATTGAAAAAGCTGTACCTGATAAAGATTTACAAGCTAAGTTAAAAGCTGATTTACAAACTCAATTAATACAATCTAATACTGATGAGCTTAAAGCTGCAGCTAGAATTATAGAAGCAGAAGCTAAAGCAGGTTGGTTTGCATCTAGTTGGAGACCATTACTTATGTATGTTCTTATATTTGTATTAGTCTTTAATTATATCTTTGCACCAATTGTTAAAATGTTAACTGGTATTGTAGTTGGATTTGAATTGCCAGGCGATGTTTGGACTCTTTTAAATGTTGGACTTGGTGGTTATGTTGTAGGAAGAAGTGCCGAGTCTGTTGCTAGAACTATTGCTTCTAGACCAATATCAAAAGATATTAATGAATAATATGACTATGCTAGAAATTTTAAAAAAAATACACAATGTGCTTACCAAATTACTTTGGACTTTAGAATCTGATAAAAGAGCTAAACGCATTATTAAAAGTAAACTTAAAAAATAATGTTTTATATTGCTGCTCTAATTATATTCATATCGGATGGATATGAACAAGAAGATATTCTTTTGCATACTATTAATTTTAATACTAAACAATCTTGTGAAGAATACTTAAATTCATACGACTCTATATTAAGATTAAATTTAACAAAGATGTTTGAATATAATAAACTTGAACTTAAAAAAATAGTAGATTTGTTTTGTATTCAAGATAAAAATTTACATACATTATGAAATTAAGTAAAGACTTTACTTTACAAGAATTAACTAAATCTGAAATTGCAGATCGTAATAATATAAATAATATTCCAACTGCTGATCACATAACTAATCTTGTATTATTATGTCAGTATATTTTACAACCTGTTAGATCACACTTTGATAAGCCAGTTAGTATTACTTCTGGTTATAGATCTCCAGAACTATGTATATTAATAGGTAGTAAACCTACATCGCAACATACCTTTGGACAAGCAGCAGACTTTAAAATTGCTGGTGTGCCAAATAAAGTAGTATCTGATTGGATAGTTAATACTCTTGACTTTGATCAATGTATATTAGAATTTTGGAAACCAGAAGAACCCAATAGTGGGTGGGTACATTGTAGTTATTCTTTTGATAATAATAGAAAAGAATATTTACAAGCTACTAAATCTAATGGTACTGTTTTATATACCAAGATTTCTTAATCTTTGTAAAAAGTTTTGATAAAACATTTTTATTTGTAGCTTCTTAATTATAAGACTTTTCTTAATACATTCTTTACAAATCATATTTCCTCTAAGTTAATTTTAAATTGACGTTTACGATCTTTGTTAATAAATAACAACTCACTTTGTCTTTCAGTATAATTCATTAATCCTTTTTCACGTGCTTTAACAAAAGCATCTCTAATACATAAAGGATCAAACCCTGCATAATCACAAGTAGTTCTAAAATCTTTACCAAGATCTAAGAACCAATTGATTGCAGTTTCTTTATTACGCATATCAATCATTATAGTTCCTTTATAATCAGCATCTTCTAATGCTTGTGTTATTATTGCTCTAAATAATCTTTGTTCAGGTAATGATGAATGTACATTATACTGGCTTAACATCTTTAATAACTTCATAAGTTATTCTATCTTTGTTCAAAGAATTAAGTTTTAAATTAATTTCTGTAGGCGATAATGACTTAAACTTATTGTATGCTTCTAAATCATTATCAGCATCTACAATCGCAGAACCTTCAACGTAACAATATCCATATACTTTAAAAGTATATCTCATAAATTATTTTTACGTCTTGATGCTTCTAGTGTTCTCCAAACATCAATGACTAAACATTCTTTAGCTCTTTTGTTTTGAGTAATACCAACTTTTTCTGCTAAAGCTTGTTTCTGTAATATGTATTCTCCATATACATCTGAAGCATAATAAGCTTGTTCTTTTATAGAAAACGATTTGTCATTATTATTGCTAACAATATGTATTGCCTTATCTCGTTTTTGTTTATCTTTTAAATATTCTAAACCTGCACTTAACTTAGCATCTTCTTCATCTGTGTCTGCTAAAAACTTTAAAGCTTCTTCTAATCTTTTTTCATTAATCATAATTTTATTTGTTTACACACCCCTGTACTAACTAACAAAGGGAGACCACTTGAAATACAAGGGTGCGTATGTTGTTAATTAAAATGGTGCTTTCTCAGAACCATCTTCTTGTGTAGAGAGAATATCTCTAACAACTTTATCACAAGCTTTATAAACATCGTCATATTCTTGTACACTTCTGTTAGGAAGAATACTTGATAATAAATTTGACATAGTTAATCTGTATTTCTCAGACCAATTAGTATTTGGCATTTGTGCTGAAAATGTTTTTGCTGCTGGTGCAGTATGTCCATTAGTTTGCATAGTATCTCCTTTATCATTAGTTGCATTTAACTGTTCTATTTTTACACAAGTCTGATTGTTACTGCCTGGTTTTTTTATAACATAACCAGTAACTCTAACTTTATCATTCTTGCTAATATGACGACAGCTTTGGTCAACGAATAATTTTCGTTCAATACCATTTTCCATTTCTACAGCTAACCAGTACTTAACTGGATTTTCTGCATCATGGATATCCTTAACTCCTTTTACTGTTGCGTCATACGTTTCTGTATTTGCCATGTTTTGTTTTCCTTGTTTGTTTATATGTTTAACTATATTACCTATTTTTTGCATAATTAGAATATACTTATTTCCAAGCTTTTTGCCAGATTTCTTTTGCAAAAATCTTAGCATCGCTATCACCTTTGCCCCATCTAAAGTTTTCTAAATTTAGTGGGAACATTCTAACTACATCTTCTTTTGTTTTAGCAATAGAAGTTATATGCTCTATAGTTTTAAAAGCATTTATCATTTCATCTAATGATGAATCTAAATGCTCTATTTCTACAGCTTCAGTATCGTTGTAAGAACAATACAATAACATTGTTTGCTTCTTACATATTTCTTTGTATAGAAATTGCTGTCTAACATCTGATGGTTTTGGATACCAATTTTTATCCAATGCACCAGACTTTAATCTTTTAAGATAAGCAGTAGCTTTAGTATCTATAATTATATCTTTAAATTCAAAATCTGTTTTGCAACAAATATCGTATTTTAAACCATATGGTTTTCCTGGAACTTGAATTTCTTTTTGATAAGAAACTACATCTCCAAATGCTATTAATGAATCTTTAAATCGAACAGCAATCTTAGCTGCCATTTCGGATTCATCATCATCATCTGATCCACCAAGTTCCCGGAATTTCTTTTGAGTAAAGTCATGTATTGCATCTTCATCATATGCTTCTTTTTGTATTGCGTTCATAGCACCTTCTTCAGCTGCTGAACCCATTATCATTCTTGCATTTGGTTTAGATTCAAATTGATATAGCTCATTAATAATCCAGTATGGTGGCGAATCAATAAATGAATTGCCTTTACTGGCAGTATGTCTGTAATCTTTTTCTAACATCTAGTCTCCTATGGTTAATAATATACAATGTTTCATTTCAAATCACTTTGATATTCCTATCAAAATACTTAAAGGACAACAAGAATTTAATAATAACAAACATTATAATTATTATAATATCTCTATCCTTTTATCTTATCTTTTAAACCCTACTAAAAAGTATGGGGTTAAAAGTATTATTCACAGATTGCATAATTGCACTTCTACAAATAGAGTGCAAAGACTACATAAACAATATAATAACAACTCCGAGTTTAAATTGTTTATTGATAAATTAATCGAATTATTTTATAATAGTAAATATGCAACGACCAGAATTGATAACTCGAATAGTTGATAAAAAAACTGTTCTTTATAATATCCGAGAATCAAGACTGGAATATATGTTTCATCGTAAACATATTTCTGAAGCCCAATATATTTCAGGTTCTAGATACAGACGACTATGTGAAATATCACAATTAGGATCTGGTGTTTCCAATATGCAACCACGCATAGATGGTTATTATGATGCTATGCTTTCACGTGTTGGAGCTTTATCTGAGCTTGTTAAAATCTCACAAGAAATAGGACCAGAAGCTGTACAATTTCTTAAATTTTATTGTTGGGAAAATTATTCTATTCTAGAATTATCTAACCTTTTGCACATCAGTAAGAAAAAAATTTCTTATAGAGTTCAAGAAGCTTTATCTAGATTAGCTATTTATTTTGGTTACATTAAAGTTAGAAATACTATAAAAGGTATTGGTGCAAAAAACCACAAAGTTTAAATCTAAAAAGTATTTAAAATGGGTAGCTTCACTACCTTGTTTGCTTTGCCTTTATAATGAGTGCCAAGCACACCATATTACTATTGCTGAAAAGCGAGGCTTTAGTCAAAAAGTATCTGATAAATTCACTATTCCCTTATGTTATATTCATCATCATCAATTACATATGCTGTCTGAACGTAAATTTTGGAATACTTTAAGATTAAATCCTGTAGATTATGCTAATATTTTGTATAATATCTATACAAAAAATGAGCAAAATAACGATGTTTTAATTTATCAACAAATCTATAACAAAGTTTTACCACTTGTTAAAGATCACGTTGACTTTCTATGTCGTCTCAAAGTATAAACGTAGTTATCCTTCGAATTATTGTTTTTAAATTATGGCTAAAATCCTAAAATTTAAACGTAAGTCTTTTGCTGAAGATTTTATTAAACATGTTGAACCTGATAAAATAGCAGACTTCGTACAAAAAGATAATCCTAATATGCCTAGCAACGTTGTTGATGCTATGGCACTAGCTATGATTTATACTACTTATTTACAATTGCTTATAGATGAAGAATCTATACCAGCAACTGAAGTAGTTTTTGGCGGTTCATCATTTCCAATGGGAATCGATGTCAAAAAAACCATCCATTAAATTTCCGTATAAGAAAATTAAAGGTACTCTTAACTGGTATGATGCCAACTCTAAAACAGGTTGGATTGACTCTAAAGAATTTAAAGAATTAACTCCGTCAATTTGTCATACTCAAGGTTGGATATTTGAGGAAACTAAAACTTATATAAAAACTTTTAGTACTTATAGTATTGATCCTGAAGATAACTCTATTGAGTTTGGTGAGATACTTTGTATTCCAAAAGTTTGGTTAAAACTCAGGTAGTTTTTTTAAAGGATCAGTAATATCTTCATCGTTAATATATTCTATTCCTTCTAACCAAGCCATTTCTTTTTTTGTTTCTACAATTTCTTTTTTAACTAGACTCTTAGCTTCATCAAGTTTGCTTACCAAGACTGGAAAATTTTGTTCGTATATTCCATAAATGTATAAATCACTTATCGCAGATGCGACTCTTGATAAGCCTTTAAATCGTTTTTGTAAACGACTATGCCTTGAGTCATCAAACATTAATCTGTACCACCAATTTTAATATCTTCATCAGGTAAATAAGATTCACCTTCTAGCTTTGCTATACGATCTTTCATTTTTTCTATTTTCTTTTTAAGAGCTTCTCTTTCATTTAATAGTTTATTAATGTTAGCTTGAAGTATTTTCATCTTTGGATCTACGTTCATAATACATCTACCTTTTGTTGATTAATTTCATTTTGATTTTTTAATTTATTTGCAATACTTAGTAAAGTGTCTTTATCTTCATTATGCAAATAACCTTTATTTATACACATCTCAATACTATTAATTAATATTGATAATGTATTTATTTTCATTTGCTCTCTATAAAGCATTTCTTGAAATGTATCTTTCATGTTCTTAATCCGAATTGTTTTGTATCTGCCACACATGATTTGCTTTCATCATATACTATAGCCACATTACCTGCAATAAAATCTCCTGGAATACACATATGTCCAGTTTTTTCTTGCCATTCATACCATAAATCTGTAGCGATTTCGTTGTATTTTATTGGCTCTTTTAATTTAGATTCTTCATCACAATACATATCAATGGTCTTACCATTTTCTACTCCTTGTAGAATTTCTATTGTATCACAATTTAACAAAGGATAGAGTTCTTTAAATGTTGGCTCTTTGTCAAACATATGTACTGTTTGTGTTCTTGGTTCTGCATTTAGTATTACTACTTTGTACATTACTTGTTCTCCTTTTATTCTGGGTTTTCTTGTTCTACTAAGATTTCAAATCTTAATAGAGTTTTTCCATCTTCTGCATATCTTGCAAATATAGGAAATGTTCCATCACCTACTTGTGTTCGCATAACTATACCAACACAGGCTCCGTGTTTATTTATAAGTTCATTACTACTTGTAGTTTCCATATTTTTATAATTGAATACTTCCGTATCAGTTATATAACATGGATCTGTTATTAATAGTTGACCACTATCAACACCAGCAGAACCTAAATAAACTGCATTTTCAAAGCTTTCATCAGCTTTTTTAATTAATGTATTAAATTTAGTCATTGTTCTCCTTTTGTTTTATTTCGTTTAAATAATTTCTTATTAAAACTTTAATTACTCCAGACATTGTATAATTTTTTGAATTACAATATTCCCTAAATTCTTTATACAAATCATCTGTTAATGTTATACCTAATACTCCGTATCTGTTAACCCATTTACGTTTAGATTTAATATTAAGTTCGTTATTTATTTGTTCTATATCCATTGTTGCCTC
>Ga0222712_10006737_pt1 | contig 11278 bp, 11 predicted proteins | sample C33_657DmetaG_FD_165043 | JGI IMG/M metagenome (GOLD analysis project Ga0222712, IMG submission 165043) | Estuarine water microbial communities from San Francisco Bay, California, United States - C33_657D | ecosystem: Environmental > Aquatic > Marine > Unclassified | place: USA: California... | reverse complement strand
AAAGGCTGTTCCCACGATCTTGGGAGCAACACGTGTTGGATCAGTAGTGACCTGCACAATGACTTCAGTACTTCTATCCCGATATTGATGAATGGCACTGGATTCAAGTGCTGCCATGCGAATCGACATGATGGATGCACCGAGAAGAAGTGCCACGATGAGTACGACAAATCGCTTCTTGCGCAGTGAGATAAGAACCAGAAGGAGCGCTACCGCAGAGATAGCCCACGGTGCGCTCCAACTTTGTATGAGTGCGCCAATCCAGATCGCACCCCCTAATGCGAGGGCGCGACTGTCGATTACACGCGCAGCTTCTCTTTGAACTGTGCGAATTTGCTCTGCCCGATACCAGGAACTTTCAAGAGATCTTCAACTGCTGCAAAAGGTCCATTGATTTTTCGATAGCTCACAATGCGATTGGCAAGCACAGGACCTATGCCATCGAGTGATTCGAAATCTTTTACTGTAGCTCGATTGATCATGATGGGACCGTTCTTTCGCATTGCAGGCCTTGCAACTCCTCCAGCACTACTTGAAGCTAGATAGACATATATCTGTTCACCATCTTTGAGTAATCGAGCCTGATTGATATCGGAAGTATCAGCACCCTTCTTCAGCCCACCTGCAGCTGTAATTGCTTCAAAGACTCGTGCATTCAGGGGAAGGGAATACACACCAGGGTTCACAACGGCGCCTTCAACATCAACCATCAATGTTTGCGTAGAAATACTCTCAATCTCAAGTGGTGCTGGTGCTGCAACAACTTCTTGTGAGGAGCCACGAAAAACAAAGAGTGCGGTGATGAGGATGACAAGCCCCGCGATGATTGAAAGGCCTCGTTTTTGAAGGGAGGAGTAGTGGAGATCGCCCCACCAATTTCTTATGTGTGAGAGATATTCATTTTCCATCCGCGGATGGTGCAGGATGGAGCGCGACCAAATGAGGAAAATCTTGGGGGTTGTTGATTACAGAACGATGTTGACAAGCTTTGGTGCGCGAGCAATAACCTTCTTAGGCATTGCACCCTTGAGCTCTGCAACAATCGCAGGTAGAGCTAGTGCTGCTGCTTCGAAATCAGCATCTGAAATAGTTGGTGAGACATTGATGCGTCCAACAATCTTGCCGTTGATCTGAATAACAGCCTCAACTTCGTCATCCACAAGTAGGGCTGGATCTACTGCAGGCCAGCCAGCAGTTGCGATAGCGGGCTTATGGCCAAGGCGCTCCCACATTTCCTCTGCTGTAAACGGAGCAACGAGGGACAACATAATTGCGGTGGCCTCAGTTGCTTCGCGCACTGCAGGATCTGCAGCGCCACAACCTGAGTCAATTGCCTTACGTGTGGCATTCACAAGCTCCATCACACGAGCAACTGCAACATTGAAGCGGAATGATTCCACTGCAAATCCTGCATCGTGAAGTGCCTTATGGGTTGCCTTACGAAGTGAGATATCGCCCTTACTGAAGTCAACGCCAGGTGCTGATGTGACATCTCCCGATAGTCGCCATGCACGACTGAGGAACTTCACGGAACCCGACGGTGAAACATCAGACCAATCCACATCATCTTCAGGTGGACCTGAGAAGACCATAGATAAACGGATTGCATCCACGCCATGGTTTTCAAGTTCATCAGATAGGCGCACAAGATTTCCGCGAGATTTTGACATCGCAGAGCCATCCATGACAACCATTCCTTGGTTAAGAAGTCGCGTGAAAGGTTCGGTGAATGAGAGCATCTTCATGTCATATAAGACTTTGGTGAAGAAGCGTGAGTAGAGCAAGTGCAAGATTGCGTGGGTAACGCCGCCGACATATTGATCAACGGGAAGCCATGTATCAATCTCTGCGCGATTAAATGGTTCATTCGCATTAGTCGATGATGGGTAACGCAAGTAGTACCAAGATGAGTCAACGAAGGTATCCATCGTGTCGGTATCGCGCATCGCAGGGCCTGCACACTTAGGACACTTGGTATTAACCCACTCAGTTGCTGCAGCAAGTGGTGACTGTCCCTTTGGCTTGAGATCTAAGCCCTTTGCATCAGGCAAGAGCAATGGAAGTTCAGAGTCAGGAACAGCTACTTCACCGCACTTGTCGCAGTGAACGATTGGGATAGGCGTGCCCCAATAACGCTGGCGAGATACAAGCCAATCGCGCAAGCGATAGTTACGTGCTGACTTTCCAAGTCCATCTGCCTCAAGCTGCTTATTAATTGCTGCAATTGCATCGCTCTTTGTTAATCCGTTAAGAGATCCTGAGTTAACGAGCTTTCCATCACCAGTTGTGGCAATACCGGTCTCATTGGGATCTTCTTCGCCTGTTTCAACAACTACGCGAACTGAGAGACCCATCGCCTTTGCAAAATCAAGGTCGCGCTGATCGTGGGCCGGAACAGCCATGATGGCACCGGTTCCGTAATCTGCGAGTACATAATCAGATGCCCAGATAGGAAGTTTTTCCCCATTTACTGGATTGATTGCAAAGCGCTTTAAATCAACGCCAGATTTAGGGCGATCTGTTGCAAGGCGATCGATATCAGAGGCAGCCTTAATCTTCTCCAAATATGATTTGAATTCAGCTTCAACGGGTGTCCCAGTTGCAAGTTCTGCAGCAAGTGCTGAGTCAGCTGCAACAACCATAAATGTTGCACCGTATAAAGTATCGGGGCGAGTTGTGTAAATCGTGACAGGTTCTGTGCGACCTTCGATGACAAAGTTAACGTTGGCACCTTGTGAGCGACCAATCCAGTTACGCTGCATGAGCAAGACTTTTTCAGGCCACTTGCCTTCTAGCTCTGACATGTCATCGAGTAAGCGATCTGCGTAATCAGTAATCTTGAAATACCACTGGTTCAGCTTCTTCTTGGTGACAGCTGTGTCACATCGTTCGCAGAGTCCAGCTACTACTTGTTCATTAGCCAATACTGTCTGACACCCAGGACACCAGTTAACTGCAGAGTCCTTGCGATATGCCAAGCCACGGTCATGAAGTTTGGTAAAGAGCCATTGGTTCCACTTGTAGTACTCAGGATCGCATGTGTTAAAGACGCGATCCCAGTCGAATGAACATGCATAGCGACGCATCGAAGCTTTCTGCGTTGCAATGTTTTCATAGGTCCAGATACGTGGATCTTCATTGCGCTTGATTGCAGCATTTTCTGCAGGTAATCCAAATGCATCCCACCCGATGGGGTGCATGACGTTAAAACCTTTTTGAATCCAGTAACGAGCGATTACATCGCCGAGTGCATATGCCTCGGCATGGCCCATATGGAGATCACCTGATGGATAAGGGAACATATCGAGTACATACTTCTTAGGGCGTGCATCATCGGCTCGGCCAGATTTAAATGGCTCGAGCGCATCCCAAATCGGCAGCCACTTCTCTTGCACGTATGCAAAGTCGTATGCCGCGTGTTCGCGTTCAGTACTCACGTGGAGATAAGGGGAATCGAACCCCTAACCTCTTCCATGCCATGGAAGCGCGCTACCAATTGCGCCATATCCCCGTCAATGCTTTAGACAATTGCCGAAGTGCGTACTTTAGCGCACGGAGTCGGGTATGACTGCGCCAGATTCTTCGCCGAATACAGGCTCTGGAATAGATCCGGCGTTATGTTCGACCAATAACCAACCCTTTGGAGAATGGTCGAGGATTGACCACTGCGCATTAGAAAGTCCGCCAATACGTGACCAATATGGGATTGGAAGTTCGAGGTAGGAACCGATCACTGTGCGAGATGTTCCGCCGTGGGTTGCAACAACAATTCGCTGATTATCTTTTCCAGCAAGTGCATCGGTAATTGCAGCAACTGCTCGTGCTCCCACTTCGCTGCGGCGTTCGCCGATTCCTCCAGCAGGATTATCGCCACCAAGTGACCACTCGCGTAGATTATTCAGATCTACTTTGCGAATCTCATCTCCTGTAAGTCCTTCCCAATTTCCACAATTGGTTTCACGAAGACGAGCATCGGTAATTACTTCAAGTCCAGTTAATTTTACTAATTCATGGGCAGTGCTTTGAGCGCGCATCAAATCACTTGCAATCAACATCGTCGGGCTCATGGCCGCAATGATTGGCGCTGCATGTGCCGCCTGAAAAAGTCCTACATCGTTAAGCGGAATATCAGTGTGGCCCTGAAACTTATTGGCCACATTCCATTCGGTCTGTCCGTGGCGCCAGAGGATGATCTGGTTAGCCACGTGCTGCTTCCTCTTTAACGATATCGAGTTCAATCTTTGGGCAGTCATTCCATAGACGATCAAGCATGTAATAACGACGCAACTCTGTTGATTGAATATGAACTACGAGATCTGAGTAATCAAGAAGTACCCATTCATCAGTACCTTCACGGCGCAGTGGCTTATCGCCAACAAGGCGAAGTTGCTCTTCAACTTCATCAGCAATAGTGTCGATGATCTTTGAGTTTGAGGCGGTAACAATTAGGAATACCTCGCTGAGCACTGTCTGATCTGAGAGGTCGAGTGCAACGAGTTCAGTACCGAATTTATCGACAGCAGCGCGTGCTGCAATCTGAGTGCGTTCGACGCAGGCTTTACTTGCTGGCATAGAGGTTATTCTCCTTAATAAAGGCCGCAACTGCTGCGGGTACTGCATCAGATTTATGTGCACGGATATCAGTTGCAGAGACTGCAATCGCATCCACGCTTGTGTTGTGCTCTCCTGGAAATTCTGGGCGATCAATAACGACGAACTCGACCATCTTCTTTAGTTCTTCGGCACGGTGCCATTGATCAATCTTCTCGTAAGCATCGGTACCCACGATTAAAACGATGGTGTCTCCTTCGTAGAACTGGGCCACTGCTTCGACAGTGTCGATTGTGTAGCTCGGTCCTTCTCGTAAAACTTCAATCGGATTTACTTCAATGTGCTTCTTGATCTCTGAAGGTAATTCATTTACTGCCAACTGACACATGGTGCGACGTTGCGCCCCAGTTGCATGTGGTTCGTTATCACGAAGACGAGGTTGACCTGCTGGAAGAACTAAAAGATGATCGACAATCTTGCGGGTAATGAGCTCTTGGATGACATGGATGTGACCGTTATGAATCGGGTCGAATGTTCCGCCGTAGAGCCCAACGCGCAAAATGAACTACTTATCTAGACGTAGCGTTACGTACAAAAGGAATACAAAGACACCGAATGCAATGAGTCCGAATGCATAAGGAGGAATCGGAAGTTCACGGACGGCTTCTTCAGCGTTGAGCATGATCATGAGTGAAGTTTACTACTTACCCTCAAGAAGTTCTAAAAAGCGCGCTTCATCGATGATTGTGACGCCTAACTCTTGCGCCTTGGTCAGCTTTGAACCTGGGTCGCTTCCAACCAATACATAATCCGTCTTCTTAGAAACCGACGATGATGGCTTACCGCCATGGGCAGTAATTGATTCTGCAATCGAATCGCGGGTAAATCCTTCAAGCCCACCGGTTACAACAAAGGTAAGCCCAGCAAGTGTTTGGGGCAGGTCTTCACCCTTTGCATTAACCATGGCAACACCTGCTGCGGTCCACTGCTTAATGATGTTGCGATGCCAATCGACTTCAAACCATTCGACAATTGATTGAGCAATAACTTCACCTACGCCATCAATGTCTGCGAGTTCTGCAACCGATGCCTTTGCAATCGCATCCATACTTCCAAAATTTGTGGCAAGTGCTTGCGCAGCAGTTGGGCCCACGTGACGAATAGAGAGCGCGACGATTGTGCGCCACAACGGACGAGTCTTCGCTTCTTCAAGGGCTTCAAGCAACTTCTCGAGGTTCTTTCCCTTTGTGCCATCTTTCTTAGTGAAGAAAGATGATTTCATCAAAGCGCTTTCAGTGAGCGAGAAGATATCTGCTTCATCGGAAATGATCTTGTCCTGCAACATGGCTACTGCTGCTTCATATCCCAAGACATCGATATCGAGCGCTGCGCGAGAGCCGATGTAGTAAATACGTTCACGTAATTGCGCTGGGCAGCTACGGGTGTTGGGACAGCGAATATCGACATCGCCTTCAGTGATTGCGCGAAGTTCGGAGCCGCATTCAGGGCAGTGAGTTGGCATCACAAATGCCTTCTCTGTACCTGTGCGTTTATCAAGAACTGGTCCCAGTACCTCAGGGATAACATCGCCAGCTTTACGGATGATGACGGTATCGCCAATCAACACACCTTTGCGTTCAATCTCTTCTTGGTTGTGAAGCGTTGCATTGGTAACAGTTGATCCAGCAACTTTGACTGGCTCCATAAATGCGAATGGGGTCACACGGCCTGTGCGCCCAACACTGACCTTGATGTCGAGCAACTTCGTTGTCACTTCTTCAGGTGGGTACTTATAAGCAATGGCCCACTTAGGTGCGCGCGATGTAAAGCCGAGCTTCTTCTGCTCAGCAATATCATCAACTTTAATAACAACGCCATCGATTTCATGTTCGACATCGTGGCGATGAAGGTTGTAATTCTCAATGAAATTAAGGACTTCTTTGCGGCTCTTGCAGACTTTAAAGCGGTTTGAAGTTGGAAGACCGAGCGCCTTGAGTTGCGCATACGCATCAGATTGCGAATCAAATGAAATTCCCTCACTTGCTCCGACTCCGTGCACAACAACATCAAGTGCCCGAGACGCTGTGACGCGAGGGTCTTTCTGGCGAAGTGAACCTGCGGCACAGTTGCGAGGATTGGCAAAGAGTGGCTTGCCAGCTTCTTCAAGCTCTTCATTAAGTTGATTAAAGGCGGCAACAGGCAGAAAGACTTCACCGCGTACTTCAATCAGCGATGGAATCTTCTTTCCAGAAAGTGTGTGGGGCAGACCCTTAATGGTCTTTACATTGAGTGTGACATCTTCGCCAGTAACGCCATTGCCGCGAGTAAGTGCGCGAGTAAGTTGGCCGTTCTCGTAGAGCAAGTTAATGGCAAGGCCATCAACCTTAAGTTCGCACAAATAATCAGGTGTTGCAGATTCCTTTTCGACGCGATCAAACCAAGTAGCAAGTTCATCTGAATCAAAGACGTTATCAAGGCTCATCATCTTCTCAATGTGATCATGTTGACCAAAGGTGGTTGCAAATCCCCCACCGACGCCAAGGGAGGGTGAATCGGGTTCTAGAAGTTCAGGGTGCTTTGCTTCAAGTGCCTGTAACTCTTTGAGTAACTTATCGAAGGCAGCATCTGTAATGGATGGCGCATCTAAAACGTAATACTTAAATTGGTGGTCGCGAATCTCTTGAGTGAGTTCGGTGATTCGATGACGCGCTTCGTTTGTCATGCTGTCTCGCAGATAGTCGCCGAACCAACGACGCGGTCGCCATCGTAGATAACCATTGCTTGACCCGTTGCAAGGCCCAGAAGGGGTTGATCAAGTTCAGCAACAAGTTGTTCGTTATCCATGTAATAGGTGCAATCGAGTGCGGCGCCATGTGCGCGAACTTGAACAAAGCCGCGTAAAGGTGCAGCGCCTACTTCAGGGCCACAGAAGATTGGTCGTTCACCACGCATCGAAGTCACAGCGAGATCTTCTCGCGCTCCTACGACAACAGTGTTTGAAACAGGTTCAATCTTTAAAACAAAGCGTGGTGATCCATCGGCAGTTGGAACAGTCAGACCTAAGCCTTTGCGCTGTCCGATTGTGTATGTGTAGGCACCCTTATGTTCGCCCAACTTATTTCCATCCTGATCAACGATGGGGCCGACTTCGCTGCCCATGCGATCGCGCAACCATCCTGCGTTATCACCTGAAGGAACGAAGCAGATGTCATGGCTATCTGGCTTCTGTGCAACTGCAAGTCCACGCGCTTCGGCTTCGATACGGATGTCAACTTTTTCGGTATCGCCGAGCGGAAATATTGCGCCATTGATTTGTTCGCGATTAAGAACTGCAAGAACGTATGACTGATCTTTCAGCGGATCTACTGCGCGGTGCAACGTGCGACCTGCATCTGTCTCGCGAGTACGCGCATAGTGGCCAGTGACAACACCATCGAATCCCATAGCTTTTGCGCGATCAAGCACTGCTGCAAATTTAATCTTTTCGTTGCAACGCAAGCAAGGGTTCGGTGTGCGCCCTGCCTTGTATTCGCTCATGAAGTTTTCGACAACGCCTTCATGGAATTCATCAGCCATATCCCAGATATAGAAAGGAATGCCGATGACATCGGCTGCACGGCGCGCATCATGTGAATCTTCGATGGTGCAACATCCGCGTGCACCGCTACGGTATTTCTGAGGATTAGAAGAAAGCGCTAAGTGCACTCCAATGACTTCGTGTCCTGCCTCAACTGCGCGCGCTGCAGCAACTGCTGAATCAACGCCACCGCTCATGGCTGCAATTATTTTCATTTCTTACCCACCGCATTGGCTGCTAAACCGCGTTCGATTACAGTTGGAAGAACAGAGAGCGCGAAATCAACATCTGCTTTCGTATTGGTGGTTCCGAATGAGAAACGCAGAGATGATTGCGAAACCACATCAGATAAGCCCATTGCCATCAATACATGGCTTGGACGATGAACGCCTGCAGTGCATGCAGCACCGGTTGAACATGAAACCTTCTCTGAATCCATCAACAATAAGAGTGAATCACTTTGAGTACCTGGAAAAGTAATATTTGAAATCCCTGGAAGACGTTCTGAATTCTTGCCGTTGATGACTGCATCAGGACGGGCAGCCATTACACCTGCTTCAAATGAGTCACGAAGCGCAGCCACCTTTTGTGCATCATAAAGATTTGCTTCAACTGCTGCAGCAAGTGCCACAATCGATGGAGCGTTCAAAGTACCGCTTCGAATATCGCGCTCTTGTCCCCCGCCATGTAGCAATGCAGGAATTTCGACCGCACGACGCAAAATCAGTGCACCGATTCCAAGTGGGCCGCCAACTTTATGGCCACTGATTGTCATCGCAAAGAGACCCAACTCTTTAAAGGAGATTGGTACCTTTGTAAAGCTCTGGACGGCGTCGCAATGGACTGGGATATCACCGGCAGCCTTAACAATTTCTGCAATCGGTTGAATAACACCAGTCTCGTTATTGCTATGCATCACTGAAATCAGCGCAATCTCTGAACCGCGCTCTGCAATTATCTTTTTGAGAAATTCAAGATCAATAACGCCATCGGTGTTAACGGGAATCTGAATAAGTTCGGCGCCTTCGTGTTCTGCTAACCAATGTGCTGGATCAAGAACTGCGTGGTGTTCAATACTTGAAACGAGGATGACTTTCTTATCCGTGTGCCAGAACAATCCCTTAATGGCAGCGTTATCGGCTTCGGTACCGGAACCAGTGAAGATAACTTCGCTGGCAAGGCAGCCAACTGCCTTTGCAACCTTTTCGCGAGCATCTTCAACATCTTTGCGAGTCGAACGTCCTTCAGTGTGAAGCGATGATGGGTTACCTAGTTTGCGTAGCGATGAATTCATAGCCTCGATGGCAACGTCGAACATCGGCGTAGTAGCCGCATGGTCGAGATAGACGCTCATTGGAGCAGTCTAGTTCGTGCCCACGCAAAGTTAATTGCGAGCAGTTGGCTTACTTTCGGGCAGTTACGCCTTCGGTCGCCTTAGGCAGCACGTTGAAGAGGTCGCCAACTACGCCGAAATCTGCGATATCAAAGAGCGGCGCTTCAGGATCTTTATTGACCACAACGATTGTCTTTGAAGTCTGCATACCTGCGCGGTGTTGGATTGCGCCAGAGATTCCGCATGCGACATAGAGCTGCGGGCTCACTGTCTTTCCGGTTTGGCCGACCTGATGTGAATGTGGATACCAACCTGCATCAGTTGCTGCGCGAGATGCGCCAACTGCTGCACCTAATGAATCTGCAAATGCTTCAACAGGTGCGAAGTTTCCATCTGTTCCGCGTCCGCCTGAAACAACAATATTTGCTTCAGTCAGTTCTGGGCGTCCGCCCTTAACTGGAGGTTGTGAAGAAGAGATGGTTGCCTTCTTTGCATCAGCACCCACTGCAGCTGCTCCATGTTCAATTGCAGGAGAAGATGCAGAGAAATCAGCTTCAACGCTATTGGGACGAACGGTGATGATGGCAACGCCATGCGAAACCTTTGAGTGCACAGTTGTTGATCCGCCAAATACCAATTGTGTTGCTGTTGCATCTGCTGCAACATCGACTGCGTCAGTAATGATTCCGGATTCAGCCAGCACTGCAACGCGGGCAGCAACTTCCTTGCCAAATGCATGGGATGCAATAAGTACAGCAGTTGGTGACTTCTCCTTAATTACTTGAGCAAGAGCATCTGCTGATGCTGCAACTCCGTGGGATGCAAAGTCATCTGATTCAATGACAAGAACGTTTGCGATTGGGCCTTGGTTAACAGTTGCAGCAAGTGCTGCGCCTTTTCCGGTGCCAGCAAGAACAACTGCTGTGACAGCGCCAATACGAGCACCTGCTGTTGCAAGTTCTGCAGTGGTCTTAGTTGCCTTATCGCCTGAAAAATCAGCGAGAATCAATACGTTGCTCATATCAACTTCTTCTCTGCTAGGAAGTTCACGAGGGATTCCCCGCCGTTACCTTCATCGGTTACTTTGACACCAGCTGCGCGTGGTGGGCGTGGTGTTGCATCGTTAACTTGTGACCATGCGCTCTGCACAGATACGCCAACAGCCGCTAAATCTTTCTGCTCAATTGTCTTCTTCTTCGCAGCCATGATTCCTTTAAAGGATGGGTAGCGGGGCTCGTTGATTTTTTCAACGACGCTGATAACTGCAGGAAATGCAGCAGAGATTTCATCAACGCCAGCTTCAGTAACGCGAGTGATAGAAACTTTGCCTGCAGGATCAACGGTGACCTTTGAAGCAAATGTCAGTTGCGCCCAACCAAGGCGAGCGCTAATCATCGCTGGTACAACGCTCATGCGAGCATCGGTTGATTCGGTGCCACAGATAACGAGGTCATATCCGCCATCTGCAATTACCTTTGCAAGTACGGCTGATGTTGCGAGCGCGTCCGATCCTGCGAGTGCGCCATCTGTAACCAAGATTGCATCGTTGGCACCCATGGAAAGCGCCTTACGGACAGCTTCAGTTGCACGTTCTGGTCCCATTGAAATAACAGTGACGGTGTGTGCGCCACCTTCTTCATTACCGCCGTGTGCTTCTGCGATACGAAGGGCTTCTTCAACGGCATATTCATCGAGGTCGTTAAGAACTGCATCAACGTTCTCGCGATCAAGAACTCCGTTGACCATCTTCTTCTCAGCCCATGAATCAGGAACCTGCTTTACACACACTGCTATCTTCATGGCGGGTATGTTACTGA
>Ga0222712_10006736_pt1 | contig 11279 bp, 17 predicted proteins | sample C33_657DmetaG_FD_165043 | JGI IMG/M metagenome (GOLD analysis project Ga0222712, IMG submission 165043) | Estuarine water microbial communities from San Francisco Bay, California, United States - C33_657D | ecosystem: Environmental > Aquatic > Marine > Unclassified | place: USA: California... | reverse complement strand
TACTTTACTATTTTTGTCACTACGTTTGGTAATAGGCATCATATTCGGAGTCATTGGTCTTAGACACGCCCAACTACTGTAATCACTTGTATCCATATTAGGGAAGTTAGTACGTACCCAATCTAACAATGGTTTTACTCTATCGTGTCTGATATCGTAGTTCTCACCTGCAAGTTCAGCAGTACCGGCAACACGGAATCTATTACCTAAACTACTAGTGACAATCTTAGCTTGGTCATCTAACAAGCTAACGACTGGCAATTGTTTTCTAGGAACATTGTTGATAGTAATACTATATCCTTTGACTGGATAGATATCTAATGTATCACCTACACTTTTGGCAATATCAACGCTACCTACACCTGCTGATATAATTACAGCATCATAGAATGAAACATCCTCGATGTGTTTGATTTCCCAATTATAGTTGAATGTGACACCATACTTGTGTTTCAAAACGTGTGCAAGTTCAATGCAGAATTTATGAATGTCGCCGGTCCAGTCACTCAATGTCCAGGCACCACCTACTATACCTTCAACCTTTTCTAATGTTGAATCTAGTTCTTTAACTCTTTTTGCGCTAACAATATCCCACTCACATCCATTCTTACGATAGATAGATTGTGCTTGTTTAGCGGCATCAAAATATTTTTCGTCTTTATAAAAGTGAAGAATACCCGATGGAGATTGATTGAAATTCAACATTTCTTCACGGATAATCTCTTTATACAACTTGCTAGCCTCTAGACCCATCTTAATAGTTTCGCTAGTATTCTTCTCATACTGATTTGTAGCAGTATTGTATAGAAACTTTGCAATCCACTTCCATTGACGGTAATCTAAGCGAGGACGAATCAATAGTGGTGCATCTTTCTTAAAGAGCCATTTAATGCCCTTCTTGACATTACTCCAAGTAGTCCAGACTTCGCTGTTGCTAACTGATATTTGTCCACCATTCGCAAAACTAGTTCGCATAGCAGGATGAGGTTCTTGTTCGTATACAGTTACCGTATGTCCTGCTTTTGCTAAGTAGTATGCTGTTGTGATGCCAGTGATTCCGGCGCCGATCACTGCTACGTTTTTACTCATTCAAACTCTCTATCTTCGCGGTGACCACCACGACCTGCCATGTTACTATCAGTCTCACGTACTTCTACTCTACAGCACCATACACGCTTTGCCTCTTCACTACCACAGTTGGGCAAGAAGATTGTATTAATGTATTCGTATAAGAAGTCAGCGATACCCTCACAACCAGTACGTTCTACTTCTGTAATCTTTGCTAGTTTAAGTTCACCCAAACGCAATAGTTCACTACGCATAGGATCATCTTGTGCGACTAGTAACGTATGATCGAACCATTCTTCTAGTTTGTCTTTGAGTGGGCGTAGTCCACCGAAGTCTGTTACCCAGTTACGGGCATCAAGTGTATCAGCTTCAAACTCAAAGTGAAAACTCATAGCATAGCCATGAATTAAGTTACAATGACTGTCAGCACGCCATTGACGATATGCGACAGGACCTATTTGTCTGTATGTTTTTGTTGAAAAGAATTTTTTGTTTGCCATTGTTTTCTCCTATGTTATATTATAGCATAGGAAGCAGAATTTGTATAGCGGGATGATTCCAAAAGGCCGCTGATCTTATTTATTAAGAGTGTTAATGATTTGGGCATCAGCTACCCTTTTTCTTAAACTGCTACTACTGAATGAGTGGTCACGCCCGTTAAACACTATTTCAATGTTTCTATAAAAACATTCTTCTTTACCCGAGAAGTCTTTATCCTGATATTCAACACCCAAAATGCGTACATCTACAGGAAGAATAAGTAACAAGTCTCTTAGGTCATTTTCAGTTTGATATACAACCACTTCATCAACATAGCGACAAGCACTAAGTTGTATCTGTCGTTCTACAATACTTTGAATAGGTTTGTTCTTAGTATCAGGTCTATCAATTGTTGGGTCAGTTTGTAGTCCACAAATTAAGTAATCACAATGATTCTTTGCTTCGCTTAACATAGCAACGTGACCGGCGTGTAGCATATCAAATGTGCTGAAAGTAATGCCAATCTTCTTGCCTTGTGCTTTAAGTTCTTTAATATGATTGAAAATCATTTTGAAAGAGTTCTCCACATTTTTGTTTGATCGTGTTCTTTTAAGAATTCTTCTTCACCTGCAAATGTAGGACTATCAGCTATAATCTCATCTAACAACCATTTTAACTTATGCAAGTCTTTTTTGATTTCAAATTGATTGAAACCATCATTATATTTGCTATGTAGTTCTACACCCGCAATGTAGATTTGATGGTGAACGCTATTGTAATCCATTGGTTTTCTAAATCCCATTATACAACTCTCCCTAAACCTAACCAAATTAGTTGGTCTAGTTCTTTTTGATAGTCTTGTCCTAATCTACGCTTTTCGTAAATTGTCTGTAAAACTTCTGTGCCGTTGCCATACTCTATGACGCCAGAACCACGGCGCTCTAATTCGTCAAGTAGTTCATCATCATCAAAATCATCTAAGTCTACTTCTACTTCAACTTCTTTATATACTAATGGCATTATTGATCCTTACAAGTGCAATTACGACCCTGATTGCAGTTACCAGTGCAACTACTATTATTTGGCATTGTAGCAAACAATACTACAACACCTACAACTACTGCAATTGTGATTAGTAAAGTGAAAATCATTTGCAACCTTTGTTAGCAATTTGTAAGAACTCTTGTCGTGCCGCTGGATCAGTTTTAAAACCGCCACCTAAGCGACAAGTTACAGTACTACTACCAGTATCTTCTACACCGCGTGATTTCACACAATAGTGTTGTGCATCAATCATAACTGCAACATCTTCTGTATCAAGGATGAACTGTAAGGTGTGAAATATTTGCTCTGTTAACCTCTCTTGAATCTGAGGTCTTTTGCTAAAATATTCTACAATACGATTGATCTTACTAAGCCCTAAAACTTTCTGTTTAGGGACATAAGCTACAGTAGCCAATCCATCGATTACTACAAAATGATGTTCGCAGTTAGATTGAACATTAACATTACGCTCTACAACCATTTCGTTGTATTGCATCTTGTTGTCAACTGTTGTACATTTAGGGAATGCTTCATAATCTAAACCCCAGAAAATTTCATTGACGTACATCTTAGCGACACGCTTTGGTGTTTCGATTAGACTATCATCGTTTAAATCTAAACCAAGAGTAACCATAATCTGATGCATATGGCGTTCAATGATATCAATCTTTTCTTTGCGGTCAAGATTGTTTGTGTTAGTAGGAGTTTCAACTCCCATCTTAACTAAATGTTCGTGTACTTTTTGACCCAACTCTGGATCTGTTTTTGTTTTATTATAACTCATAGATAACCTTCCTTTGTGATGGTTTTATTTTGACATTGTGCTACCGTTGTGTAGCACAAGTATTTATTCAACATAAAATAAAGAATTAAATAAATCTTCGTTTTTTTGTTTAATTTCTTCTTCTATTGTAAATACTGGGATTTTCTTGACACTAATATTATTTTTCAAAGCAGAGATTATAAGATTTTTTTCAAGCTGATCTGCTTTATTGTTGTCGGTAAATAAAATATAACCGTGACAATACTTAGTATCGTTAGTAAAATCTGCTAGTTTAGGTGCAGTAACATTTTTGTCCCCGCGCAATTTGCACCAGGATTCAAATAAGTTACGGTCTATATTACCTATAACTTGAATAAGATTGTTATCATCTGGACCTGATCCCTTAACTTCAAAAAGGTAATCATATTCTAATAATGTGTTATAGTCAAAAGAATTTGATTCAATTTCTTTTAAATAGTTCTTAACTTCAATGGTTTTCATTTTATACCTTTGTCTTGTTGACTGATTTTTTTGATTTAGCTTTAACTGCAGGCTTGACTTCTTTCGTCACAGGCATAACACTTTCTGCTTTTAGTATAGCATTTCTTACTTCACTAAGCAATGCTTCGTCATCCCAAATCAATTCAGTGTGCCCATCTTCAAATGTTTTCACAGTGAGATGAGTACCCTGACTGATTTTAGGCCAACCACCAGAAGGAACATTTTCTAATTTCTTCTTGCGGGTTGCCATATTTAAGCCTTAGCTTTTGCTTCTACACGTGCGGCTTTTTCTGCTGTAATTTCATTACGGCGAGCCTTAACTGCTTTTGCTAGTTCTGCCAATGCTTTACGGGCACGAGTGCCTGCGGCTGCATTACCTTTGTTGAACTTATCGTTCTCACTATTGTATGCTGCCAAACTTGTTTCAATATCATTATGTGCGCTCATATCTTTTCTCCTTATTAATATTTCGCTTCTCTCGTATGTTTACGATAATCTGTATCCATACGCAACCATTGTTGTCCCTTACCCTCTAGAATATCACATATTCTATCAATCGTACCATCAGTCCAATCGCTGATTTTACCTTGATTCACGTGCGGCTGATGTAACATATTATACAACTTAATTGTCGCATCTTCAACACTCCAGGGCGCATACATTCGTGTATAGTCATTCGCAAATGTTTCTGGGAAACTGCGATATGCTGGATACAAGACGTTGCAACCCAATGCATCTGCTTCACTTACTGTATTACTTACCCAATCTTGTAATGCACAGTTAAACAAAACTCTAGTATCATTTAACAAACCATAATATGCATTCTTATCTAGGTCTTCGTAAACACGTAATAGACCACGACTTTGCATATCTCGTGTTCGTTGCATATAACTATCGTTGTTGCTTTTCAATTTACTACCACTGAATACACAGAATTCTACGTTACGGGGGACACCATGACGATCCATGTCACCATATCGTTTAAAGAATTCTTCAATCACATCCATATAGAAGTCTGGTTGTTTCTCTTGATCCCAACGAGCACTAAACGCAATACGCATCTTACGCTCATTGAAGGGCTTGATAGCATTACCGATACGACCGCGCACTTCATCTTTACCAAATGCTAGACCTGAAATATTGTAGATAGGTGCCTTCCAACCTGCAATCTTCATATGCATAACCATTTCTTCGTTTGAAGCAAGTACACCGTCAGCGAAACTATCAACCATCTTCTCGTAGTGACCCATAAACTCACTCATACCCCAAACGTGTACGAAATCATCAGGGTCAATACTTTGTGCTAAACAACGAACAAAAATCTTGGGACGACTTGTGATAGGAATCTGTTTCATAATATATGGCAATGATTCAATGCCAGGCTGAAACATATCTTCAAAATAAACTATATCACCTGCGCCTACTTCGCCTTGCTTCATCATCTTAACTAGATTCATAAGTTGCGACATACCAAAGTATGTGCGACCGTGTGCATCTAGTACTTGACCTGTAACAATAGCCTGGTCATTACTTAATGTTTCTCCGGGAACGATAACATAGTTAATACCACGCTGTTTAAATACACGCTCATTCCACTCTTGTAATTGCAGAGTATATCGTGCTTTGTAAGGCTCTAGGCCCATGTAATATAATTTACGCATTTTGTCTCTTAATATCTTCTTCTACACATTTCTTACCATACTGAATCTCTACGATTTTGCAAGGTTTAGTAAATGTGTTAGTTAACTGATGCCATTCATCAGGGCGAATAGTAATTGTATCATGTTTGCTTAGAACTGTCTCAGTTAATTCACCCGTTTCAGTATATCGGCGCAGTTTGCACTTGCCTTCAGTAACGATCCAGTACTCACTACGTTTGGCGTGCTTTTGCATACTAAGAGATTGTTTTGGTTCTACAGTAAGTTCTTTTACTTTACATCCATCTACTTCGTGTAACACACGATAGTATCCCCAATCTCGTTCTGTTTTAGGTGCTTTCCATTCTTGTAGAATCCAACTAGAACTATTCTTTTTATCATCACCGCCTACATTAAATGCAAATAAGATATTCGCATCTTCTTCAAAGCCAGTCATTTCGGGAATGTTAGATTGATTTCTATCACCACCGTTAGCAAAAATAATAGTATCGTCTGGATATAGTTCACGTAGTTTAACAATAGAATCACGGCTACTGTCATCACTGTCATCAAATTTAATGATGCCATCTACATCTTGTAATGCCCAAATAATGCCTGCCCGTTCTTCATAAGGCATAAAAGGTTGACCCTTCTTTCGAGTCAACCAGTCGTCACTATTCAAGCCAACAATAAGTTTATCACCTAATTGTTTTGCGGCATTAAAATAAGCGATATGACCTGTGTGCAATGGGTCAAAACCACCTGTGACTAAAACTATGTTCATGGACGAGTATCCTCTGCCCATTGATCTTTAGCCCACTTGCCTACAACGGCTTTAGTGAACTGACGATATGCGAAACTGCGCATATCATATAGTGTTGATTCGTCAAACTTATACCCATAGTCCTGACAGAATGCCAAGTAGTTTTCCAAGTCCTCAAAGATTTGGTTAACGCGGGGGTTAGATTGATATTGTTGTTTTGCCATTTTATTAATTCCTTTAAATAGCTAAGTGTTGATAAGGTTGTGTTGTGTTATAAACAATCGTAGCACCGTTCTCATTATCTTCTGATACTTGAATAACGATATTACGATCTGGATATCGAGTTGCGATAACTTCATAGAGGTCATCACTAATCATTTCACAACTTTTGTAATCCAACGCAAGAATGCCTTGAGAATATTGATTCTCTAACCATCGCTTGAATTGAATAAACTCGATATCACGGTCGTTGTGAAATACTTCAATCGACACTTCAAAATGAAAGATGTGTCTATGTGGAGTTGCTAGAAAGCTAACATCATACTCATCGCCTGTTGCCAAGTTAGGGTCTGTTGCTGCCGCTGGGTATTTATGAATACCTTCTTTTTGAAAACGCACAAAAATTGTGCGAATTGCTTTATCTTTAATACGCTGACGTTTATCAGTCAATGCTTGTGTGTTCTGTTCGTTCATCTATCATCTCCGAAGTCTACTGTGTTGTGGTCATTATCCCATTGAGCCCGATTTAATAATCGCAATTCAGTGAAATACTTATCCTTAGTTTCTTTGAGCTTTTTAATTTTTTCAGGATCAGCGTTACCAGATTTCTCTAATTGAAATATCTGATTTTCTACTTGTCTATGTGATTCTTCAAGTGTCTTAATACGTTGTTTATATGGCATATCATTCCCCTAATGCTTTTGTCATTTCTTCATCGCTATCTTCAATAACTTCATCAACTTCTGATTCGCTATCAGCTACTTCAAACAATTGGTCAAACATTGTCATAGCATTCATTGCTTTCTTACCACTCAATCCCTGACTACCTGACTTCATTTGCATCCAGAAGCTACTATGAGATTCTATCATATCGAGGCTCTTTTGTCTATCTTTTTGTGCAAATATCTCATCAACAATTTGACCAAAATGCATACTATCATCAAAACGATTCATAACCATTTTAGGCATTATACCATTATCATATTGACGATTAGCTTCTTGTACAGCAGTCATATGCATATACACATTATGAGATTGAAGCAAAGTATAGCTTAGAGTATCCCAGCTAGTCTTAGTTTCTTTACCGTGTTGTCCTATAAAGCCTTGACCACGATAGCAAAGGTCCTTCATCAACATACGGTCCGTTACAGGACTATCGGTAAACTTGTCGTGTATACCATCGGCTAATACTGCATCACTAAACTTGCGATTATCATTTGCGTACTTCTTATTTTCTGCAGTTTTTGTCATACTGTATGCCCACTTTTTATCGTGTTCAATACTGTTATTAAAGTAAGCTAGACCTTTAGCCGCACTAAAGAATGGGCTTGCACAGTCAAATGTAATCTGTAGATTCGGGTTATGATACTTACGAATAGCTTTCTGAATGTCGCTAAACAACACAGCATATTCCATAATACTTACACCCAAACAGTGAATCAAATCGTGCTTGCCAGGTTGCAGTAATCCATCATGGATAATACCAACTAGTCTACGCAACATCAAGTGAACGTCAATTTTATTCTGACCACCGAATGCCCAACCATTAAAATGATTATCTGGATAGATATTTGGGTCACAATACTTCTTCATTTCTTCATACCAATCATCACTCTGTGTATGATTACGACCTTGTAATACGTTTAAGAATTTACATTTGCCGTTACGATTCTTAATGAAGTATTCGTTATTGATATGTGTAGCAGTAATAGCTTCTTCAATCGTACTGATACCGTGAGCACTGACACCTGATCCGGGAATAATCTTACCATCTTTATCTTTCTCCACAGTCTTAGGATCTTTGATATGATAAGTTGTAAGACTTTGTGATGGGATATCTAAACACATACCATAGTCCATATATGTGTCCATCCAGTTCAATACAGCTTTGCGCTTTACCATAGCACGAGGACAGTTAGGATCTTTCCAGTCAGCTGGCCATTGACACTTAAGAATCTGAAAGCCACCTGAGTCACCTAACATAAATGTACCTTCTTCACGCTCTCTAATGATTGATTCACTAGGATCGTCTTTAGTAGTATCTAAGTTAGCGTGACCAGCAGAGTATAGACCCCACTTATAGGTATACAAGCCTTCTTTACTGTTTAAGAAATTAAGTTTCTCTACATCACCGTTAAAGCCTGCAGGGATTCGTTCAGGTGGGAAATAGTTTTCACCCTTGCGTTGTTTACCCAAGCCTGCAATATAAAAACTACTGACTGCAGGTAAGAACAATGCCCAGTCGGGCTTATGTTGTGCTGATAGATTTACTTGTTCCATTAACTTCCCATTAACTCTTGTGGTTCATTTCCAGAACTTTTAATTAAAGTCATGACCATTTTAATTTGTTCTTCTTTTTCTTTGATTTGATTTGCTAAATCTTTAATAGCGGGATTTGTTTCTGCTAATTTGTTGCGCTCGGCTTCTTCAAGCATCTTCTGTTCAGCCCACTTTAAGATATTGACTGCAGTATGTGATAGATTTACAGTAGCACTACCGCCACCGACAGTCATCCAACTACTACCATCAAATACTTTCATATTTTGACTGCTACCATCATATGCTACCATACCAGTAATAGGATTCATAGTGTTGACATAAGGAATCGCTCCCTTATTACTAGTAACCACCATGAACTCGCCACCGTAAATGTTATCTATCATTTTGAGTTAGCTGGTAATAGATATGTATAAGTAGCTAGACCACTATCAACTGTAATCTCAGTCGCACCTGCATCAGCGATACGAACTTTCTTATCACCTGGCAAGTCCATGATAGCTAAGAACACTTTAACAGGCCAGTTCCAAGCTTTGCTCAATGAACCAGAGACACCTTGTTGAAACACAAAGTTACCAGAGTGAGTTGATGGGTCACCGAAGTTAATCTTCAAGTCACCATTAACTGTGGTAAATGTAAAATGTTCTTCTTCACTATTAGCACTTGCTTGTTTCTTCAGTCGCTGAATACCTGCAATAGTAGGTTCAAATTCAACATTCCAGCTAGTGCCTTTGAATGTTACTGTTTTGATTTTCTCATCGACAATAGATTTAGTCATCAATCGATAGTCATTAACAAATGAACCATCTTTTGTTTCAAAGTGAATTGTTGAAGGAACTTCAACACCATCACGTGTAGTACGAACTACAGAGATTTTAGCGTTTTCATCATAGTCATCAAAGCCTAGAATTGTTTTTAGTTTACCTAAGTTAGGCATACCGAATACACCGATGAAGTCAGCGATAGGGTTATTCAATGTACCTGATACAATAACAGATTTGTTTTCTGCGATTGCATTGATTTGTGTTTCAGTATCGGTGCCTGATACTTTAATCAAGTCTACATTGCCTAGACCGTTAGTGTGTGTAATTAAATCTTGTAAATAATCTTTCATGTTTTTCCTTTGTATACCTATTTAGGCAGTTTATGTTCTCTATTATAGTGGAGTTTATTGCGTATTGCAATAGTAATTTACCCGAAGCTGAATAAATCATCGAATGTACTGTTAGTATCTGTACTACTACGAATATCCCATTCAAGTACACCTAGCAAGTTATCAATCTTCTCATCAACCAATGTTTGTTCCATTGCCTGATCATCGAATGGTAACTCACAGAACCATTGAGGTAATCGTAATTCATCGACAGGATATGCTACTGATGTAAACCCTAACGGATTAGGTTTAAGTTTACACACAATTACTTTCATACCATCAATAATCTTTTGACTATACTGGTCACTATTAACTCTGCGCAAGTAATTGTAGTTCAATGCCGCACGAACGTGACCAGGCATATTAGCTTTACCAGTCGCACTCTTAGATTCTAATTCACCATAGTATGTAAGTTTGTTCACACCTTTGGGAGAACCCTTTGTCCAACTGTCTTGTGCAGATAAGATACGCTTGAAGTCTTTTACAGCTTCAATAACATCTTCACGACCTTTACCTTGTTGAATAACCATACTCAATACATTCAATAAGAATTCTTGAACATATTTAGGAGTATCAGCACGTTTCAAGTCAAGACCCATAGCTTTGATATCACCAAGTTTGCCGTCTTTATCTTTACGCTTACCTTCTTTATCAAAGATATTGATAGCGTAACGTTTCTTAGTGATAAAGATACTACGATCACCAATCAACTCACGACCAGCTTTAATGATTGAACCGTTCTTACGAGGAGCGTGAAATGCTTTCTCCATAAATGCAGGGAACGATTCATTAGCTTGATCGGCAATACTATCATATAAACCAATGCAAAGCTCTTTATCCCATACTAGCTCACCTTTATCAATCTGAGGTTTTAGTGTAGGGTATGCAGTAAAGTAACAACTGTCAGTATCACCGTAAACAATAGCATTGCCTTCGTGTGAATAGACACCTTCAACTGATTCGTTGATAGTACTCATCATATGTTTAACAATCTGACGACCTGATAATGTTACTGATTGACCGATACGCTTATCGTAGAAACGACAATGTTCATTCAACAATGCACCATATGCTGAGTTCAATAGAATCTTACGAACAAGTTGTCGCTTGTCATAGTATTCAAACTTGTCAGTGCCATATGCTTCTTTAGCAAGTTTCTGTGTTTCTTTACGCTCACTATACCAACGAGTTAATAGACCGGGAACAACACCTTCTTTTTCATAAGTAAAGATTGTGCCATTAGCAGAGAGCATCCAGGGACGATGACTATCAAATATCATCTTCCAGATTTCGGCCGCACTCATTTCTTCGCTACGACCATCTTCAAAGTCAACAGTAAGAATAGTGCCACGCTCTTGTGCCATAATTGCTGTA
>Ga0222712_10006735_pt1 | contig 11280 bp, 17 predicted proteins | sample C33_657DmetaG_FD_165043 | JGI IMG/M metagenome (GOLD analysis project Ga0222712, IMG submission 165043) | Estuarine water microbial communities from San Francisco Bay, California, United States - C33_657D | ecosystem: Environmental > Aquatic > Marine > Unclassified | place: USA: California... | reverse complement strand
TAGAGTTAGTGAAGAACGAGTATTTAAATCTCAATTTTTGCATCCTTTGGATCCGGACAAGATTCCAGAGTATGTACACTATGCGTCCCCATGCTGTGAATCCTACATTCATCCGGGAGGACGAAAAGAAATAAGAAAATCAAGGCACATTGCGTGTAATGATCATAGTGATGGTAGAGTATATGAAGGCGATGTATACGAAGTGACGGTGTATTCATGTTGGAAGATTGATTTGGATGGTGCGGGTCTAGGAAGCGCTAAGTGGAAATATGAAGATAAAAAAGTAATTGAAATTGGAAAGAAGCATAGGCGTATTCTAGATGAGAAGGCTGCCGAGGTTCGTAGGTTGAATGAGGAAATTATAAAATCAGGAAGGTTTAAGAGGTAGGCTAAGCTATAATGCCCCCAAGTGAGGGGCAGGGTATGAACTTGAAATTCTTAAGGCCGACGCAATATTACGAGTTTTTTCAAGAGGTGTTACCTTTTGATCACAGACTCAATCGATCATCCCTCACCTTTGAAAGAGAAGATGGTCATGTGTATGAGCGTCAAAGTTCTAGAACATTCAAGTTTGATAGCAGCAAGTGGATTCAAAGAACAAGTTTAAGTTTGCGACCATTTATAAGGAGTAACTAAGTCATGAAGAATGATCGTTTTGCAGCATGGAAAGCTCGCCTCAACTACATGAAGACGGACTTCCCCTTCGGCCCAATCCAACGCAAAACAAATGAAGAAGGTAGGCTCCACGCCGATGGAGAACCTGCCTTCATATCACCAACCCGTATCACCTACTACCAAAATGGTCGTAAGCATGGTATTGATGCTGATATATTTGGCACCATTCATTATTACTTTGATAACATTCGCATTCCACCGCATTATTATACGAAGCCAGAGTCATTAACGGTAGAGGAGGTGTTGGGTCATCCGAATGCTGAAGTGCGATATGTAGGCATGAAGGCGTTGGGGATGGAGAAGGTATTAGCGCATAAGAAGACGAAGGTTGTGCATAGGGATGAAGAGAAGGGAATGGTGTTGTTCCGTATTAATGGTGTGTTTGATGAGCCTGTATCTTATTTAAAGGTTGTTAATAGTACGGCAGAGCCAGATGGTACATTTAAGAATTATTATCTCTGTGTGCCCCCTACTATGAAAACTTGTAGGGAAGCGGTTGCTTGGACATTTAACATGAAGGATTCTGAATACAATCCTGTTCATGAGACATAAGGAGTATTAATGTTTTTCGCTAATAGGCCTTGTTTAGCTGCTTCAAGAATTTTTGCTAGTTGTTGTAAAATTACAGAAATGTATAAACGTACAGAAATTACAGAATGGGAAGATTCTTTTCATGAGGTGCAGTATAGTCTTAATTTTAGTGGATTAGTCAAATCACACTTATTTGCTAGTGATATCTACCAGTCCTTTGGTTCTACCGCATGGTATTGGGGAGAGGTTTATGATGAAGAGGCATACTGCTGATTTCTTCGATCATTTTTTTGGCAGGGAGGATAGGGCTTGTTATTATGACAGGCATATTGGCAAGTCGTTTTTATTTGGGAGGCAGCCTACTTTCCATTGGGAGGAGACTCATGGTTTTATTGAGAGTGAGTGTTTCACAATAACGGAGGTACGTATCTACAGTGATGTATTTACAAAGTCTGGATATTGTAGCAAATGGAATCATGGTTCTTCTGGTCATACTGTGAAGTGGATATTTGCCGAGCGGGAGAGTTAGTGCGATAGTCAAGTCGGCGTTCGTTATGTTCATGCGGAGGGCAAGCCATGAATATCCAAGAAACAGTTGCAAGCGTTCGTAATTATTTTAGTGAGAGGGCGACAGAGGGGGAATTTTCTGATTGTCTAAAGATTATGTTGGACAATCCTGACCATTCTTATTTTTCCAAATCTGAAAGGGTCAAGTTCATCAATTATGTTGAACAGCAATTAGATGGTTCGGAATCTGATGCTAGTATCAGCAAGCGTATCCTATTACTGTCTTCTTTGCTTGATCCTGCAAATTTCAAGAAAAAGATTCAGTCCATGTACGATAACAAAACCCTTACTTGTTTCTTTAATACTAGCGATCCTCGTTATCATTACTCCCGAAGAAATTTTGACGAGGATGATATTACTATTGATTTTCTTCTTGATAGTGATTTATTGCCAGATCTTAGAGAAGATGACCAAAATACATATGAATCTATTATTGATAGCATATGTGACAGAAGTAATGGAGACAAGTTAACAAAGATTGCAGAAAATGGCAATCTTGAGGTTTTGCGTTCGGTAATTCTGAAGAGGCAGAAGTTCTTAGTGAAGGTTCTCAATTCTGATAACAAAGCTATTCAAGATGTTTGTAAACAGTCTCTAGGAACCATAAAGAATCTTTATCAGAGTATTAATTTCCTGTTGCATGAATGTGGAAAACAAAATGCACATTCAAATGGAGTGTCGAACTTAAGAAACTATACTGAAAAGTATATTGAAGATAACACTCCTAGTTTAATTGATAAGGATGTACTTGTGCAGTATATCAATATCGATGCAGACTGGTCTCATTTCCGTCACATTTTTTCCAGCTATTGTGATCTTTCTAAGGCTATCATCAATATGGCTAGTGATGAGTTGTTGGCAAAGATGAAGGTTTATAATTTTTCTGATATTGAAAGTGAAATCGAGAAATTCTTGATTGCTTGTATTAATGATCGCAAATTAAACTTTGTGGAAAAGTTTATTGTAGAGTTGTCTTATAATCGAGTAAGCACTCTATTGCGTCATGCTATAGAAAAACCTACGATGTATGTCGAAGGTACTATACCAGTATTGTTGAAGGGTAAGCCTCGTAAGTTTCATAGTAGTTTTACGGAGCGTTTGGACAATAGTAAGGAACACGCAGAAAAGTTTTTGCTTTCTTATCCAAGTGATACAACTGGCAATATCACAAGGGGCAGAGCGTCAGCTATTGCTTTCTTGAAGGAAGTGCCATTGTTATATGCTTATCAAGAAAGCAAGATTAACAAAAAGGTTAAGGTATGAAAGAGGTAACATTCACGCCAATTGTTGTTAGCACCAGCAATTGGCGTGTTTCTTTACTTTATGATGGTGATGGATATTCTGGCAAGTATAGTCCAGCTATTGATAGTGATGATGAGGACGAGTATCATCATTCAGATCAGCCTATCATCACTTTAATAGTTGAGCAAAAAATTGGCAAGGAATGGCAGCAAGTTAAGTATGGAAGGCAAAGTACATATTTGCTTGCTACTGATCCTATAAACCTTATTAAGAAATGTGCTAATCTTATTTTGAAAAGGATTACTACTAATAACAATTGGTCTAATGATGATGACAATCGTAGGTTCTTTAGAGATTTGGGATTCGTTCATCTAAGAAAAGATAAGATTTGTTTTATTGAGGATTTAGGTTATAACTCCGAGGATGATTCATAGTTGGAGATCAAGCCATGTTAAATGAAACTCTTGAATTGCTTAAGAATGATGAGTTTGAGAAAGCACTCCATAATGTTGTTCACAATCCAGATAAGTTCTCTCATGAAGATAGAAAGAAGATAACTCAGTATATCTTCAATTGTGATAATACATTAGCGGAGGAGTTGTTTACTATTAGTAAGGTAAAGAATGATTTGGACATGATGAAGTATGCATTTCATCATGTTAAGCTAACTCTTAACAACAAGTTGATTTATGCTATTGAGATGGGCATGGATGCCATTGCTGAGAAGTTAGCTTTAGAGGCTACGAATTTAGATTTTGCTATCTACAAGTGTTTGATAATGCAGAATCATGATTTAGGTCGTAAGTTATCTGACATAAGGGAGCAGAGGCGTGCGGGAGTGAGTTGAGCGGTTAGTGCGATAATCGATTCGGCGTTTGTTACAGGTGTCGGTTGTGCGATGCCTGTTTCTTTTTTACTAGGAGAAAAATTTATGAGTCGGCGCAAGTCTGAAGCAACTTTGTTTGTTGAGAGCGTTTTGAAGGCTAATCCTAATGCTCGGTTTAATGAAGTGTTTTCGATGCCTGAGTATGCATCGAATGGGTTTTCTTTTGATGCTGCTTACTTTAATGCGATTAAGTGTCGTTTCAAAAAGACGCATGATGGGAGCGAGCCTTCTGTATCTACGGCTACCATTTCTGCTCCTCATGCCCATGAGCTTGATTACAAGTATGATTCTGACACAAATGAGATGATTCCATCGATTGATCCTCACTATGTGATTGGTGATGATGGTGTTAGTTTCTTTGATCTCATCAACAAGATGAGTCATGTTAAGAATGTCAATATCCGTTTGGTTGGCCCTGCTGGTTGTGGTAAGACCAGTTTGGCGGTTCAGTATGCTGCCAAGTACAATTTGCCTTGTCACTTGGTAAACTGTGCGAATGTGCGTGAACCTCGTGACTGGTTCGGCTATCGCAAGTTGGACTCTGACAAGAACTTGGTGTGGCATGAATCTTTGTTTGTGAAGATGCTTGAAACGCCATATTCGGTGATTGTGCTGGACGAAACGAATCGTTGTCCGATGCATACCCTTAACACTTTGTATCCTCTGCTTGACCATCGTAGGGCGAGCTATCTTGAGGAAGCTGGTCGTACATTGCAAGTGGCAGAGGGTGTAACCTTCTGGTGTGCGATGAACGAGGGCAACCAGTTTACTGGTACTTCGGTGCTGGACGAGGCTTTTGCTGATCGTACTGGTATCGTGCATGAGTGTAAGTTCTTGTCAACCAACGAAGAGGCAAAGGTTCTTCACAATCGTACTGGGTTGGCCTTGGACAACTGTGTGCGGTTGGTTGAGGTTGCCGATCAAGTTCGCAAGAAGGCGAACTTGGATGGTGTTGATAGCTTCAGCAAGCCAATTTCGACTCGTATGTTGGAAGAAGCTGCTGCTGCTTTCGTGGTTGGCGGTGCGAAGACTATGCACTTTACTTTGCTGAATCACTTCAGCCCGAGTGGTGGCAAGTCTAGTGAGCGTCAGAACTTGCTACAGCTTCTTGTTGGTAAGTTTGGAAGCATCTAATAACAATCGATTGTTATTAACAATGGGCACTTGACGGAAGTTTAGGGGGGTTCGATTCCCCCCGCCCATTTTATAAGTGGTATAAGTTATTCCCGCCTCTATAATTGTACCTAAGAGCTGCGTGCGATAATCAAATCGGCGTTCGTTATGTGTGGCGACAACTAACTGCTAGGAGGTTCTAATGTCTACTCCACGCCAAGGTGAATTGTTTGATGATGACAACAATGAGGAAATGGAGCGTCTTGCTGATGCTCTTGATGAGTCTGATGATCTTGCTTTAGAGCGTGAGCTTGAGAGGCAAGGGGGTCGTGCTTATGATCCTAGAGAGGATGAGCATCCCTATACTCGTCACCTTCCCAAGTATAATGTAAACAATTATTGGGAAGGTTCGTATCGTAGTGGCAGTAGCTATGGTGGCTATGGTCGCTATACTGATAGCTGGACAGTTAAGCCTGTTAAGTCTGCTTCTGAATACTTGCGTAGCAGTTCTTCTTATTGGGGTAATTCTTATTACACCGATTACAAGAAGACTGAAGACAAGTATGTTGTGCAAGAGACTTTGCATGAAGCCTTGAAAGAGCTTAACAAGACTATCAATCTTACCTCAAACAGTTCTACTGGTGAGGAAGAGGTTCTTGCCGTAAAGTATTCTAACGGCAGCGTTTACAACGATCTTGAGAGCAATACTTTGTATGTGTCTCCCAATATCATGCTTGTAAATGATGATGCTGTCAAGACTGGTGATAATTATTATCAAGCTCTTGATGGTTTGAATGGGCAAGCTATGCTTTGCTCGTTTATGAAGAAGGGTATTGATCCTAAAGCTAACACTCAATACAAGGCTAGTGAAGAGTGGGCTGCCCGTAATATCTTTATGACTGATATTCAGTCATCTGCTGCTTCGGAAGTCTATGTGAAGTGGCCTGGGTTTGTGAGTTATATCACAAGCCAGATGCAAGTGTTTGGACAGAAGAAGAAGGATATTCTTGAGAAGTTCAAGGGTACAAAGATTCTTCTGGACGATCTGATTGAAACTCTTTGCTATAATCGTCTTGCTACTGAGAAGATTGATTATACAATCTTCCCAAAAGACTTTGTCAAGAAGATGTTGCTTGCTGACAAAGACTTCAATGAGCAGATGGATATGACTGTCCCTGCTTCGGAGAGGTTTGAGAAAGCAAAGCGTATCTACGAGAATGTTCGTGATATTCTCAATCTTGATGTTGTCGAAGTTGAGCAGATGTTTGATGCTTCTGGTTTGAAAATGCCAGATACGCCTGAAACGGAAGGTGATGAGAAGTCTAAATCTGGTACTGGCGAAGAAGGCAAGGACGATGGAGAGGAACTCAATCAGCCTAGCGAAGATGCTAAAGTTGAGCTAGACAATACTCCATCTCCTAAAGATCGATCCTTTACTGGTGACAATAGCTACAACAACTATCAAAACATTGATGGTGATATTGTTACTAGCATTCTGGATCATAACAAGAAGCTCCGTGAGCGTCTGAAAGAGTTGCCTGACAGTTTGAAGGTTCTTGATTCTGAACTGTTAGAGGCAGAGAACTATAAGTTGATGATTCCTCCTGTTAATGCCGAGCAGATTCGTTCTTATGACGAGTATGTCAAGTGTAACAAGAAGAATATCGGTCGTATCAAGGACAGTTTGTTATTCCATAACAATATGCCCAATGTTTTCAATCATGGTCTTACCGATGGTGAAGTTGACGAACACGCTTTGTACAAAGTTCACTTTGGTGAGTGTGAAAGAATCTTTGAGCGTAGGGAGGTTATTACAGAGAAGTCCTACCATATCACCTTGGTGCTGGATCAATCCGGTTCTATGAGTGGTGAGAGGATCAGCGAAGCTGGTAAACTCTGTGTTCTTTTCTCTGAAGCATTGAAGTTCTTGCGTAAGACAGAACATTCAATCTATGGCTTTGAGACAAGAGATATTAACACTTGGGTTTACAAGGACAAGTTGTATGATAAGAGTAAAGCTCTTATCGCTCCTGTGTCCGAAGGTGGAACCGCTATGGGATACCACCTTGGTGCTATCGGTGATAAAGTCATCACCCAATATGGAGACTTTGATAACAAGTTCATGTTTGTTATTACTGATGGTCAGCCTACGCATGGCAAAGGCCACATGAGTTCTAACCAACATACGGCTCATGTTATCAAACTCTTGAGGGGCAAGGGTATCAAGGTATTCGGAGTTGGCATTCTCAATGCCTTCAACGAAGCAACCGGCAAAGAGATATTCGGAGAAGGCAACTTCTGCGTTATCAATGACATTGCTGGCACTCTACCAATCCTTACTAGCAGATTGAGAAAGTATCTTCAATCTAGTTCCAAGTTCTAAGATCAAGACAATCCCCGGTAGATTCTACCGGGGATTGTTTATTAAGTTTATCAACTTAGTGAAGGAGTCTATCATGACTGTTAACTTCTGTGAAGAGTTTCAAAGGCAAGCTGTACTTGAGAAGGTTTGTGGTATGTTTGCCAAGTTTGGTGGAGAGATTCCATCGATGTTTATTTCGGATTATATCCCAGATGATGCTCCTAATAGGGAAGAAGCAGCTTTGAGTGTGGCTATTGTTCCTTTGCCAGATGATGATGCTAAGGATGAGTTGGCTGGTTTTATTAAGAACATGATTGTTAAGGGTGCTGTTAATAACTTCTGTTTTGTATCTGAAGCATGGATGAGTGGAAATAAGAATCTATCTCGTCCTAGCGAAGATCCAGAAAGGAAGGAAATTATAGTTGCGACTTTTGCAAACTCTAAAGGGGAGTACACATACATTTCCGAGTTCATTGAGGTGAGGGGTAAGAAGGCTCTTAGTAAGTTCAAGAGGCTGCCATCTGGTGGGCAAGGTAGGTTTGTTAATTTATTTGAGAGTGCCAAGAGTCGTCTGAACTAATGCGATAGTCGATCTGGCGTTTGTTATGTACGAGGAGGGCGACATGACTGAAGAAAGCAAAAAGCCTGACAATATCATCGTCAATCTAAGTATTGACTTTGATCTTCTTCGTGAACAGAAGCATGAGCTTATCAAGAAGGCTTGTGCTTCTGGCAGCACCAATGAACTGTTGGATGGCATCATTAGTATTATTGATGCGATTCAAGATCAAGCTGTTGAGAAAAATGGCTTGAGTGAGGTGGAAGTCTTTGGGCCAGATTCAGAGGGCGAAGATGAAAAGGCAGCTTGAGGAAAAGATTTTGTCTCTTCGTGGCGGTTTATTTATTTTAAGGGACTTGCAGCCATTGATTGACAAGGCTACTGAAGAGCAGCTTCACTCCTTGCTTCAGTTGGTTAGGACTGTGGAAGAGGAAGGAACGGCAAACGGTGCTGCAACCATGAAGAGCAAGGCCAGAAGAAACGGATTCTTTTTGTAATCTTGAATAAACAATAATATTTGTTATTATTGTTTATTCAGCCCCTGTAGCTCAGTCCGGTAGAGCAACGCCCTTTTAAGGCGGATGTCCAAGGTTCAAATCCTTGCGGGGGCATTAATACTAGGAAGGTACTACTCATGCTAGTTTGTGATGTATACGAAGAACTTAATAATAATGTAAACAATTGCATCAAGTGTGTTCTTTGTCGAATTGGTAAGACTGGCGAGATCACACCTTATGGTTCTAACCTAGATTGGTGGAATGATATTTTTGATTCAATTGAATGGGCAGAAGTTGTTAATAACAATACAAAAAAACTTCCTTCACCCTATAATAGACTGTATAGAGTTTCTATTAATGGAAAGATTAAGCATTTGCTTTTAGCTCTATAGTTCTATGCTTCCGTAGCTCAACTGGCAGAGCGCAGCTTTTGTAAAGCTGATGTTGAAGGTTCGATTCCTTTCGGAAGCTATCTACTGATATATGGAGGTATACTATGATATTCTCATCGGAAGATGTTTTCCCTACTATTTTGAAATCGTTTCCAGAAGGCACGAAGCTCCATATCTGTATTCGTCCTACTACTTCTAATCTTGAATTAGTATTTGAATTAAGGAACCAGAATGGTTCCATCTTGCCTATAAGTGGTTTTATTGATAAGTTAAAGTCTTTTGTTAAATATTTTACTGATAATGATTTACTTGAAATCATAAAAACTGATATCAGCACCTCCCCAGTTGAAGACATAGCTGACTGGGATGGCGAATTTGATGGCGTTGTAGATGGAAGACAATGTTATTCCCCATTTACTCGTATTCTGGCGTATTCATGGGCATTGACTTATATCAAGACATTTGATCCAGAAGTTTGGAATGAGTATATTGAAAGTTTTAACGAGGAAGATGATGAGGACAACTGTTGTATTGATCTCTTTGCAGTTGTCAAAAATAATGAACTAAAAATAGAATGTCATGCAGATGTAGATGATGACTCTTGTGATACATGTGGTTATCGTGATTGCGTCTGCTGTTCAAGTTGTGGATGTGAAGATTGTTGTTGTGATGAAGAAGAAGAAGAAGAAGAAGAATGTACATGTGATGAGTGTGGCGAGGATGAACATGACTGTATGTGCGGTTTTGATGATGACGAAGAGGACGAAGACGAAGAGGATGAAGATGAGGACGAGGATTTTAATGATGGTGAGCATGAATAAAGAGGAGTGAAACTACTATGTTAAGCAACTTACTTTTTTTATTGAGCGTTTTGTTTTGGATTGGCATTTTCACTATGGATCATTTTGAACAACAAAAGTTGGATCAATAAATGACATTAGAAGAAGCTAAAAGTCTAAGGCCGGGAGATATAGTTTACTATCTTGGTAAAGATTGTATGATTGCTAGTATAGAGTATTATGGTAGTGAGCATCCATATCTAGGACTGGTGGCTGAGAGTAGGCAGTCGGAAGCTTTCAAGAGGAAGGTAAGTCGCAGCCCTGTTAGTTATGTTGTGGTGGAAAAAAGATAAATTTATTTGCTCCATGCTTTCCTATAATGGAGGGCGTGGAGGACAAAATGAAAAAGGTATTTTGGGTACTTTTGGCAACATGTGCGTTGCCTTATCTACAAAAGGTTGAAGCTGGTTGAGGCAAACCAGCGCAACCCCAGGTTGGGGTTAATAACAAAGTTGTTAATCGTATAACTGGCTCTAATTATAGCGGTCAAAAACCGAGTAAATTAGATATTATAACTATTATTAACCGTTCAGAGCATCTTGCTGCAACTTTAGTTGAGCAGGATAACGAAGAGCTTGTAGAACTTGCAGTCAGAAGTTCTGACAGGGTAAAGCGTATAGCTGCTGCTGGTTATTATGCTTATAAGCTTGAGCCTAGTGCTTGTCTATTTGTTTTGATGTGTGACCAAGACCCTTTGGTAATTGATGCTGCTAGGTTGGCATGTGTCCATATCGCCAACAGAAAATATGCTGCTATGGAGTTCAAGAAGAGGGGCAGACTTAGGCATATCGACTTTGGGCCACATTTTTTTGTTGAAGGTGGAAATATGACCTTAATTGAGGGTAAAGAGGGAGGTACAATGATGTCGGAAGCTAAGGATGCTTCTGACATGTGGCAGGCCCATTTTGAAAAGATGGAGTCTGACTTAAAGAAGTTTAATAAAGAGAGGAACGCAGACTAATGAACAGGACTGAAAGCTACAACTCCTACGAAGTAATCCCTCAGTTTAATGTAGCTTGTGTTGGCAACTATGTATGTTTGAGTTGCAACGCCAAGCTGTTGAGTACAGCAGCCGACCTGTTAGGCAACATTGAGGAAGTGGCCAAGGACTTTGCCGAATTTTTGGACAATACAGTTCAGGCTGTAAGCGGTAATGCCTCTGCAATTTTCGATGAGAATAGCGAATATTGCATCATAAAATTTGAGAATGTTTTTCAGATTAATATGAAGCAGGAATTTGCGAAAGATTTAGCCTATTCCGTTATGGATAGTCTTCGTAGTCTTAAGAAAGAGCATCAGTTCTCAAATGCTCTCTATTCTTTTGCACGAAGAATGGAAGCTGCTGCCGAAGGCAATATTCAAAGGCCGATGCAGAATCCCCAGCCTGTTTTGATGTATCCCCCGATGCCTATGTATCGTCAGAATTTTCAATATTCTAATAGGAGGAAGTATGGCAGCTACTAAGCGTGGTAAGGTTTATGAATTGATAATGCGGAAGCCTTTGGAATGTAGTAATGGCAGGAATAATATAATCGTTCCTAAAGACTACACAGTGAAGGCTAAAGTTCGCACCTATCAACAAGAGGGTCGAGAGTTAATCGACCTTGAAATTCAAGC
>Ga0222712_10006734_pt1 | contig 11281 bp, 10 predicted proteins | sample C33_657DmetaG_FD_165043 | JGI IMG/M metagenome (GOLD analysis project Ga0222712, IMG submission 165043) | Estuarine water microbial communities from San Francisco Bay, California, United States - C33_657D | ecosystem: Environmental > Aquatic > Marine > Unclassified | place: USA: California... | reverse complement strand
ATTGCCAAGCCTGTAAAGCCTTTTTCTGAAGAAGATAAATATAAAATCGATTATTTTGTGATGAATGGAGGAAGCTTGATTTGGTCACTTGACCAGGTTAATGCCGAACTCGATAGTTTACGCGGTTCAGAGGAGCAATTAGCCTTTCCTAAAAAGCTGGATCTTGATGATATTCTTTTTAAATATGGTGTCCGACTAAATTATGATCTTATAGCTGATATGAATGCAGCCCAAATTCCATTGAATGTTGGGGATGTTGGTGGGCAGTCGCAAATTCAGCTTTTACCATGGTTGTTTTATCCAGTCTTTGTACCTGTTTCTACACACCCAATAGTTAAAAACCTGGATGGAATTAAATCTGAATTTCCTGGAACCATAGATTTGATCGCTATAAAAAATATACGTTCAGAGGTGATTTTATCTTCTTCGCCGTATAGCCGTAAGCTGGAAGTTCCCACCATGTTATCTTTGCGAATGGTTGAACAAGAACCAGATCCAAATTTGTTTCAAAGTACTCCAATGCCAGCAGGGGTGTTATTGGAAGGAAATTTCTCCTCAAACTTCAGAAACAGGCCTGTGCCACAGGGAATCGCCGAAAAGGTTAATATTCCTGAAATGAGTAAGCCCGCAAAAATGATCGTTTTTTCAGATGGTGATATTTTTAAAAATCAGATTAATTCCTCAGATGGCTCTCCTTATCCACTTGGCTTTGATCGCTATACTCAGCAACAGTATGCTAACAAAAGCTTACTTCTTAATGCGGCAGATTATTTAAGCGATGATTCAGGAATTATTAGCCTTCGAAACAAGGAAATAAAATTAAGATTGCTTGACCGGGCAAAAATCAGGCAGGAAAAAACATTTTGGCAGCTCATAAATATAGGTTTGCCCATAATATTGTTAATAGTTTGCGGTATTTTTCAACATTACTACCGTATTAGAAAGTATACACGTTAAATTGTATATTTTTGACAATTATAAATTCAACTTTATAAAATTAATGCAAGTGAATATTGGCTGATTAGGAACTACCAAAAAGCTTTACTATTATTGTTTTTCAGATATTTGAATATGAGATTTATAGTTTCAACTTCTACATTATTAAAACAGCTTCAGGCTGTAAACGGTGCTTCAAGCAGTAGCACAGTATTGCCAATTCTTGAAAATTTCTTATTTGAGATCAAGGATGGGGTGCTCACAGTTTCTGCTACTGATCTTCAAACCAGTATGACAACTTCGCTGGCTGTTGAATCAAAAGAAGATGGTAAGGTGGCTATTCCATCTAAAATTCTTCTTGAAACATTGAAAACATTACCTGATCAGCCAATCTCATTTTCTGTAGATGATAAAACATTTGCTATAGAGATAAACGCCGGAGATGGAAAATATAAACTAAGCGGTGAAAATGGAGAAGATTTTCCAAAAATTCCAGTAGTTGATAATCCTTCTTCTGTGGCAATGCCTGCTTCTGTTTTAGCAGAAGCAATCAACAAAACTTTATTTGCAGTTAGTGGCGATGAATTGCGCCCCGCTATGACTGGTGTTTACTGTCAGTTAAGCCCACAGCATATAACATTCGTTGCAACAGATGCGCACAAACTGGTTAGATATCGCCGTTTGGATACAAAGTCGGATGCTCCCGCCAGTTTTATTCTGCCTAAAAAGGCTTTAACCTTACTAAAGGCCTCGCTTCCATCTGATGATGTGAGTGTAGCAGTTGAATATAACAATACGAGTGCTTTTTTCAGATTTGGCAATATCAATCTGATTTGTAGATTGATTGATGAGCGTTACCCTGATTATGACGCTGTAATTCCAACAAATAACCCGAATAAACTGATCATCGATAGGGCATTATTCCTAAACTGTCTTCGACGCGTAGTGATTTTTGCAAATAAAACCACGCATCAGGTTCGTTTGAAAATTACAGGTAGTGAATTGAATATATCCTCAGAAGATATTGATTTTGCAAATGAAGCGCATGAGCGTCTTTCATGCCAGTATGAAGGCGATGATATGGAAATTGGCTTTAATGCTAAATTCTTGATTGAAATGTTGAGTAACCTCACCGGAGAAGAAGTATTGCTTGAAATGAGCAGTCCTAACCGTGCCGGATTATTGATGCCACAGACTCATGATGATGCAGAAGATGTGTTGATGCTGGTTATGCCTGTGATGCTCAATACCTATTCCTGATCTTTTTCCTTTAAATGAATAATTAAAAAATAGCCCGGCAATTTGCAGGGCTATTTTGTTTAATTGAAAATCGAATAAGATTCTTTTTTTTGATCTGGTTTTAATTTAAATAGAAGATTAAATAAGATTTTTTTCAATCGTTAATAGATACAAGCAAAATTTTAACGGATATTTCATCATAAAAAACAATTTAAATAGAAATATAAGGTGCTTTGGTCTTAGTTTTCTATTTTTGTGGCATAATTAGCGCGACACTTGGAACTTATACAGCAACTTCTCGATTTCATCCTTCATATAGATAAGCATTTAATAGAAATTGTGCAGGAATATCAAACCTGGACTTACCTGATCCTCTTCTTTATAATTTTTGCAGAAACCGGCTTTGTTATCACTCCATTTTTGCCTGGCGATTCACTTCTATTTGCTGCTGGGGCTATAATTGCCAATCCTGACAGTGGCTTGAATATCTTTTTGATGTGTATTTTACTGATTGTTGCAGCCATTATGGGTGATTGGGTGAACTATCATATTGGAAATTTTATTGGTCCTCTAGCATTTAGTGGTAAGTATAAATTATTAAAAAAGGAGTACCTGGATAAAACGCAAGCATTTTATGAAAAACATGGAGGTAAGACCATTATTTATGCCCGTTTTGTTCCTATAATAAGAACTTTTGCGCCTTTTGTTGCGGGTATTGGTACTATGAGCTACCTCAAATTTGCAACATTTAATATTACTGGTGGAGTATTATGGGTTACTTCATTTCTATTTATAGGCTATTTTTTTGGTGGCCTGCCAGTCATTAAGGATAATTTCACCTATGTCATTTTCGGCATAATTATCCTTTCTATTCTCCCTCCTGTAATTGAATTAATTCGGGAAAAGAATAAAGTAAATTCTTGAGATTAGTAAATCCTTTTCTACTATTTCTTTTTTTTTCATCATTATTTTAGATGAATATTAATTTTTCGTTTCCTTTTTAAGTTAAGGCTTAGTTTTCTTTTCTGCCAATGATTTCTCCCTTTTGAAATAATTCCGATTCTTTTTTCAGAGTATTCTTTTCTGCGGCACTTAATTCAGTGGCTGTAAAATTTTTCAAGCTCGGTTGACCAGCATCAACCCAGGCGGAATACCAATAACTTCCGATCATAATAATGGAAGCCCGCATTTGTTTTTCAACCATTTTATTCAATGCCTTGTGATAGGCAGTTGAGAATTCCTCTGAATATTGCCGTTCAACCCGGCCATTTCGCTTGCTAAAGTTGAATTTACGGTCAGAGGCTATTTGTTTGCTAAGCCTAGATTCAATGAGCAGAACAGAATCTACATAGCTATGAGAATTTCTAACAATACTCCAAGCAGATTTTAGCGGGTTATCAATATAAATTGCGCGACCTACAATGAGGTCATATTCAGTTGCAAATAATTCAGGTAATCTGCTCTCCCAAAATCCATGTATCCCGGTTTGGCCACTTTGTTGTCCGTTGTAATTTTCTGTAGTATGAAGCGGTACATGTGCATCCGAAATATAATGACCAAGGTCGGCAGATAATCTGAGGATTCTGATTGAATCGCGTATTTGAAAGGCTTTTACCAATGAATAATAGGTTCTCTCAATTTGCCAGGGAACGATTCCGTTTTCCTGAAGAATTGCTTTGCCGAACTTGGCCTCAGCATCTTTCCATTTTTCGGGTATGCTGTCAAAGGGGTGTTCGCCATATCGGTCTGCATCAATAAAATGACGGGGAGCTTCTGCAGTGTCTGAATAACGGCGTTTATCAGCATCTACAGCATGTTCAGTAATGAAGACGATGTTATTTTTGTAAAATCCAATCATATCACCTGGCAATAAGAATACAGCAAGTTTGTTGATCTTTTGATGTGCGAAAAACCCCCAGGAGGAGCAAACAATAGATAAGATTAGGAGCAAAAATAGGAATAGATTTCTTCTACCTTTTACAGTAAAAATCGTCTGTAAATATTTTTTTAAATAGGTTTCCGCCATTTAATTTATTCTAAATTTTGATTATGCTTAGTTTTATGATTCGATATGTATTCAATTTACCCTGCCGTTTTTAAAAAGTTTAATTAATTTATTTAAAGGTCTGATTCCTGATTGAACGGAAATAATTCAGGTCATAAAGCAGTTTAGTTATCAAATTCAGGCTATTATCGTCCAGATTAACCACTGATTGAAACTTTGGATAGTATACAAATCAGCATTTATCCTTTTTTTAAATTATGCTTTGAATATTAAAATAATCGGCATATATTTGCAGTCCTTAAAAGAAGGACGGAATAATAAGCTTAAGAAATGGCAAATCATAAATCATCAATAAAAAGAATTAGATCAAACGCAGCTAAGCGTTTACGTAATCGCTATCAGGCGAAAACCACAAGATCCGCAATCAAAAGATTACGTATTACTACTGACAAATCAGAAGCTACACCGCTTTTAACTAAAGTGATCTCTATGTTAGATCGTTTAGCAAAGAAAAATATCATACACAAGAACAAAGCAGCTAACAATAAGTCAAAACTGACAAAGTTTGTTAACGCATTGAAATAATCTCAAAAGACCGTTTACTAAAAAAGGGGTTCCGTTTAATCGGAACCCCTTTTTTTTAGTATGTTTTTTTCGATGTTTAATTTATGGGCTTATATGAACATAAAATAACCATCAAAGCATGGGCTGAGGAAGATCGCCCCAGAGAAAAATTATCGAATCAGGGAAGAAGAAGTTTGAGTGATACAGAACTCATAGCCATTCTGATTGGATCAGGTAATAGAAATGAAAGCGCTGTTGAATTAAGTAAGCGTATTCTTCATGCATGTCAAAATGATCTTAACAAACTTGCCAAATTTAGCGTTTCTGATTTGTCCAGATTTAAAGGTATCGGCGAGGCAAAAGCTATTAGTATCATTGCAGCATTTGAATTAGGGAGGCGAAGAAAAGAAGTAATCAGCCCTGATCGGGTGCAGGTAAGTACCAGTATTGATGTTTATGAAGCGATCTTATCCCGGTTTAAAGATCTAAATCATGAAGAATTCTGGATTATTGTACTCAATCGAGCAAATAAGATCACATCGAGTCATCTGGTAAGTAAAGGTGGTCAGGCAGGTACAATTGCTGACCCTAAGATTATCTTTAATATAGCTCTTGAAAATCATGCTGCATCGTTGATTCTGGCGCATAATCATCCTTCAGGTAATTTGAAGCCTAGTCAGGCCGATATTGAATTAACCCAAAAATTGAGGTCTGCAGGAAAGCTTTTGGATATTCCTGTATTGGATCATCTGATCATTGCGGATCAAGGTTTTTTGAGTTTTGCTGATGAAGGAATCCTGGATTAATGTATGAAGGCCTAAATACTACCGTTTGCATACCCGATATTTCGATCCATTTTTTTTAACCCTCAACAGTTCTAATTTCCTTTCTCAAATCTCATATCTCTTTCTATCTTTGTCGTTTATCATTTTTAGAACATGAAGATCTCTTACAGGTGGCTGCAGCAATTCATTAACACGGATAAAACTCCCGAAGAATTATCCTTAATTCTCACTAACATCGGATTGGAGGTTGAAAGCATTGATACGGTGCAGACTATTCCCGGGGGGCTTGCAGGTTTGGTTATTGGCTATGTCAAAGAATGTGCACCTCATCCCAATGCAGATCGCTTAAAGGTTACTAAAGTAGATGTTGGCTTAGCAGAAGATATTCAAATTGTTTGTGGGGCCAATAATGTAGCTGTAGGACAGAAAGTTGTGGTTGCCACTGTAAATACAACGATTTATCCAACAGTAGGAGAGCCTTTCAAAATATCTAAATCAAAGATCAGAGGTGAAGTTTCAGAAGGGATGATTTGTGCTGAAGATGAGATTGGTTTAGGCCATGATCATGCAGGGATAATCGAATTAGATGTTGATGCACGTATTGGTTCGCTAGCAAGCGCCTATTTTAATTTGGAGGATGATTCTGTTTTTGAGATTGGTTTGACACCAAACCGGGCCGATGCGGCTTCTCATCTGGGTGTTGCTCGTGATCTAGCAGCTTACTTGAAATTACAACTAACTATGCCAGATATTTCGGGTTTTTTAGTTCAGAGTCAAGAATTGAATATTCCTGTTGAGCTTGTAGATATGGAGGCATGTCGCAGGTATTCTTCATTAAGTATAAGTGGTGTAACGATCACTGATTCTCCTGAATGGTTGAAGGAAAAACTAAACGCCATCGGTATCAGACCCATCAATAATGTGGTTGATGTCACTAATTTCGTGCTTCATGAACTTGGTCAGCCCTTGCATGCATTCGATGCAGATGCTATTTCAGGTAACAAAGTGATCGTTAAAAAATGTTCAGAAGGAACTATTTTTTATACACTAGATGATGCCGAACGCAAATTGTCTGCAGATGATCTGATGATTTGTAATGCGAATGAGCCGATGTGTATAGCCGGTGTTTTTGGTGGACAATCATCTGGGGTAAAACCCTCAACAAGCAAAATATTTTTAGAGAGTGCCTGGTTTGATGCGGTTTCGGTACGTAAAACTTCTAAGCGTCATGGATTAAAAACAGATGCTTCATTTAGGTTTGAACGTGGTACTGATCCCGAAATAACTGTTATTGCACTAAAGCGCGCTGCATTACTTATTCAGGAGCTTGCCGGAGGCCATATTTCTTCCGAAATATCTGATATATACCCTTCGCCGGCAAAACCATTTGATGTGAATATCTCATTTAGAAATGTTACCCGTTTGATCGGTAAGGAAATTGCAACAGAAGAGATACATTCAACTTTAAGCGGACTGGGTATAAAAATTGTATCCCAGGATAAGGAGGGAATGAAGCTTGAAGTGCCTGCATACAAGGTTGATGTAACCCGTGAAGTGGATATTATTGAAGAGGTTTTGAGAATACATGGTTATGACCATATTGAGATTCCTAATCAGATACGTGCATCCCTGAATTATGCCCAAAAACCGGATAAAGAGGTTTTACAAAATCAAATAGCAGATTTACTTACAGCAAACGGATTTTATGAGATTTTGTGTAATTCTTTAACAAAGATTAGCTATTCATCACAACCAGATTTAGCAGTTAAGATCCTTAATCCTTTAAGTAGTGATTTAGATGTAATGCGTCAAAATTTATTGTTTTCAGGCTTAGAAGCTATAGTCCATAATCAGAATCGTCGCAAACCAGACCTTAAGCTATATGAGTTTGGTAAGGTATATAGCCTTGAAAATGAAAATTACAAGGAAAATCAACGTCTTTCTGTTTTTATTACTGGAGCTAAACAAGCTGAAAACTGGAATTCAAGATCTATTGATGCTGATTTTTATAATTTAAAGTCTGCAGTTGATCTGATCATTAATAGGTTAAATATTAAGGGTTTGGTCTCTGCTGAAACAATCAATCCGGATCTTTCATCGGGTATTAGTTATTCCAAAGGAGAAAAGGTTTTGGTTGACTTTGGAATTGTTTCAAAAAAATCATTAAAAAAATTGGATATTACTTCTGATGTATTTTATGCTGATTTTGATTGGGATCTGATTGTCAGATCGGTTAGAAACAATAAGATCAGTTATACAGAGGTTTCTAAATTTCCAGCTGTAAGACGAGATCTGTCTATGTTGCTTAATAAAGATGTCACGTTCGAACAACTTAAACAGATAGCTCAGAAAACGGATAAGAGTCTTTTGAAGGAAGTAAATGTCTTTGATGTTTATATAGGTGATAAGCTTCCTGAGGGCAAGAAATCATATGCGCTTAGTTTTCTGATCCAAGATGAAGAGAAAACTTTGACCGATAAGCAAATTGAGGCGCTTATGCAGAAATTAATACTTAATTTCGAAAAACAGGCAGGAGCAGAGATAAGGAAGTAAGTTATAGGTTGTAGGTTATAGGTTGTAAGTTATAAGTTATAGGTTATAAGTTTAATTATCTCTTAAAATTCAATTGTTAAAGAACTGAAATAATACTTATTACTTATAACTTACTACTTAAAACTTAATACTTACTACTTAAATGACACTCGCAGATCAGCTTAGTAAAGTAATAGATAAAACAGGCAGGTTAATAGAGCTTTGTACGGCTTTGCAGGAAGAAAATGACTTATTAAAACAGGAGAATATTTCATTAAAACAGGCTGTTGATAGTCGAAATTTATTGAAAACAGATCTTGAAGAAAAGTTAAGAGTTTTAACCTTAGCTCGTTCATTAGAGGGTAATTCTTCTGCTGATTTGAATCTTAGTGAAAAAACTCTTGACATAAAGCAAAAAATTACCGATTTTGTACGCGAAATAGATAAGTGTATTGTGTTGCTCAAAAAGTAATACTTAGTGAACTAAGCTCAAATGGGAGAAATCTCCATAAAAATAAATATTGCCGATCGAGTTTACCCCTTAAAGGTAAACATGGAAGAAGAGGAAGTGATTAGACGGGCAGCTAAAATAATTAATGATCGCATAAAAGAATATCAAGAAAATTATGCGGTTCGGGATAAACAGGATTTGTTATCCATGTGTGTTTTGCATTATGCTACAGCTACATTAAAAGCTGAACGGAAAGTAATGAATGAAGACACGGATGTAACAGAAAAGGTTTATCAATTGGATCAGCTGTTGACAGATTTTTTTTCAAAGTAGTATCGTTCTCAATATTTTAGAGCATTCAAGATTTAACCGCAGTTAAATTTTTGAGTTTCACTAGTTAAAGTTTAACACGTTAGAATTCTAATGTATAAAGCTTTTACAATGCATGAAGCTTAAATTTTTGCGGTTTTTTTATTTAAAATAATTATGGACATATTACAGATAGCACTTTACATTTTAATTGGACTTGCTGCAGGGGTAGTACTTGGACGGTTTTTACTTATCCAACTATTCCGTAACCAGGAAATAGGAGCTCAGAATAAAGCTAAAAAGATTCTAAAGGATGCTGAAACCAATGCCGAAATTCTCAGAAAAGATAAACTTCTTGAAGCAAGAGAAAAGTTTTTGCAAATGAAAGCTGATCATGAGCAGGAAATTAATACGAAGAATAATACCATTAATCAGCGAGAGAATTCAATTAAGCAAAAAGAACAGTCAATTACCCAGAAACTCGAAAACCTAACACGTAAAGAAGAAGAATTAACCACTGTTAAATCAAACCTTGAAAAGCAGATTGAATTGACTAAAAAGAAGCAGGAAGATGTAGATGCTTTAAAGAATCAACATATTCAGCAAATGGAAGCAATTGCTGGCTTATCTGCAGAAGATGCTAAAAATCAATTAATTGACTCGCTGCGTGAGGATGCTCGTACACAGGCAATGATCCAGATTAAAGATATAGTTGACGAGGCTAAATTAACAGCAAGCAAGGAAGCTAAGAAAGTTGTAATTCAGACTATTCAGCGTACAGCTACTGAAAGTGCAATTGAAAATACCGTTTCGATCTTTAATATTGAAAATGATGAAATCAAAGGAAGAGTCATTGGGCGTGAAGGGCGAAATATCCGTGCACTTGAAGCTGCTACCGGCATTGAGATTATTGTTGATGACACACCAGAGGCGATCATTCTTTCAGGGTTTGATCCCGTAAGACGTGAGATTGCCCGTTTGGCTTTACACCGTTTGGTAACAGATGGACGTATACATCCTGCAAGAATTGAAGAGGTAGTTGCAAAAACTAAAAAGCAAATTGAAGATGAGATCGTTGAGATTGGTGAGCGGACCGTAATTGATCTTGGAATTCACGGACTACATCCTGAACTGATCAGGATGGTTGGAAGAATGCGTTATCGTTCATCTTACGGACAAAACCTATTACAACATTCCCGTGAAGTAGCTAATTTCTGTGCAACCATGGCTGCAGAACTTGGATTGAATGTTAAAATGGCTAAACGCGCCGGACTATTACATGATATTGGTAAAGTGCCCGATGATAATCCTGAATTGCCACATGCAATTTTAGGTATGCAACTTGCAGAAAAATACAAGGAACATCCTGAAGTATGTAATGCAATTGGGGCTCACCACGATGAAGTTGAAATGACTTCCATGATATCTCCAATTATTCAGGCTTGTGATGCAATTTCAGGTGCAAGGCCTGGAGCAAGAAGAGAAGTGGTAGAAAGTTATATCAGACGTTTGAAAGAACTTGAGTCGCTTGCACTATCCTATCCGGGCGTTGAAAAAACTTTTGCGATACAAGCAGGTAGAGAATTGCGAGTGGTTGTAGAAAGTGAAAGAATTACTGATGCAGCTGCAGAAATCCTTGCTGCTGATATCTCTAACCGTATTCAAACAGAAATGACCTACCCTGGACAGATCAAAGTTACTGTGATACGCGAAACAAGGTCTGTAGCTTATGCGAAGTAGTAATAGGTTATAAGTAATAGGTTATAAGTTATAAGTAATAGACAATAAGTTAAAAGTATATTCTTTATCCTTAAATAATTGGATTTGAATTTTAAGCGATATTTAAACCTACAACCTATTTAACCTATAACCTACAACTTATAACTTACAACCTGTTTAACCTACAACTTATTACTTACAACCTACAACCTAGTACCTACAACTCCCTTAGATATGCAAAAACAAGCAGAATCACGCCTAGTTGATGTTTACTTTGATAAATATTCTGAGAGTCATCAGAACTATACCAATGAACTTATTCACTGGATATGCGTTCCAGCTATCGTTTTTAGTTTGTTTGGTTTAGTTTGGGCTATTCCCTTTCCTTATTTGGAGTTTCTAGGGAAATATAATGGGTATGTCAATTGGGCTTCGTTTTTAATAGCCTTTGCAATTTATTATTATTATAAATTATCACCGATATTGTCTTATTTCATGCTTTTGCTGATGATGTTATTTTCAGCTGGGATTGTTTCTCTTGAGACAATGCATAATACCGCAGGCTGGCCCCAGATGTGGCAGTTTTGCCTTGGTATTTTTATTATTGCATGGATCGGACAGTTTATTGGGCATAAGATTGAAGGAAAAAAACCTTCCTTTTTAGACGATATAAAATTTCTCTTAATTGGGCCAATCTGGTTACTTCACTTTATTCTAAAGAAGGCAAAGATTAAGTATTAA
>Ga0222712_10006732_pt1 | contig 11281 bp, 14 predicted proteins | sample C33_657DmetaG_FD_165043 | JGI IMG/M metagenome (GOLD analysis project Ga0222712, IMG submission 165043) | Estuarine water microbial communities from San Francisco Bay, California, United States - C33_657D | ecosystem: Environmental > Aquatic > Marine > Unclassified | place: USA: California... | reverse complement strand
ATTCTAGATGATGAATTAGAACATTTAAAAACATTGTATCGAGACAAAAAATACCAAAATTTTGTTGTTGAAAGTGAAAAGTGGATATTTCATAATCTAGGAAAAAACGATATACAAGTAATGTTAAGATATTATTGTGGTTTGATATATTATTTTAAACTTGGTAATATAAAAAAATCATTAGAACACTTGGGAATTTCCATAATATTGAATCCCCATATGCCAGAGCTATGGTGTGCATGGGGAGATATTCTTTTGGATAAAAAAATGTATGAAAAAAGCAAAATTATTTATAAAAATGCGATTATTGCAAAAAATCAAAGAAATATTTTTGATCGGTTTCCACTATGGCTTAGTAGAAATTCTGAATACCCGCAAGCTATGCATCAAAAAATAAATGAGTCGGTTAAAAAAATAAAAACAGTAAAATCAATATACGATTTCTAATTCATTCACAATAACCGTGATTTGATCTTCAAATCTAGACATGGCAATTTGTTTTCTGCCGGGAGGCAAAAGCTTCAATCGTTTCTCAAGATCACCGATTGAACAATTAATAACAGTAAAATTATTTTTTGAAAGCTGATTTACTTTCTCATCTACCGTTTTATACTTTTTATTTGGATAATACTCCCTAACTGTATCTGCTGCATCCTTCAGAACTTTTTCGTAAATTGGAAAATTACAAGTACAACTTGGATTTTGAAGAAATTTTTGCACTTCTTTATCCAAAGACTTAGGTAGCTTTTCTCTAAACTTTGCATCTTTCAGAGCAGTTTTTATATCAAGAAGGGTTATTTCTGCCTGCATCATGAATTTCCTTCATTATAAACCCGCAGTGTAAACATTTATGTCTTGGCTTTCTTTTTGTAAAAACACTTTGTTTTTTCTTCTGCGTTTCTGGATCCAGAAAGGGAAGTGTTTTCTGTACGTTTGCCACATGTATGCCATCAGACACTTCGTCAAAAAAGTGTTTTTTTTGACATTTATCACACCAAAATATTTGCATTTTACTCATGTGTCTTGATTGTTGTATTTGCTTCAAGATAAGTTAAAAACATGGCCCAGAAATAACTTAAACATGACGATGCACAGCCACAAGCAAATACACGTGTCAATTCAAGAGTGCACAAAGTAGTAGGCGTATAGAAACCAAGTCCTAAAATTATGCCACACCAAAATCCTGTGCACTGGTAACAGTTAATTAATTTAGATAAAAAATTAAATGTATACTTTTCAACAAATTCCCTAATTGGTCTGAAAATCTCTCCCTCAACGACAATATGTGTCATGCCAACAGATCCAATTATGCAAAAAAGTAGATTGGTTAATTCCATACAGTCACTCCAATTTTATCTTGACTACGATAAATACACATGTCAGAAATATTAAAGTCTAATGGTAATAAAAATTCTATATTTTCTAAATTCCCATCAGAACTTTTAGACATACTATAAAGATTAGGATCTAAAACAAGTGTTTTGTTAACAATTTCTGATATTATAGCCAGTTCATGAGATGTTACTAGTTTAAGGAACTCTAAAACAGTATTAATTCTCAAACTAGCTAGTGCTGATGTTCGGCTAGAAAAAAGCCAAGTTTGAAATAAAGGTTGATACTTAGGCAACGCAGACATCACTTTCTTGTTTTTAAATATAATATCTTCTGTGTTTTTAACATCTAAAGTAATGTCCATAAACTATATTAATAATAATTGGTGTAATTTAGGAGTCATATATGAGCGATGATGTTTTTAGAGTGCAGCGTCCGGGACAACAACAAGATAGAGTGGTAGATCAGCCAGACACCGACCAGCTTGATGGTCTGACAAAAGTTACAGGAAATATCCCTCCTGAACTTGCTCAAAGACTCAAGAAACGCCAACAACAGCTTGAGAGTGGGGATGCATCTCCAGTAATGCGCCAACCATCTGCGCCAAGTCTGCAACAGTTTGTTCCGAATATGAGTAGTGATTTGCAAGAGCTATTGGCAGCACTTAAATCACAATCCGCAACTTACGAGGAAATCACTCTGCCTTCGTTGGGCAGGTTCTATGATGGCACAGATGGCCCAGCAAATGGAAAACTAAATATTCGTGCAATGACAGGTGAAGAGGAACAAATTCTTGCCACTCCTCGTTTTGTAAAGCGTGGACAGGCAATCAATATGATTTTTAGCAAGTGTATGGAAGAAAACTTTAAACCAGAAAATCTTCTCTCTGTAGATCGTACTTTTCTTTTAATATATCTTCGAGGCATTTCTTACGGTACCGAATACGAAGTTGAAATCAAAGATCCAGAAAGCGACCGTAAGTTTAGCACAGTTATTGACTTGGATACTTTGAATATAGATCTTTGTCCACCAGATTACGGTCCAGAATTAGTTGACGTTTTGCCTAAATCTGGTTTCTCTGTTGAGTACAGACTTTCACGTGGCAGAGATGAAATGGCACTGCAAGAATATCGTGATAGGAAGATCAAGCAAACGAGCGACAATTCCGCTGATGACAGTTTGATTTTCAGAACCGCTCAACTGGTAAATTCCATACAAGGAATTACAGATAAAAATGAATTACAAGTTTTGCTTAAAAATCTTCCAATTCAAGATGTTTCTCACATAAGGAATTTGATTTCAGAACCACCATTTGGAATTGATACCAAAGTTAGTATTATTTCTCCGATATCTAGTGAAGAATTTGAGGTAGAACTGCCTTTGGAAGCAAATTTTTTCTTCCCACGGGGCAGGAAGAAGGAGAAGACCCAAGCATAATTCTTTACAAAGGATTGATGGAAGAAATATTTTTCTTTGCCTATCATTACAAAATAGATAGATTCAAGTGGATGAAATTGCCTATTTTGGAAAGACGTTTTATGATCGATAGATTTATCGAGCAGCGTCAGAATGAAAAAGAAGAGATGGAAAAACAAAAATAAACAAACAATTTCTAGGATAAATAAAACATGCCAACAATCAAAGAAAGATATCAAAATCCAGTTGTAGGCGATACAATTCGTCTTAGATTGTTTTTTTATAATAGCAATAACTTTGCCGATGTAAACACTATAGATCAAGTAGCAATATACAAGGTAGCAGACGGAGCATCTATGAACGATGCTTCGGCTCGGACTCTATGCGCCACATACCCCGGCACAAGCGTAGTAAAAACAGAGACAGGTCAATATTACCTTGATATTACAGCTACAGATCCTTGTTTCACTATTGGCAACTTTGTGGATGTATGGACAGTAAATTTTACAAGCACCCTTGATGATCAGGCTGATATAACCAATCCATTTACTATTTATCCTAATTTATGGTACACCACACCAATTCCAGTAGTCTATGATTTTAATTTTGCATTTAGACCAGCAAGACTGCGTAAAGGATCAAAAAGATATATTATTATAGAAGTCACACCAAATGTACCTAAAGGCACTGATTTACAACGTTATTACGAAAATTTAGCTATTGTTGGTAACATGAAAGTTTCTATGGAGCAACGTACTGGTGATTGCCTTCCACAAGAACAAGATCTCCGTTTGATTTTAGATAGAGTAGACGTGACATTCAGAGAAAAAAAATACGGCTATTACATGCTCGACACAGAAGAACTTGAAATTGGAATATATGATTTATGGTTTGAGCTAGATATTGGTGAAAACATTTATATATCTGAAAGATATCAACTTCAAATTTTCGAGTAAAATCTTTTCAGTAATCCCGTATCATTGAAAAGCCACGATGGCGAAAAGAAAATTGCCTATACAAATAACGGTTTTGTAATTCTATTATGGAGGACATCATGTCTATTCGTCCCGAAACTCTTGACTGGTGGTTTAATACGAATAAAAACGTCATGTTGATTGGCCGACATGGCGTTGGCAAGACAGCTATGATCAAGTCTTGTTTTGAACGTCATGGTCTCAAGCACAATGAAACATATTTATATTTCAGCGCCAGCACGCTTGATCCGTGGGTTGATCTTATTGGTTGTCCTAAAGAAGTAAAAGACGAAGATGGCAGAGTATATCTTGATATTGTTAGGCCAAAGAGTCTTTATCAAGGCAAAATAGTTGCAATATTTTTTGATGAATTTAACAGAAGTCCCAAAAAAGTTAGAAACGCAGTGATGGAGCTTCTTCAATTTAAAAGTATAAACGGCTTCAAATTCCCAGACTTGAAATGTGTTTGGACTGCCGTGAATCCTGAAAAAGATGATTTATATGATGTTGAAAAGATTGATCCCGCACAGCAGGATCGTTTTCAGATCGTAAAAGAGATCCCTTATGCATGTGATCGGGATTTCTTTATATCGAAATTTGGCGAGGACGTGACATCTGCTAGTTTAGAGTGGTGGGACGATTTGCCAGAAACTGAAAAGAACTTAGTTAGCCCTCGTAGACTTGAATACGCATTGGATGAATTCGTCTTGGGGGGTAACTTGCGTGACATCCTGCCTGCGTCATGTAACGTAACAAAACTTTTGCAATCTCTTAAAACTGGTTCGGTTCAAAAGAAACTCGAAAGTCTGCACCGGGATCAAAACGTTTCTGAATCCAAATTGTTTTTGGCTAATGAAAACAATACCAACGCTGCATTTCCTCATATAATTGCTGAGGAAAAATATATGTCCTTTTTTCTTCCTCTTTTTCACAAAGAGAAACTGGTATCAAGTATGTCAGTTTTTGATAAAATATTTGACCATATTGCCAATGAATATGAAAACAATCCTATTTATGAAACCATTCTTCGTGAAGGTTTGACTGGCCCAAATCATGTAATTAGGGCAAAAATACAGAAAGTTTTCGCAAAAAAGTACAAGCAACAATTTAAATCTATCAGCCCGGTTGCTACAGCTGAAACTACTGCAGAATTCACAACATTTATTCCAGTAGCACAGAGAAGCAAAGATGGTACTTTTGACTTGTTGACAAAATTGCATCTTACAGATTACCGTGTGATTGATAAAAAGATAGAATCCCTTGCAATTCTACAGAGTGAGTTGCCCAAGGATCTTTCAAAAGAAGAGGCAGAATCGGTACTCGTTTTTTGCAGTAAAGTCATAGAATCGTCATCAAAAAACACCTTGTCCAATACCAGTCTATTTTCTGTATTTGGTATGATCAATTTCTTGATTGACAAGCTTGTGCCTTCTTCAAGTTATTCTAATTTAAATGAATTTTGGTTACATCCCAAGCAAAAAGTCTTGGCGAAAAAATTAACTGAGTTGGCATTACTAGAAAAGGTTCGTTACTACAAGGAAAAGGAAGCCATTTAATGAATACCACTACTTCACAAGCTATGCCTGCGAATGAGTGGAGAGACATTTGCATGGAGCTTCAGCAGTTCCATGCTGTCTTTTATAAATTATGGGAGATAGGCAAGCCTTTATTTACTACCGACATTTCTACTGCTTGCGTCACTTTCAGCAAGGATGGTAATTATCTCAATTTCTTATTCAATCCTGATTTTTGGAATAGTTGCACCAAATATGATAAGCTTTTTGTTATTTGCCATGAGTGTATGCACATAATTCTCAATCATGGCTTGAGATTTAAAAATGCTGAAGATGACCGGGTTGCAAACGTTTCTATGGATGTTGCTATAAACCACAGTCTTGTAAATAGATTTGGATTTGATAGAAAATCCATAACTGATTCTGAAAACTATTGTTGGATAGAAACAGTTTTCAACAAACAAAAATATAATGGCCAGCCGGTTTCAGATGATGAATCTTCTGAATTTTATTACAATTTGCTTTTGAAAAATAAGGCAAAGAATAAAAAACAAAATTCTAACCAACCACAAGACCAAGCATCTGCTGATGACCAAAAACCTACCACTACCAAGGAACCACAAACTGTTGACAGTCATGAATTTCGCAAGGATGGTAACAATTCCTCTAAAATAATGAAAAAAATAGGATCCTCTTTAAGTAAGGAAGAAAAAAAGGATCTTGCAAACAAATCTGGCAAACAATTTCAATATGGTGGTCAATTAGCCGGAATCGGCGTAGGTTCGATGGAATTTCTCCTTGATGATTCCAGCACTAAAATCAAACGCAAATGGGAATCAGTCATAATTAACTGGACTAAAAAATATCTTAAGGAATCTGATTGCGATAAAGAACAGTGGGCAAGACAGCATCGTAGGCATCAGCTTTTAGAGCCAACCATGTTCTTGCCAAGCGATATGGAAATTGAGGATATTAATCTAGTTAAAGATAAAATTGATGTTTATTTTTTCATGGATACCAGTGGAAGTTGCTTATATTTAAAAGATAGATTTTTTCAAGCCGCAAGATCTCTTGATCCCAAAAGATTTAACATTCGACTTTTCTGTTTCGATACAGTTGTACATGAAACTACAATTGAATCCAGAAAAATTTATGGTGGTGGTGGAACATGTTTTAGAATTATTGAAAATTTTATTCAACAACAAAAAAAGGACGGTTCTTACCCAGATGCGGTTTGGGTGATTACTGATGGATACGGCACTAATGTTTCACCAGAAAAACCTGACAGGTGGTACTGGTTTGTTTCAGATTTTGGAACAGAACACTATATTCCCCAGAAATCCAAAAGGTTTTTACTTAAGGATTTTAACTGAAAAAGAAATCGTCAGCCAGTTTAAGAAGTTCTTTTACTGGCACGCATGTCCATTCACGATACGTAATTTTATAAGCATAATCACCCGTAATATCTTCTGTCCTCATAAACGCCAACCATGGACGACGATCTCTTTTCCATACTAGCAAGGGTATTTTTCCGCATCTTTTACTATCATCTGTCACTTGCTGTAAGAAATTATCTAACTCCGTATTTCCTGTCTCAAATATTGAGTTTAGATCAATTTTGTTGTAACCACCTTTTGATTCAATAACAAATTTAAATCCTTCGGGACAGCAAAGATCACCAGTCAAAGTTTCTTTAGCATGTGATGGTAAATTCTTAACTTGACCCCATCTGTTTCCTGATCCTACCGAACGACTAAATGTTTTATTTTCTAGGTGGGCAAATCTTTCGTTGAGTATGCCAACGATTTCTCTTTCGACACGCTTACCTTTTTTACCACCATCAACTTTTTTTTTCTTGTTTTTGAACTTTTCAATATGGTATGTGTTGTCTAGGTCATCAAAATTCATGATTTTTGCCTTCTAATATATCGATAATATAGTTGTATTCTAATATAATTTTATTAATTGATTCATTTGTAAATTTATATTGTTTTTTATTCATCATTTTATAGTTTAAGGATTTTTTTATCTTTTCTTCGCAAATTTTTACTTGTTGATAAAGAGTCACTAATTTTACAAAAAGATCTGACTCCATATTGCAATCCAAAGAATCTATTTTATCTTCGTAAAATTCTTTTTGATCACACTCTTTGATTTTGTATTTATTGTAAAGTGAATTATCGTTGCTTATTTTTTTAGCCTGATATGTAGTTTGTAAAATTTCATGACCTTCATCATATTGAAATTCATAAATATTAAGAGGGCTCATTTCTACTATTTTTGAAGGTAATAGGTGTACTCCCAATTCTTTTGCATCATCTAAAGCACTGAAAAGTATTTCTAAAGTACTAAAAAAAATAATTTGACCAAGGTTATTTCTAAAGTCTGCGTAGTACAAAGGTCTGTGCTGATTCCTGAACAGGAACAATTTTCTAGCCTTGGCATGGCATTCAGCATACGCAACAGCAAATTGACTATTTTCAGTAAAAGATAAAAAGTCTCCAATATTTTCTAGTATTGATTTATCATCTTGTTCTAAAATTCTTAGTACTATTTCAGAATCACAATCTGTTTCAGTATCATAATAGTTTTTTAATAAATTGTATTCTCCTCTTGATATAAGCCCGTTATGTATTATTGCTTTTTTAAGACTTTTACTAACAAAAGGGTGATTGTTTTTATTAATTGAAGGCAGCCCAACACCGATAGACGCTGCACGACAATGAAATAAGCCTAAATTTGTTGTCTGATTCCAAATTCTCTTATACACATCGTTTGAAATCAAATCACTTGAATTTCCTATTTGTTTATGATAAAAAATCTTTTTATTATCAAATTCTGATGAACAATAAAAACCCGAAGCGTCCATACCTCTTACTTGCGTGTGTTTAAACAAAGATGTGATAATTGCTTCTGTTTTTTTACGATCTTTCGAACTTCCAATATATCCTAATAATCCGCACATATTATGTAAGTGGTGGTTGTCCTAGTGGTGCTACAGGACCTTCTGGGGGCACAGGATTGCCTTGTGGTAGCTCAGGAGCTACGGTAGGCTCCGTTGGTCCTAAGGTATTAGAGGGTTGCGTGCCTTGTTTTGTGGGTTGATTTTTCGGAGAAACACCTAGATCGTTTATTGGCACTCCCATTTCCTTTACAGTGCTTTGAAGGGCCTGAGTAGCTGATATTAGTTTAGTTTCAAGATCACCCTTTTCCTGCAAAGCCTTTGCTAATTCCACACCTATTTTTTGTAGTACTTGCAAATACTTGATATCTTCTGGCAACCAATGCCCGCCTACAACAGCCCTTATATCGCTTACCAATCTTTTACTATATTCAATCAATTTGTCAGCACCAATTTTTTTGGCATCATCTGCTAAGCTTTGTAAAGAGTTAAGTATGCGACCTAACTCATCTCCAAGATATTCCTTGGTTTCCTTATAAACAAAACTTTTGAAATCTAAAAATTTAATATCATTCATCATTATTATTTATACTGTCGGCCTTCTTCTTTAAAGCATTTTCCATCAATCCAACAAAAAGAGGAGATGCTGCTTGCAATCTTGATTTAAATTCAGGATGAGCTTGTGTTCCTATAAAGTATGGATGGATATTTCGATCCAGTTCCATAATTTCAATCAAATTAGACTCAGGATTTCTGCCCGTAACTATAAGTCCTTTTTCCTTAAATTCATCTTTCGTCACCAAATCGTTATTTACTTCATAACGATGTCTATGCCGTTCAAATATTGTTTTTTTCTTATACATCTCATGTGCTATAGAGTCTTTTGTGAGTTCACAGGCGTAGGAGCCCAAACGCATGGTGCCCGACTTCTTAGTAATCTTCTCTTGTCCCGGTATAAAATGTACGACCGGATGCTTAGTTGAAGGATTGAACTCCTCACTGGTTGCATCTTCCCATCCAATATGCCTAGCAAATTCAATTACGGCACATTGAAGACCTAAGCATATTCCAAGAAAGGGAATTTTCTTTTCTCGAACGTACCTTATACCACGGATCTTGCCTTCAACACCTCTTACGTCAAATCCTCCGGGCACAATCAAGCCATCAATATTTTCAAACAATTTGTTGAGACATTTATTGTCTTTGCAAGCTTCCACATCATCAGCATTAATCCAAACTATTTCTGCTTTTACATTCTTTGCAACAGCAGCATGAAATATAGCTTCTTTTAAACTCAGATAAGCTTCATCACAATTATCATATTTGTTTAAAACAGCAATTCTGATATTGATAAGCTCTTTATTACCAATATATTTTTCAACAAGATCCCGATACTTATGAATCCTTACACCATTACGAGTCAAATGAAATTTATCAATAATAAGGTCATCAACGTGCCTATTGTAAAACTCAATAGGCACTTGATAGACGGAAGATACATCTGGAGCTTCAAAAACCGCAGACCTTGGAACATTTGTCAGATTTGATATCTTTTCCATTATTGCTTTAGGTATTTCACGATCCGTCCTGCAAAACAGGATCTCAGGCTGCAAGCCACTGCTTTGCATACATTGCACAGCTTGTTGAAAGGGCTTAGTTTTAAACTCTTTAATAGTGGGCACCCAAAGAACAGGGGCCACCAGACTTATAATTACATCATTCCAATTTCTTTGCTTAAATTGCCTGATTGCCTCTAGGAATGGATATGACTCTGAGTCCCCAACTGTACCTCCAATTTCAATTAACACAATGTCTGCATCTTTGCCTAAATCTAGCAATCTATTTATAATCTTATCAGTAACATGAGGGACAATTTGAACAGTTTGTCCCAAGTATTTACCTTGATCTTGTTCTTCAATAATTTCTTTATAAACTGTACCCGATGTAAGTATATTTTTAGAACTTACTTGGCAGTTGATAATTCTTTCGTAGGTGCCTAGGTCTAGATCTGTTTCAGATCCATCGTCGCACAAAAATACTTCTCCGTGCTCTCTAGGAGCCAACACACCAGCATTTGTATTCAAATATGGATCAAACTTAATTGGAACAATTTTAAGCCCACGCAAAGCCAACAATAGTCCAAGACTGGCAATAGAAACTCCTTTGCCGGTGCCAGAAATTACACCACCACAAACAACAATATATTTGGCCATTTTGCGTTCCTGTGACTTAATTCAAATAATACAGAAAAGTATTATTTGATCAAGTATTTTTGCTTCTGAATTTAAATTAGCGATCAGTCAACATATTGGTCTTTTTCTTCATAAAATTTACAACCTTGATGTTCAAAAGTAAGTAGTCCTTTTCTTGGGCTTTGATGATTTACGCAAACCCCCCAATCAGAAGCAAGTTCTTCATTTAATCGCACAAAAAATTTGCACGAACACGAACAATCAGGTCCATAATCATTTTCTCTACTTCTTGATCCCCACGGCTCAAAATCGCTAGGGGATTTTATTACACAAAGATGCAACCTATCTTGATTTGTCATCCAATTACCCCTCACACGAAGAACAGGTCAAAATAGACCTTGCAAATTTTTGAGCAGCATTAATTGATATTTGGTAGTAAAACGCCTTAACCCCCATTTTCCAAGCCTCAACTAATAAGGAGTTCACATCTTTGGTTGGAACAGATGGATGAATCATAAGATTCAATGACTGACCTTGATCAATATACTTTTGGCGCTGGCCTGCTTGGATTACTATTTCCATGGGACTAATTTCTGCAAATGTTTTAAAGACATTTTTTTCTTCTGCTGTGAGGCAGTCTAGATGTTGGACACTTCCTCCATTCATGAGGATGCTCTTCCATACTTCCTCAGTATCATGTCCTTTTTCTTTGAGAAGTTTTTCAAGTTCCGTGTTTTTAATAGTAAACTTTCCTTTTTGGAGATCTTTAATATAGTAATTAGTTCTATGGGGTTCGATGCCCTCAGACACTTGACCCAAAATAAAAGCAGATGATTTTGTAGGGGCTATAGCAAGAAGAGTAGTATTTCTTCTCCCATAACCTTTACAGACATCTGGCTCACCATATTCTTCTGCCAGCTTTGCACTAGCTTTATATGCAGCTTCCTTAAT
>Ga0222712_10006731_pt1 | contig 11285 bp, 10 predicted proteins | sample C33_657DmetaG_FD_165043 | JGI IMG/M metagenome (GOLD analysis project Ga0222712, IMG submission 165043) | Estuarine water microbial communities from San Francisco Bay, California, United States - C33_657D | ecosystem: Environmental > Aquatic > Marine > Unclassified | place: USA: California... | reverse complement strand
AGCGTGAGTGGCCAGTTCGGGACGAGCGCGATGTTCTTGAGCGGATCGGCCCAGTCCTTCGTTGCAGCCTTGGGCGCGCTCTGTGCCGCAAGCGGGGCGCCGGCAACGCCGAGTGCAGCGCACGCGACCATGAGGTGCGCGCCGGCCGCCGCGGCGCGCCGCCTGTGGACCACCGACACCACCGACACCACCGGCACGTCAGGCCGGAGTGATATGGCGCATCGAGATCTGCGACAGCGAGGTGGTGCCACTCTGCTTCATCGTCAACTCGAACTCCTTGTGCATGATCGCCAGCACGGCTTCGACGCCTTCCTGGCCGAACGCTCCCAGTCCCCAGATGTACGGCCGGCCGATACCCGCCGCTGTCGCCCCGAGGGCGAGCGCCTTGAACACATCGGTGCCACGTCGGAACCCACCGTCACAGATCACGGGAATGCGCCCACCGGTGCCCTTCAGCACCTCGGGGAGCGACACGATGGTGGCGCGCCGCGAGTTCTCCGCCCGCCCGCCGTGGTTCGACACGAAGAGGCCGTCCACACCGTGCTCGAGGGCGAGCGCCGCGTCTTCTTCGGTGACGATGCCCTTGAGCAGCACCTTCATGCCGGTGGCCTGCTTGAGTCGATCGACAAACTCCCAGGTGGGCGTCCCCTTCTCGAGCTGTGGCGGCAGCTTTTCGTAGCCGACGAGATTGGGTTTACGGCGATTGTCACGATCGTCCACCCGTCCGCTCACGCCCGGCAACGGGGCGCCGCCGAGATGGCACTTGATGCACTCGCGCGTGTCTTTGCGGGCTTCGCGGATCATCGTCTCGCGATTGCTGCCCCCCAGCAGATCCACGGTGAAGGCGATCGCGGGCGCACCGGCGCGCTCCACCCGCTTCACCATCTGCTTCGTGATCGACCAATCCGTCTGGTGATACAGCTGGAACCACACCGGCCCGCCGCGCGCGGCGATCGTGTCCTCGATGCTCGTGGTGGCCACCGTGGACAACACCATGAGATGATCGCGCGCCCGGGCGGCCTTCGCGGTGGCCACCTCGCCGTCCTTGTGGAAGCCTTTCTGGCTGCCGAGCGGATTCACCACGATGGGCGAGGCATACCGCGTGCCGAAGATCGACAGGTGCGCATCCACCTTGCTCACGTCGATCAGCCGCCGCGGCTTGAGCACCCACCGGTCGAAGCCGGCCCGGTTGGCCGCGATGGTGGCGTCGTCGTCGGTCCCGGTCATGAGGTAGCCCCAGTGGGCCACCGGAATGTTCTGCCTGGCCACGGGTTCGAAGTCGAATACATCGAGCGCATCGGCGGCCTTCGCGATGAGCGGCGGTTGTTCGGCGTGCAGCACCGGGTGCGTGCCGTGGCGCGCCAGGGCATCGGCCGCGTGGAGCAGCGCGTCCCCCTGGGCAGAGCCGCTCAGGGTGGCCAGCCAGTCGGTGTCGATCCCGGCGGCGGCCACCAGCGGGCTGCCGGCGAGAAACGCGAGGAACTGGCGGCGGGAGTTCGGGTCGGTAGGCATGGGGACAATCGGCAGGCGAACCGGGGAATTGTCCAGCCTGACCGCGCGGCCGAACGATTGCCGGCGGAACGGCGTAACTTCAGGAATTCCCGACTCTCCCCATACCGCCTGCCATGCGACCGCTTCGCCCTGCCCGCAGCGCCTCTATCGGCGCCGCTTTGACTGCCTTGTGCGCCCTCGGACTCTCCGGCACGGCGGGTGCCCAGCCGGCCCCGCGGGGGGGTGGCATGCGGCTCGGCGCCGCCGTGGCCGACTCGTTTGCGCGTGTGGCCCGGGCCAAGCCGCGGCCCACGGTGAACATCATCAAGCTCGAGGGCGCGGAACCGGTCATCGACGGCAAGCTCGACGAGGGCGTGTGGACGCAGGGGGCCGCGGTGAGCGACTTCGTGCAGCGCGAACTCAACGAAGGGGTGCCTGCCTCGGAGCGTACCGAAGTCCGCTTCGCCAGCGACGGCAAATACCTGTTCATCGGGGCGCGCATGTACGACCGCGAGCCGTCGCTGATCATCCCCGGTGAGAAGATCCGCGACGTGACGCTCGCCAACAGCGACTACGTGGCCTTCATCTTCGACACGTATCACGATCGCCAGAACGGCTTCGTGTTCGGCACGACGCCGGCGGGCGTGGAGTACGACGGCCAGGTGATCCGCGAAGGGGAAGGCGGCGGCGCCATGGTGCAGGGGCAGAACCGCATGCAGGCCGGTGCGATGGGCGGCTTCAACGTGAACTGGGACGCCAGCTGGACGGTCGCGACCACCGTCGACTCGCTGGGCTGGACGGCGGAGTTCCGCATTCCGTTTTCCACGATCCGCTATCAGTCGGCCAACGGTGAGCAGACGTGGGGGCTCAACGTCGCCCGCATGATCCGCCGCAAGAACGAGGAGCTGTACTGGTCGTTCATCCCCCGTCAGTTCAACCTCTATCGCCTGTCGCTGGCGGGCAATCTCGCGAAGCTTACGCCGCCCGTCCGTCGCATCCAGACGATGACGCCGTATGTGCTCGCGTCGAGCCAGGAACGGTGGAACAAGGGGCTCAAGACGAGCACCACGCCCACGGAAATCGGCGGCGAAATCAAGTACGGCGTCACGCCGGCGCTCACGCTCGATCTCACGGTGAACACCGACTTCGCGCAGGTCGAGGTGGACGACCAGCGCGTGAATCTCACGCGGTTCCCGGTCTTCTTCCCCGAGAAGCGCCCGTTCTTCCTCGAGAACGCCGGCGTGTTCTCCGCGGGGACGCCGCAGGCGGTCGACCTCTTTTTCACGCGTCGCATCGGCATTTCCGACAACGGCACGCCGCAGCCGATTCTTGGCGGTGGCCGGTTGTCCGGGCGCGTGGGGAGCACCACCGTCGGTCTGTTGCAGATGGTCACCGATGCGCCCGATCAGCGCACGTCCGGGCAATCGTATTCCGTGGCGCGCGCCACGCGAGAAGTGGGCGCCCGGTCGCGCCTCGGCGTGATGGCCGTGCAGCGCATGGCCACCGACAGCGGCGCGAACTACAACCGCACCTTCGCGGTGGATGGCCGCCTCGGCATCGGACAGAAGTGGACGAGCGACCTCTGGGCCTCGAAGACCGTCACCCCCGGTCGCAACGGCGATGATCTCGCCTACAGCGCGCGCGTGGCCTACGCCACCAACGTGTTCAACGCGAATGCCCGCGTGGCGCAGATCGGCGAGGACTTCAACCCCGAGGTCGGGTTCATGAGCCGGCCGGGTGGCTATCGCGCCGTGGATGCGACGGCGATGTACCTGTGGCGCAAGCCCGAGTGGGCTTGGTTCCGGCAGTGGAATCCGCACGTGAGCTACCGCGGCTTCTACGACATCGACGACGGCTTCCGCCAGACCGGCTACTGGCACCTCGATCTGACGGAAATCGAGTTCGCCAACAGCACGAAGTTTGGTCCGGAGTGGAACATCTCGCAGGAAGGGCTGCAGCGGCCCTTCGAGATCTCGCCGGGCGTCGTGATCGCCCCCGGACAGTACCAGTGGGGCACGCTCGGCTTCGACTATACCACTGACCCCAGCGAGAACATTTCGGCCACCGGCCGATTCGATTTCGGTCAGTTCTGGACCGGCACGCGCAACGGCGGCAGCGGCACCCTCACCCTGCGGCGTGGCGCCACGTTCTCCGGTTCGCTGACCGTCGACCACAACGACGTGCGGCTGCCCGAGGGCAACTTCAAGCGGACGCTGCAGGCGGTGCGCCTCAACTACTTCTTCACGCCGCGCATCTTCGTGCAGACGCTCACGCAGTTCAACAACCAGCAGCGCATCTGGTCGGCCAACGTCCGCTTCGGTTGGCTCAACACGGCCGGTACCGGACTCTTCCTGGTGCTCAACGATGGGCGTGACGCCACCGGCTTCTTCAACTGGGTGCAACCGCAGCAGCGCAGCGTGTTCCTGAAGTTCACGCGGCAGTTCGGCACCGGCGGGTAACGCGCGAGAGGAACGGGTTTCCCCTTCGGTGCAGGGGTGTGGGTCGTGAGCGGTCGGCGTGTATAATCCGACCATGCGAGACCACTCCGCCGACATCCGCGCGCTGCGCCGGCAGTCCAACGCCGCCATCGCCTCACTCGACGCGCAATACGTCTGCACCTTCATGAGCGATGACGTGGAGGTCGCCGTGGCCGGAGGGCCGGTGCTGCGCGGACGGACCGCCAATATCGACGCGTGGGAAGCCCAGATGCGCACCAAGGGCTTCGGTGGCTACGTGCGCACTCCCGAACAGGTGACCGTGGATCCGTCCGGCACCACTGCCCGCGAAGTCGGGCATTGGGTGGGGCGGTGGCGCATGAATGGCCGCGCGCACGAGCAGGAAGGGCGCTACACGGCCGAGTGGAAGCTCGGCGCGATGGGGTGGGAAATCGTGCGCGAGACGTTTACCGAGGACGGCGGCTGATCATGGCGCGGGTGCGGCGCAGCGCACGCCCCGCCTGCACCCCGGTCACCTTGCCATCCCGAACGGCGAAGACGCCGTTCACGAGCACCTGCTCGATCCCGAGCGACGGCGTGGTGGGCTGCGCGTAGGTGGCGCGATCGATCACCGTGGCACTGTCGAACACCACCACGTCGGCCAGCATGCCCGCGGCCAGCCGCCCGCGATCGGACAGACCCATGAGCGACGCCGGTAGCTGCGTCATCTTCCGAATGGCCGCCTGCCAGCTCAGGACGCGCTGCTCGCGCACGTAGCGGCCGAGCACGCGCGGGAAGGTGCCGAAGTAGCGGGGGTGAGATACCCGCTCGGGGAGCATCGCATCGCAGTCGCACGCGATGGCCAGATCGGGATCGGCGAGGAGTTGCACGAGATCCGCTTCGGCGCCGAACCCGAGAATGGCGCTCGGCATGCGGTTTTCGAGCACGCGAACGACGGCCTCGCCGGGAGAGGCGATCTGCTCGCGATCCATGACCTGCTGCAGCGTGGTGCCGTCGTCGTTGAGCAGAATGCCGGCGGCCCCCGTGAAGCGGGCGGCGATGGCGTCGTTGGCTTCGGCGATGATGCGGGCGCGCAAGGCAGGGTCGCGAAAGCGCGCGCGCATGGCCTCGATGCCGCCGTCCTGCGCCCACCCCGGAACGATGAGCGCTGCGAGCATCGTCTGGCCCGCGAGATAGGGATACACGTCGCCGGCCACCCAGCGGCCCCGCCGCGTCTCGGTGTGCATCGTGTCGAGCATCAGGCGCGCGCGGCCCTGTTCGCGCCCCTGCAGTTTCATGTGCGTGAAGACCGGCACCATGCCGGTCGCGAACCCGATCCGCATGGTTTCCTGCATCCCGGCCGTGGAGCTGAAGCCGCTCTCCGGCGTGATGCGGTCGTGGTTGGTGAAGAACGTGCCCCACGATGTGGCGACGGCGAGGATGCGGTTTACTTCGTCCACCGTGGCGAAATACGCCGGCTTGTAGTCGAGTCCCGCCGACACGCCGAACGCGCCCGCCTCGAGGCCCGTGGTCACCAGCTGCTGCATGCGCGCGATCTGTGCCTCGGTGGGGCGCACATCGCTGCGGCCGACGACGGTACTCCAGATGCTGTTGAACGGCACACTCGCGGCCGCGTTGATCGCGAGCCCGCGGGCCGCGAGCGAATCGAGCTGCGCGCCGAGCGCCACGTCGCCGCTGCCGTCGGCGTTCATGAGTACCGTGGTCACCCCCTGCGACAGAAGGTTCGCCGCCGTGGGCAGCCCGCCGCGATCGGCGTGACTGTGCACGTTGATGAATCCCGGCGCCACCATCCGGCCGCTCACGTCGACCACCACCCGCGCGTCGGCGCTGCGCACGTCGCCCACGAGGACGATGCGGTCGCCCCGGATGGCCACGTCGGCGCGTCGCGGTGCGGCGCCGGTGCCGTCGATGACCGTGCCACCGCGCAGGATCACGTCGTAGCGCGCACGCTGCGCTGCGAGCACGCCGGGATTCAGCAGCGCCGACACCAGCAGCGTTGCGCGCATGACATGGGGGAGCGGCCGCATCGGAACTCCGGCGTCAGGGAATGCGAAGATACGTCGCGAAGGTCACGCCGGTCGTGCGTCCCTGCGTATCCTCACGCATGTAGATCACGGCGATCGTGTTGTGATCGGGCGACAGCACGTTGGTGAGCCGCTGCGTCACCGCGCCGTCCTTCTTGTTCACAATCTCATTGACGAGGGGCGATACGGGACGCACGCTGGCGTGCGTCTGCCCCGCGTTGCCGGTCACCGGCATGTCGGTGCCGTCGAAGTTGGTGGTGTACCACCAGCGCGTGGTGTCTCCCTTCGCGTTCACCGACTGAATGGTGACCTTCATGCCCGCCGCACCGAACGGCTCGTAGGTCATGATATTGCTGGCCGGTGCCGGCGCATCGCTCTTGAGCAGCCAGCGCCCGAAGCGTGGATTGGCCTGCGCGTGCAATGCCGGGGCGACCAGCGCGGCAAGCGATACGCACACGGCACTCTGAACCAACGCGCGACAGTTCATGCAGGCTCCGGGTTGAGGTGCGCCGAATGTACGCTCCGGACGCCCCGTTGGCTGCTTTTCCCCGCGCCCGTGCACTCAGGGCGCGGTTTTCGCGGGCAGGGGTTTCACCAGCAGGGTGAGGACGAACCCCGCCGCGAGCAGCCCCGCCAGCAGCTGCAACGGCTGATCGTACACGGCGACCCGCGGCATGCCGGGGAGCAGAGCGGCCTTCGCCCGCGACGAGAGCTCGGTGATGATTACCGGGCCCAGCACCGCTGCGACGCTCCACGCCGTGAGCAGAGTGCCGTGAATGGCGCCCACGTACGCGGTGCCGAACAGGTCGGCGAGATAGGCCGGGATGGTGGCGAAGCCGCCCCCGTACATCGTGAACACGGTCAGCAGGCACACGAGGAACGGCAGCCACGCGCCTTCGCGGGCGAGGACCGGAATGAGCAGGAAGAGCAGGAACTGCACGCCGAAGAACACGAGATACGTGTTGCGACGGCCGATGAGATCGGACGCGCTCGACCAGAGCAGGCGACCGCCGGCATTGAAGACGCTGATCATCGCCACCACCGCGGCCGCCTCGGCGGGCGTCTTGCCGAACAGGTCCTGCATCATGGGGCTGGCCTGCGCGAGAATGCCGATACCGGCCGTGACGTTCACGCACAGCATGCCCCACAGCAGCGCGAACTGCGGCGTGCGCACGGCCTCGCTGCGGGTGTAGCCAAGGCGGCGGAGCTCCGGGCCCGAGGACGGCGTGGGGATGTTGACGTCGGTGAGCGTGGCAATGGGGGCCGGACGCAGCAGTTGCGCACCGGCGAGCATGATGACGACGTACACCGCAGCAAGCACGAAGAGCGTGTTGGCGACCCCCACGCGCTCGATGAGGAAGGCGTTGGCGTAGCCGGCCACGAAGGCGCCTCCGCCGAAGCCCATGATGGCGAAGCCCGTCGCCATGCCGCGCCGGTCGGGAAACCACTTCACGAGCGTACTCACCGGCGCGATGTAGCCGATGCCGCATCCGATGCCGCACAGCACGCCCATGCCGAGAAACATCAGCACCGGCTGTTGCAGCACGAGGCCGAGTCCGCCCACGAGGAGCCCGACAGCGAAGCAGATCGCGGCGAGGCGGGCGGCGGTGCGGGCGCCGGTGCGCTCTACCCAGGGTCCCCACGTGGCAGCGCTCAGGCCCAGCAGCACGAGGGCGCTGGTGAAGGTGGGGTAGGGCGGCGTGGCCCACCAAGGCAGGCTGGGGAGCGCTGCGATGATGGGGCGGTTGAGCGTGCTCCACGCGTAGACGGAGCCGATGCCCAGGTGCACGAGCACGGCACCGAGGGGGATGGTCCAGCGGGGGCCGGACGAGGCGGGCGTAGCGGGAGGCGTGGACATGTCTCCGGGTGAACGGATGCGGCCGGCAATCCGTTGCCAGCCATGCGCGGCAAGCCGTTTGCCGGAGGCGTCGCATAGTTTTCCGGCATGCATGCTCTTCGACGGCTTCCCCTCGTGTCGGCGGCCATTCTGGCGCTGACGTCGACGCTTCCCGCCCAGGCGGCGCCGGCGCGGCTCGATTCCATTGCCCGTCGCATCGCGGCCGCGGCCAGGTATGCCACGTTCGTGACCGTCGATGGGGCCGGCCAGCCGCAGGTGCGCACCGTGCAGCCGCTGCTGCCGGACACGGCGTGGCGCGTGTGGTTCGCCACCAACCCCCGCACCCGCAAGGTGCGGGAAATCATCCGGCAGCCGCGCGTGGCCCTGCATTACTTCGATCCGTCCACGGAGAGCTACGTGGCCGTCACCGGGCGCGCGCGCATCGTGCGTGACCGCCAGACGAAGGACGCGCACTGGGATCCCGCGTGGGACGCCTTCTACAAGAACCGCGATACCGACGTGGTGCTCATCGTCGTCGACGCGATTCGCGTGGAGGTGGTAAGCCCGGCGTTGGGCGTGGACAGCGACCCGGCCACGTGGCGCCCGCAGGCGTTCGTGCCCGCGCGCTGCGAGCGGGAGGTATGTTTGCCACGTCGGTGAACCCTCTTCGGAATTCTCCCATGCGACGCATCGTAAGTTCGAGCGTGCTGCTTGCGGCCGTCGCCTTCGGCCTCGGCGACCTGCACGCGCAGCCGGCCGCACCGCCCGCCATCGTCGTGCTGCGCGCCGCGCGACTGATAGACGGCACCGGCGCCGCGCCCCTCGCACCGGCGATGGTGCGCATCGAGAACGAGCGTATCGCCGCCGTGGCGCGCGAGCTGACGGTGCCCGCGGGCGCACAGGTCATCGACCTCGGCGACGCCACCCTGCTGCCGGGGCTCATCGACCTGCACACGCATCTCACCGGTGACGAACGCGTGCACTGGGAAGATGCGCTGCTCAAGACCACGCCCGCGCACGATGCGCTCTGGGGGGCGCGCAACGCCCGCGTGACGCTCATGGCGGGCTTCACCACCTGCCGGGACATGGGGCCGACCTGGCCCTTTACCGACGTGGCGCTGCGCAACGCCATCAACGAAGGGCTCGTACCGGGCCCGCGGCTCGTGGTGGCCGGCAATTACGTGTCGTCCACCGGCGGAGCCGGCGATGCGCGGCAGTTCAGCCCGTACGTGGACGTGCCCATCGTGCGCAATCTCGCCGATGGCCCCGACGAGGTGGTGAAGGCCGTGCGGACCAACCTCAAGCAGGGCGCCGACTTCATCAAGATTCTGGCGACCGGTGCGGTGCTGTCGAAGGGCATCAGTCCGGGCGCGCAGCAGTACTCCGACGCCGAGATTCAGGCCGCCGTGACGGAAGCGCGCCGATGGGGGCGCAGCGTCGCGGCGCACGCACACGGCGCGGACGGCATCAAGGCGGCGATCCGCGCCGGTGTGCGCACCGTCGATCATGGCTCCTATCTCGACGACGAGGCGATCGCGCTCATCAAGGCAACGAATCGCGGCACCTTCTACGCGCCCACGCTGTACACGTCGGCGGCAATCGAGCGCCCCGACAGTCCCGTGCCCGAGAGCGAGCGCGTGCGCTCGCGTCAGGTGAGCGCCATCAAGGACGCCGGCTTCCGCCGCGCCCTCGCGGCGGGCATTCCCATCGGTTTCGCCACGGACGCGATGGTCATTCCGCACGGGCAGAACGCCAGGGAGTTCGGTGAACGCGCACGGCTCGGTGAGCCCGCCATGGCGTCCATCGTGTCGGCCACGTCGCTCAATGCGGAAATTCTCAGGCTGCAGAATCAGATCGGCAGTATCACGGTGGGCAAGTTGGCCGACCTCATCGCTGTTCCGGGCGATCCGCTGCGTGACATTCGGCTGATGGAGCGGGTGCGCTTCGTGATGAAGGGCGGGGTCGTGTTCCGGCACGACCCGGAAAAATGACCGTGAAGTTGTGCAGGGGATGACGATGGCCGGTCTTTGCGGCGGACCGTAGCTTCCGCCCATCGGTGGAACGCACTCGGACCCGGTGGGAGGATGGCATGAACGGTGGGGCGGTGATCTTTGCGGCAGACGTGGACCGGGTCGCACGCTTCTACGAGGTGATGCTGCAGATGTCGCCGGTGCACGTCGAACCCGGGCTGCGCGTCATCGCGTCGGACCGGACGGAGCTGGTGATTCACGGCGTGCCGCCCCACGTACTGGCCCCCGTGCCCGAGGGGGCCGTGCCGGCGCCGCGCGAAGACACGGCCATCAAGCTGTTCTTCGCCATTCCCAGCCTGGCCGCGGCGCGCGAGATGGCGCCCCTGCTGGGCGGGTTCGTGTATCCGGTGGAGCGTGAGTTCACGGCCCGGCGCTTCCGCGCCTGCAACGCCTGCGATCCGGAAGGGAACGTGGTACAGTTCCGTGAGCTGCTCCTGAGCCCTACCTGACCTTCAGCATCCTCATCGCATGTCCAAGAAAAAACATCCCGATCATCACGACGCCGAGTTGGCACTCAAGCTGTACGACCTCCGTCGCGAAGCCGTAATGCGTGAATCGCGTAGTGCCGTCGTGAGCAAGTTTCTTCCGGCCAGCTGGGAAGACGTGCTGGCCGTCACGAAGCCCGATCATCCGCTCAACGCGGCGTTCCGTCAGTGCAGCACGTACTGGGAAATGGTGTACTCCATGGCCCGTCATGGCGTGATGCACGGCGAATTCATGATGGAAAGCAGCGGGGAGGGGTTGCTGCTCTTCACGCGCATCGAGCCGTGGCTCGAGCAGTACCGCGCGCATGTCGGCAATCCGCTCGCGTTCCGCAACGCCGAGTGGGTCACCAAGGAAACGGAGCTCGGCCGCCTCATCGCCGAGCGGTTCCGCAAGCGGGTGCAGGCCCACCTCGAGGCCGCGCGCGCCGCGCAGGCGTAACGCACCGAACGGCATGGACGGAGTCGTACTCACCACCGCGCGACTGCGGCTCCGTCAATTCACCGGCCACGACGCGGCGTTTCTGGTCGCGCTGCTCAACGACCCCGACTTTCTCCGCCACATCGGCGATCGCGGGGTGCGCAGCGAGACCGACGCGCTGGGCTATCTCGCGGCGGGGCCACTCGCGTCGTACGCGCAGCACGGCTTCGGCCTGTGGTGCTGCGAGCGGCTCGACACGGGACAACCCATCGGCATGTGCGGGGTGTTGCGCCGCGAGACGCTGCCACACCCCGATGTGGGCTATGCGATGCTCCCCGAGGCGCGTGGCCACGGGTACGCCCGCGAGGCAGTACTCGGGGTATTGAGCTTCGCGCGCGACATCCTGTGTTTGACACACGTGGTGGCCATCGTCTCGCCGGCCAACGAACGCTCCCTGCACCTGCTCGATACGCTCGGATACGAGCGGGAAGAGATGGTGGTGATGTCGCCGGGTGCCGATCCGGTGTGGTTGCTGCGGCCGCGC